>OLOV01001236.1_pt1 | contig 20532 bp, 14 predicted proteins | sample 1672931 | NCBI WGS metagenome assembly OLOV01 (sample SAMEA3136738, study PRJEB25190) | human gut metagenome | biome: human gut; feature: human-associated habitat; material: faeces | place: Austria | collected 2013
TATGATTCTGACACGCAAAAATTAGTCCATAATTTGTATAATGCATTTGTCTTTTCAGTATCAGACATAGCTGCAAGCTCTTCATCTGTATAAATTTCTGACAAACTTCTTGGATTATTAAGATCAAACTGTGGATAGCTTGCCATTCCAAGAATTTCTCCATTCTTAGGATTCATTACAATTACTGCCGTATTCTTTGAAGGCTTTTCTTCATTATAGGCAATAATATGCTTTTCTATAATAGACTGAATATTGTAGTCAATAGTTGTTACAATATTATTACCATTGACAGCTGCTTTTGTTGTCTCTACAGCATTAAGATCTTCATCAACATAACTGTAAGTAACACCATCTGTCCCCGTAAGTTCATCATCATACTGGCTTTCAAGTCCCAGTTCACCGCCATTGACATTAGAGGCAAAGCCTATTATATCACAGGCCAGTGTACTGAACGGGTATTTTCTTACATAGCTTTCCTCAAACCACACACCATTTATATTATTGCTCTTATCTGACTTAAGCTCATTAAATTCTGCTATTTCATCAGATGTCAGTTCTTTTAATAATTTCTGATACTGGCTTGTTGGATTGTCATTTATTATCTTTTTTACATCCTTTCTCACAGTCATTTAATCCCCAAGGCATCTTCCCCTCCTGCTCCAGCCTTTAAAGACAATAAAAACAGGCAGTCCACCTTAAAAGTGAATTGCCTGTCAAACACCTTAATTCAGTTGTTTTAATAGTCTAAGATAATATATACTAAGATATATCACGTTAAATCTCCTAAGCAATGTACCTTATTCAGGTAATTTACTTACTCCAGCTTCTATCTAACTCCACAGCTGTCCGCTGCCTGGCCCTTTACAATCCTCTCATAGCTGTCGGGATCTGTGTTGCCCTCTGTGCTGAACAGAAGCACAACGGAATTCTCATCAAGTCCCATCTGTTTCCTCATCTCTGCAAATTCCTCTTTGCCGCAAAGGTTCATCAGAAGTCCTGTGCCTACAGCTCCGCATTCGCCTGCAACCACTCCGGCTTCTGAAAGTTTCCTCATGCCTTCCTCTGTAACACAATCAGGCAGCTTGAAGAAAAACTCCGCAAAGTCCTTTAATACAGGGAAAGTGAATATATTGGCCTCTCCGCAGTTTAGTCCCGCCATTATGGTTTCCGGATTTCCGCCTGAAGCAACAAGCCCTCCCTGTTTTACGGAGTCAAATATGCAGGCTGCATCATAGGCCTCCATAATTGAGGTTTTGAAGCTGCCGCTTCCGTATCTGTCTGTCAGATATCCCAGAACGCCACCGGCCATAGAGCCTACGCCTGCCTGCAGGAATACGTGAGTCGGTGTTATGCCGCCAAGCTGGTCTGCAGCCTCTGCCGCCATATGGGTATAGCCCAGCGTAATATCCCACGGGATTTCCTCATAGCCCTCAAAGCCTGTGTCCTGCACCAGATAGCCGTTATGCTCCTTTGCATATGCAGTCGCAAATCTGACTGCGTCATCATAGTTAAGATCTGTTACCGTAACCTCCGCATCTGACACCTGATGAATTGCATCCACTCTGCACTGCGCTGTGCCCTTTGGCATAAATACGACTGATTTGTAGCCTGCCTGCGCTGCTGCCCACGCTACCGCTCTGCCGTGATTGCCGTCGGTTGCCGTAACAAATACAGGCGTTTTGTCAGGGTCCATATTTTTGAGGATATTGCCTACAGCATATGACGCGCCAAGAGCCTTGAATGCGTTAAGTCCGAAGCGTTTGGATTCGTCCTTGAGATACACTGCCTTTACTCCCAGCTCCTCTGCCAGAGCATCAAGACTGACAAGTGGCGTCGGCTCATATACCGCAAGGCTTTTGTGGTATTCCTGCACTTTTTTGTAGTTTTCATCGTTAAACTGCTCCGGCAGCTTACCTTTGGCAGGTGTATTTACATACATTTCGATTTTCTTCATATTGTTCACCTCGAAATTAAAATATTTTGTCATAGCGATGATATTATGATAACATATTACAATAGATTAAAAAAGAGGTAGATAGCGTATGGAAACAGAGTCGGTTTTAAAAAGAATAAAAAGTTTTAAATATATTATAGTGCTGGAGGGTGTTGCCGTAGGATTTCTGGCAGGTATAGCGGTATCGTTTTTCAGGCTCTTTATAGAGAGGGCTGAGGCTCTGAGAAATATATTCATTAATCAGGATATTTCCCTTTTAACACTCCTGCCTTTTATCTTTGCAGGCATCATTATTTATCTTTGCATCAGGTTTGAAAAAAACGCCTGCGGAAGCGGTATCCCTCAGGTAAAGGCAGAGCTTGCCGGACAGCTTCAGACCTGCTGGTGGAGAGTTATCGCCGCAAAGATTGCAGGCGGGGTCGCCGCGATAGGCATAGGGTTTTCTGTCGGCAGAGAGGGCCCCAGCGTTCAGATAGGCGCTATGGCAGGCAAAGGCTTTTCACGTCTTACAGGCAGGCTGAGAACAGAGGAACGCCTCCTTATAACGGCGGGAAGCGGAGCAGGCCTTGCCGCCGCATTCAATGCGCCTCTTGCGGGTGTTGTTTTTTCGCTTGAAGAGATACACAAAAACCTTTCTGTCGAGGTGCTGCTGGCTTCAATGTCAGCTGCCATATGCTCGGATTTTGTGTCGGCATACATCTTCGGATTTTCACCTGTATTTTCGATAAATCCCGAATATATTCTGCCGCTAAAGCACTACTGGCTTATTCTCATTCTGGGAATTGTTCTCGGAATATGCGGCGCGCTTTACAACATCGGCATCAGGTATATACAGAAAGCCTATTCGCTTCTTAAGTTCACATGGATTAAGGTACTTGTTCCAATTGTCTGCACTGCGGTACTCTGCTATACATATCCTTATGTGCTGGGAGGCGGAAGCAGTCTTGTGGACAGTCTTTCGGAAAACAGCTTTACAATTTCCGCGCTTTTACTGCTGCTTGCGGTGAAGTATGTTTTTTCGATGATAAGCTTCGGCTCGGGAACTCCGGGCGGTATATTCCTGCCTCTGCTGGTGCTGGGTTCAATTACAGGGGCCATTTTTGCCAAGGCCCTGGGCTATGATATGTATCTTGATAATTTCATAATCCTGGGTATGGCAGGATATTTCTCTGCGATTGTAAAGTCACCTGTTACAGGTATAATTCTCATATCGGAGATGACGGGAAGTCTGTCGCATCTGCTGTCACTGACTCTGATATGTCTTGTATCGTATACGGTTTCTGACATTATGAAATCACAGCCTGTATATGAGCAGCTTCTTGACAGTCTGCTGGGCGGCGCTTCAAAGAAAAGCAGAGGACACAACAAAATTATGATTGAAAGCTGCGTGCAGTTCGGCTCTGCAATGGACGGCAGCAGGCTTGAAAAACTCGGCACGCCTAAAGGCTGCCTTGTTATAGCGGTAAACCGCAGGGGTGATGAAATTGTTCCCGACGGCGCTACGGTTCTTATGGCTGATGACAATCTGCTGCTGCTCTGTAATGAGGACAAGGTATATGAAACAGAGCTGCTGCTTGCAAAGCTTTGCAGGAGTATAGAAAAAAGGGCTTAACGCCCTTTTTTGTTTGTCTTACATATCTTTTCTGCGTGGTTTTCTCCTTGCGGTAAATACTGCCGCTCCTGCAAGAAGCAGAGCCGAGACTCCGAATATTCCAGCCCTGACTGCAATACCGCTTTCATCTCCTGTTTTAACGACCTTTGAGTCATAGACAGGTTTATCCGGTTTTTCAGAGTCCGGTTTATCCGGCTTGTTTGGGATTGCAGGATTATCCGGTTCCTGAGGGTCTTCAGGTTCCTCCGGCGGAATATCCTTTATCTGCTCATAGTCGTTTATGACTGTCACAAAATCTGTTTCTCCGGGTTTTGCAGCGCCTCCTCCTACGCCGTTATCACCGCCTGCTATTACGGTTTCCTTAAAGGTATAGCCCTCAGCCTGAGGCGGTACCGGCTCTTTCACATCGTAGTCCATATTCACATAGCTTGTGACTGTATAGGTGCTGCTCTGCCAGCAGCTGCCGTTCCATTTAAAGCCGGTGAGTATAATATCTTTGTCACCGCAGTTTACAACTGCATAGTAGTTTTTCATAAGCTCCCTGCTTTTGTCGCTGTTGTCTATGCCTGTAACCTTCTTCGTTATATTAAGGCTGCATCCTGTATAAACATATTCGGAGCGACTGTTTTTAAATACTACTGTTTCACCGCTTCCGGCTGTGATTTCGCCTGTAACCTCATTATCTCTGATTTCTGTTTTCTGTCCGTTGCGGGAGGCTTCTGTACTGTAACCTGCGACCGGTTTTTCCTTAATTGAGTATTTCGTGTCTCGCGGCAGAGCGTCAAATGTCACTGCCTCATAAGCCTTGAGTGTAAAGCTTATGCTTCCGCCCGGCTTTTCTTTATCTCCCTCCGCTGCAGCTGTCACTGTTTTTTCAATATTCTCCGTCTCACCATTTCTTTTGATAAGTGTTCCTTTGATTACCGTTCCCGGTTCAAAGCTGTCAAAGTAAACTGTGAACTCAAAGTCACAGTCAGTGCTGTAGGCATTGCCTCCTACGGTCTTTTGCACCGTCAGACTTCTCGGCGCTGTGAATATATTTATAAACTGGAGCACTCCATCATTGCCGTACTCCGCTCCCTCTGTGTTAAGCTCTGCTCCGGAGCCGAATACTTCATCCAGATTGCTGATGCCGCTGTTTGCGCTCTGCAATGCGTCTGTTCTGTATATGCTGCGGTTGTAGTGCAGGCTGTATCCGTCCTCTTTATCTCCTGCTGTAACCGTATCCTTGATATAGTAGCCGGAGGTTGCCGGGCTGTAGCCTCTGCCTGCTGCTGTTTCCGTTATTTTGTAGTAGTAGGTTCCCGCCTGAGTATATTTATATGTGTCCTTTGTAACTCTTTTGTTATCACCGATTTCGCTGCTGCTTACAGTAAATTCTCCCAGTGTCGGCATGGTTTCGGGGGTAAGAGCCTCCTCTGCAAGCCCGCCGTCAGGCAGGCTGTAGCCTAAGGCTTTCATTGTGAACTTAAAGCTGTCAGCGCTTCCCGCCGAGATTTCCTCTCCCTCAACCCTCTTGTTTATCACAATATCGGGTATGCACTCTGCTTCGCCCGGCTTTGTAAAGCGGTTAATGCAGATAAGCTTTGTTTCCGAATTTTTCTCTACCTGCGCATTTACAGATGTGTTTACGGTACTGCTTTCTCCGTTTTTAAATTCCGGAGTCAGCATTATGAGTCTTGCTGTGCTCGCAGCATTTGTTTCAATTACCGTATAGACCTCTCCTGCCGCTGTAACCGGTATTCCTGAAATCTTTATTCTCTCTCTGTCTTTGAGAGTTATTCGCGCCGTATTGTCATTATCAAATATTACTTTTTCGGCGATTCCGTCCTGATTATCACCGCAGCTTCTTACTGCCTCGTATTCTCCGAAAGCTCTTACCGGTCCTTTGATGGTAAAGTCGTAGGTCTTCTGATTTCCCGGGTTATACAGCCCCTGCTCCTCGTCTGTCTCCACCTGTTTTTCCAATACAAGGCTGCCGGTTTCCGCAGTGTTTTCCATAATAAATTTATCTACAGGATCCTTTGCATCCTTTGGTATGAATTTCGTCTGTCCGTAGGAAACTATAACGGTTCCGATTTCAAGCCCTTCTGCTGCCACAGGTGTATATCCCGGCCCAGCTTTTGTTTCATATATTCTGTATATATGTCCAGAAGCGATTACATCAAATTTCACCCTGCCGTTACTGTCCGAAGCAGCAGCAGTATCCTGCATTGTCACAGCTTCAAGGCTGCAGGTCGCGCTGTCACCGCCTGCGCATAAATCATCTGCGTGCTTTAATTTAAACTCCGCGCCGTTTACAGGCAGTCTGTTAACCGAGTCAACCTTGTCAAAATCAAGCTTTCCCAGATAGCCTTTTACCTCAGGCACAGGGAACTCCATCGTCCTGTCATCTCCGGTCTGACCGTTTACGGAAATCACATATTTAAGTGTTGTGGTGCCGTTGGTTTCATACGGTTTTTCTTTTGTGAAATTATCCTTTTCATTAGCAAGTCTTACGCGGTATTTTAAGCTGTAGGTATATACGGATTTGTCGTTTTCTTTTTCTAATATATATCCGGATTTTTTAAGATCCCAGCTTATTTTTCCGTCCGCATAGACTGCTGTGTTCTCTGCGCCCTGCCGCCACTCGCCTGCAAGCCTGCTTCTCGAAAGCTTTCCTCTGCTGTCAAAGAAAGATATAAAGCGGATATATCCGTCAGCGCCTCCCGGCATCGGATCTTCCGCGACCCATTTGCCTATTACCTTTTTTTCAAGCTCGCTTCTGATTTCCTCAAAAATCGCATCATAGGCGCTTTGAAGCCCCTCGGTATTACTGCTGTCATAATAGTAGCCTGACCCTATACTGTTTCTGAGCCAGTTTTTAAAGGCATCCGAAGAAGTCGCAGAGCCAAGTTCATAATTTTCACTTTCCCTGTCAACTACCGAGAATTTGTTGTTCACCTTATCTATATATTCCTGTATCGTCTGTCCTCCGACATCTATTCCTATTGCAAATATTTTAATTCCGGCACTCTTTGCTGACGCTGCGGCGTCTCTAGCTCTGACTGCCGCCTTATTGCTGTAGCTTGTTCCGTATTGGCAGTATTTTTCTGCCACACTGTCGTAAAACACGCCGTCGGCTCCTATATCACCCTCGGTGCAGTAAGGATCGTATCCGTTGTATCCACCGCTTATATATGTTGTAGGAAAGCCGTCGCTTAAAAATATCATATATTTATTCTCTGCCGAAACATCTCCGAGAATATCAGCGCCCATTTTAATTCCTGCTTCTATATTGGTAAATCTGCTGTGGCTGTCTTTGTATTCATCACTATCTATTATTTCCCACGTCCTCTGTTTTATTGCATTTTTAAGTGAGGCTGCCTGCGCTGCGGTTTTGCACTCTGTCATCTCTGAAATTCTGTGGGCGTCTGTATTGAACGCCACATAGCCTATTTTCCTCTCTGCTCCGGAATTTTCGGATCTGTGCTGAAACTGCTCTATGAAGTCCTCGGCAGATGCTATTGCCGCATCGTATCTGCTGGTGCTGCTGCCCTGCGGAAATTTTTCGTTCATAGTATTTGATATGTCCATTACCATGACAACCGCAGCATCGGGAGTATCATAAATCTCACTGACATCCTGAGTTGTCTTTACCTGCAGGTTTATATCAAATACATTTTCACTGCCTGCAGCAATAATAGTCTTGCTTACTTCCACCCCGTCATCTTCAAGACTTCCTCGGCTTTCCCCTGTCTGCACTATCTGCTTCTGACTCTGCTGCCCTGCGGCATCTTCCGGCATATCACTTCCGACCTCTGCCCATACTGCTGCCGGAAGCATAGCAGTCAGCATAGCGATAAGCATACCAAAAGCAAGACGCTTACGTAGCCGTTTTTTCCTCATCATACGGTTATCCCCCTTTTGTTCCCCTTGATTTTCAATAGTAATTATAACCGTAAAATTATTTGAGGCGGATATCAGAATATAGTCAAAAACCGGCATTTCCAGTCTTTTTTCGCACTGAAAATGCCGATTTTAATCTACTCTATAAATTCCTGTACCCAGTATTTAGTTCCTGTTTCTTTGTCCGCATAGACTCCGATACCGATTCTGGTATATCCGGGTGTCTGTATATTATCGCGGTGTCCCTGTGAGTTCATCCAGCCTGCCATTACATCTTCGGCTGTTTCATAGCACTTGCCTATGTTTTCTCCTGCTTTTCTGTAGGTAATATCAAAAATTCTCAGTATACTGATAATGTCACCGTAGGTAGGTGATATGTGGCTGAAATAGTTAAGCTCTGCCATCTCCCTGGCCTTAGCCTGCGCCATATTGCAAAGCTTCTCATCGAGCACAAGAGGCTCTTCCTCAAGCTTTGCTCTTTCGGCATTTACAAGCTCCAGCACTTTCATTCTGTATTGCTGAATTTCCTCCTCTGTCAGAAGCAGGCTGTCCTCATCTATTTTACTTTCATCTGTAACAAAGACTTTGACATAACCGTTATTCTTCCAGAATTTAAGTCCTATCGAAAAAACATTATCTTTCAGTTTTTTGTTTGTGCTGACATCGTAGTATAAACCCGCATCGGTTTTGCCATAGCTGTTTTCCAGAGATGATGCATACCTCAGAGCATCTCCTTTAACTTCCTTAAGCACCTCCTTATAGTCCCATGCCGGTTCTACGACTGATGCATAATATAGGGAATGGTCTCTGCACCATTTATCACTGTAGTCCGTAAGTACAACATTGTAGCCTTTGCCCTCAAGGTATGAGACAATGTCCTTTTCAAGTCTGCCGGTATTCCAGCTTTCAGGCTTTACATATACCGTTTTAATCTTTGTAAATTTACTGTATGTATTCCTGCCGTTTACGACCTTGTAGGCTCTGACCTTATATGAATACTTCCTGCCAGGTTTTACGGTCTTGTCTGTATATTTTACAGTAGATTTAGAGCTTATTGTCTTAATGCAGCTGTACAGCTTAGAGCCGCTGTATGCGCGATACACCTTGTAGCCTTTAACTCCTGATGTCTTGCTCCAGCTTACAGTAACATTTTTGTCCGCTGTAACCTTTACCGTTATCTGCCCCGGAGCTTTCACAGCGCCTGCAGCAAAGGCCTGTCCCGAAAGCAGCGCCATGCACAATACTGAGCATAATAATATATTTAATATCCTTTTCATTTTTCACCTCCGTATGCCCCGATTATATCAGAATTCAGAGGTAAAGAAAATATTTATATATTCTTTATTCACACTAAAAAGGACCCTTAAAAAAAGAGTCCTCCTAAACTTATAGGTACAGATATCTAATTCCCGTAGCAATTACAGAAAATAATCACTAATAAGAGGAAGAAGAACAGTAAGCTAGTATCTACACCTTCTCCGCCTAATAGGCCGCAATTATTTGACATTTAATCACCTGCTTTTTTAAAATGTTTAGTATAGCATATGATTAATACATTTAATTTGTTACCATAAATCAAAACACTTAATTTATTTCGCCGTGAAGAAACACTTACCGCATGCATCTGCCGACGGTACATATTCATTCAGTGTCCTGCAGTGCTGCTGACATTTAAATCTGTCAATTCCGTCCTTTGAAATTGCTCTGCAAGGACAGACTGCAATGCACTCCTCTGACGGTGCGCCTTCATAAAACGTTGCTTTTTTGATGTCTGCTATCATAGCCTCATATTCTTCCGGAGTACGCGTCTGAGGCTTTTCCTCATAAAGCACCTCATCGGTTATGATACCGGAAAATCTGCCGCCAAAGCCCTTGGCTGTCACAAACGAGCCTGCTGTTGAAAACTCTCCCATGCCTGCAAGATATGATGCAAGCTTGAATGACCATTCCTCCGCAGCCTTCTTTTCGTTCCAGTCAATAGGAGTATTCAGACAGGATACCAGTCTGCCCCTGCTTTCGAGGGTGTTTCTGATAGCTCTGTTTATTCTCATAATCAGCCCTGTGCCTTTTTTGTATGCTGTAAGCCACTGATCAGAAGTAGCTGTGCCGCCTTTGTTGCTCTCAACTATATCTTCTCTGTATGGAAGGAAAAACAGTACCAGTGTGTTTCCCGGCCTGTAAATCTCCGCAGGGTGCCTGCATATTCCCATTCTGAAAAATGTATCGAAAGCCGGATCCTTGGCATCGTGATAAACTATAATAGGGTCCTGATACATTCCTGCGCAGTCGTTTTCTGCTTCGTATTCATCCATTGCTTTTCTGACATTGACCTCAATGGCCGCCTTTACTCTTTTGAGTTCATCCGCTGTGTACATAAATACCTCCTTTTAAACCTGCCAGCTGTTAAGATAGGATTTCTGCTCATCGGTAAGCTCATCTATCTCAACTCCCCACGCTGCAAGCTTTCTTCTTGAAACTATATCGTCTATCTCCTCGGAAACATCTATTACTTTGTTTTCGAGCTGTCTGTAGTTGTCCTTAATATACATTGCCGAAAGAGCCTGCACCGCAAAGCTCATATCCATAACCTCCGCGGGGTGTCCGTCTGCCGCCGCAATGTTGACAAGTCTGCCCTCTGCGATGACATTTACCCATCTGCCGTTTGCAAGCTCATAGCCCATTATATTTTTTCTGGTTTCTTTTTTGCTGACTGCAGCCTCTTCAAGAGCCGCCATATCAATTTCACAGTTGAAGTGACCTGCATTGGTAAGGATTGCGCCCTCTTTCATTGTGAGCATATGCTCTACCGTTATGGTCTTGCAGCAGCCTGTAGCCGATACGAATATATCTCCGAGAGGCGCCGCCTGCTCCATTTTCATAACATCAAAGCCGTCCATTCTGGCCTCAATAGCCTTGACAGGATTGATTTCCGTAACGATAACCTTAGCTCCGAGAGCCTTTGCTCTCATCGCTATTCCTCGTGAGCACCAGCCGTAACCTGCAACCACTACAGTCTTGGCGGCGATTATGAGGTTGGTATTTCGCATAATGCTGTCCCATACAGACTGCCCTGTCCCGTACCTGTTGTCAAACAGATGCTTGCTGTCGGCATCGTTTACTGCAACCATAGGAAATTTAAGCACTCCCTCTCTCTCCATGGCTTTAAGTCTGATAACTCCCGTCGTGGTTTCTTCACAGCCTCCCCATACAGCTTCACCAAGATCAGGTCTTTTTTCGTGTATCATACCCACAAGATCACCGCCGTCATCAATGATAATGTGGGGTTTGATCTCAAGACACATCTCTATATCATCCATATACTGCTGCTCTGAGGCTCCGTGGTGAGCATAGACTCTGAGACCTCTGTCGGCAAGAGCTGCGGCAACATCATCTTGTGTAGACAGCGCATTACTGCCTGTTACGGACATCTCCGCTCCGCCTGCCGCCAGCACCAGACACAGATAAGCTGTCTTTGCCTCAAGATGTACGGACAGAGAGATTCTGACATTCTCAAACGGTTTTGTTTTGGAAAACTCATCTTCAAGTCCTCTGAGCAGAGGCATATTGTTTCTTACCCATTCAATCTTCTGATGCCCTGACGGTGCAAGTGAAATATCTTTAATATCGTACTGTTTCATATTTCCTCCGGATATATTGGCCTTATTATTTATGTTACTAATTCTATCACTAAAATTATTTAAATACAATGCCGTAAACCTTAAATACAGCCCGAAAAGCACAGCTTCAAGCACTGTCGTATAACTTTTAATATTTTGTTTTCGGCTGTTTTTTCAGTTTTTCGTCAACTACTCCGACCTTCGGCTAAGGCCTTAGATGTCGGAGCTTGTAACTGCCCTGTGGTATAACGAATTTCTCCTTCCACATTTAGTCGTTTGGTATTACTACCAAACGTGGCGTTACATCATAGGCACGTTGACGCGTACCTGTGCTACGGAGATTTACTCTGTAGCAACTGCATCTGGTACTAAAAGCTCTATTCCCATTCGATGCAGATTCATTGCTCCTACACGGTCATCGTTGGATTTATAGCCACAATTCTTACAACAGAAAGTGTGCAGCTTTTTATTACGATTAGCTTTTTCTGTATGACCGCATTTTGGACATGTTTGGCTTGTATATGCAGGATTGACCTTTTCAACAAGTTGATGATGCTTTAAGGCTTTATAAGATATTTTCTGTTCCAAGTCATAATAAGACCACGATACAGAAACATATCTATCTTTAACTAAAACCTTTTCTGTTGCAGAACGGATACCGGTTAAATCTTCGATTACAAATAGAGTACCATCAGCATTAGACTCAACGAGTGCCTTACTAATGCAGTGATTCACGTCCTGCATCCAACGGTTTTCTCGCTGGCCTATAGCTTTAAGCCTTCTTCTTGATGATGGAGTGCCTACCTGTTGTAACTGTTTACGCAAAGCTTTGTAATGAGCACGCTTCTGTTTAACAACATTACCGTCATAAAACACGGATTTTCCTTTACTGTCGTAAGAAACAGCAAGGAATCTGATTCCACGGTCTATGCCGACTACATTTGAAATCTCGGATTGTTTTAATTCAGAAATCTCATATGTTACAGGAATGTGCAGATAAAATTTTCCGTGTTTATTAACAAGCTTTGCTGTACCAAATTTGCAGTTATCAGAAAAATACTGTTCAAAGCCATTTTTATAGAAAGATACCTTAATACGACCATTTAATGTATTAACAGAAAAAATATCATTTTTAGAATTAAGAGAATAATCCCTATTCCATACAAGGTCTAACTGAGGAAGCTTAAATACAGGCTTAATCCACTCTTTCTGATTTTCAAGTACGGTCTTGTATTTCGCAATAACTGTACGCACACAAGAAACTGCCATCTGGGAACGAAGCCCAAAGATTTCACGTATCTGATAATAAGTGTTTTCCTGTACACTGTAACGACTCAGATTATGAGTTTTGTATATGTATTCTGATACATAATTACAGGCATTAGAATACGCCTTCATGGTATCACAGATAATCTGCTTATCAGAAGTATTAACTAAAATTTGTAGTTTTGCTGTAATTGTCTGTTGCATATACAAAGCCTCTCTTTCTTCGCCAAAACCATTATATCATATTTCTGGCGAAGAAACATTGTCTGAAAAAAATTACGCCGCTAATGCGGGCATTCCTCCCACGACTTATAGAAGTCTGGGCTTCCTGCCCTGCGGCGTTGGTGAATAGGTTTTAATTATTGGAGATTCAAAGTCCGGAAGCTGTGTACTGATTATGCGTTCTTCTGCACGAGGAACTATAATATCACCCACACCTATATCAATATTAAATGGCACCCGCACATTTTTTATTTGTGCGATAATCTGTGTACTGATGCCATGATACTTTCTCTGCGGAGAAATTTCCTCAAAGCTTTTTGCAGACATCTCAATATAATCATTGCCTGTCGGTGTATCAATAATTTTGTAAATCAAATCTTTCACATTATCCATGGAATTTGAATATCCTCGAAGCAGGAAATCAACATCAATAGTGGCTCTGCTTTCAAAGTTTGTAAGAGTATAAATAAACAAGCCACCCTTTAATACCAGAGAGTCACCATATCCAGACTTCGAAAGTTTCCTTAGAAATTCTTCCTGCACAAATAACTGCAGACACTGCTGATAACTGACGCCTAAAGCCCTCGCTTTATTTTTGAGCTTTGCCAAAACAGAGGCTGCTATATCTGCCATTACAACCACACTCCAATCAAATCTTTTACTCGTTTCTGAACTCTCAATACCTTTGCGTACTGCATAAGGCTGGAAATATTCTTCTTAGAATCTTTAACATAATTCTGAATTGCTTTGTTAAAAATTTCCTTGTCCATTTTATTCATATTACGCAGAACATCACAAATAGTACGGTCACGATCATAAATACGTATTTTTTCAAAATCAATTTTACCGCTGGTTTCTCCAAGAGAAAGCAACGAAGGCTCAACCCGATAAGCCTTTATAAATGGATAATCTATTTTCAGGCGCTGTCTGGAAGCATTTTTATCAATAGCAATATTCCATTCAGCAGGATTTCTATCACTGTATTTATAATAGAAGAGAGCTGTTTCCATACAAAGCACAGCATCGGGAAACAATCTGTTTATTATCACTACCTCACTGTTTCCATAATCCTCAATCCAATGATAATAGCCTCGCCTGATTTTTTCTATCAGGCCTTTTTCCAGCAATTCCTGAATATCTCTGTAATACAGCTTGTCCTTATTCAACTGAGCTGTAGTCATTATATAGTCATATTTCGCAAAACTCTGTCTGATATTTTCTATATCTTTTTTTGAAAGCATAATATCACTCCTGTACTAAACTGCACCTGTTTTATTCATCACTGGTGTGATTTAGTACATTATAATTGCTTTTTATTATAAAGTCAATTGTATAAAATCATACCATTCCAAATTTGTTAATAGGTATAGTTTAGTACCGAACAACACTTTCTAATACAAATAGGGCTTCTTATTCAAGTATACCAAAAAGCATATTTTAATTCAATATGTATATCAATTTGTTAAAAGGCTGCGCCTTATATCAGCACAGGCTTTATTATCTACTTCCCAAGTTCATCAAGAGTTTTAAAGCTGTAGCCAAGCTGTTCCCACTCTGTAAGCAGTTCATCAAGTATATCGCTGTTGGTTTTAGAGGTCGAATGAAGCAGCACGATGGCTCCGTTATGAAGCCTTTTTGTCAGTTTTTCGTCTGCCGTTGCTTTTGTAGGCTGGTCGTTTTCGTACCAGTCAACATAGGCAAGACTCCAGAACACCGTAGTATATCCCAGCTCTTTTGCCATACTCAGATTGCTCTCACTATACTTGCCCTGCGGCGGTCTGTAGAACTTCTTCATATCGCTTCCCACAGCCTCTTTATATGCTGTTTCCAGCTTGCCAAGCTCTATTTTAAAAGCTTCTTTGTCCGATATGGCTGACATATCCGGATGAGTAAATGTATGATTACCTACTATATGCCCTTCCTTTGCCATTCTCTTTACAAGCTCCGGTTTATCTCTGACCAGGTTTCCCACTACAAAAAACGCCGCCTTTATATTATGTTTTTTAAGCACATTAAGTATATGCTCCGTATATCCGTTGTCATATCCTGCATCAAAGGTCAGATATATTGATTTTTCTTCGGGATTTCCCACATAATATGCATTGAATTTTTTTAGATAGTCGGCGGTTGCATTGCCTACAGGCAGTCCTCCCTCACTCTGAAAGCTCAATCCCCAGTTGCCATCCGCAGAGGCCGCCTCGGAGCTTTGCTTTTCCATTGCCCCCTTTATATATACACTTCCGTAGCCGAGAACACACAGAGTCAGTACTCCTGCAAGTATTTTTCTCAGCGCTTTTTTTCCGATAAATACAGACATTAAAAATCACCACCCGTATATGTATACTTGGTGGTGATGTTATTTATTCTTTTTTTTGATACAGCTCTCCAAATGCTGCTCCGCCGATTATGAGGAAAGCTCCGATAATCTGAATAACGCTCATTCTCTCGCCTAAAGCAATCGCCGCAATCAGAAGCGATGAAACAGGGTCTATATAGCTGCACATGGCAACACTCTGTCCCGGCAGTACCTGCATTGAGGAAAAATAGAAATAAAGGACTATCCCTGTATGCACTACACCTACGATTATAAGGCAGACAAGTCCTGCGCCCTGAGGCATCACCCACGCTCCTTCGTGATTTATTACCGCATACGGCGCTACTACAATACCTGCGGCAAACAACTGTACAATAGTAATCTGTATACCTGTAAAGCCGCCTTTAAGCTGCTTGTTCAGAATCGTTACACACGCATAAAACAGGGCTGCAAGAAGTCCGAATAATACGCCCTTAAGGGGCTGACTGCCTCCCGACAGCGAGCCTGTTATCATAAACATTCCTGCCATTGCGGCAGCTATGCCTGCAATTCTTGCTGCTGTAAGCTTCTCACCCAGTACCAGAGGTGACAGAACTGTAATTATTACAGGAGCGCAGTAATATGATACTGTCGCCATACTTACCGTCGTGTATTTATATGCTTCAAACAGGAACACCCAGTTAAAACCCATAACAGCGCCTGATATGAAAAGTATTGCGATATCTCTTCGGGCAGCTGCCCTGTCTGTGATGCCGCCCGTCCTGTACTCACCCGACACAAAATATATAACTGCAAGAGTTACAAATCCGAGTATTACTCTTGCCAGCACTATTTCACCGCTGGCAAGGGGTATCTGCTTTACAAGAGGCCCTAAGGTCCCCCAGATAATCATAGCAAGAACAAGCTGTATATATGCTTTTTTCTTCATGGTCTATCTTGTATTCTGCTGTTCAACCAGTCTTACGGAGCTGTATCTTTCTCTTAATACAGGCTTTTCGATTTTGCCTGTAGGATTTCTAGGCACATCAGCAAATATGATTTTGTGAGGTCTTTTGTATCTAGGCAGGTCGAGGCAGAATTCATTGATATCCTCTTCAGTACATTCCGCTCCTTCTTTGAGTTCGATTATAGCTGCTGCGATTTCACCCAGTCTGTCATCAGGAAGCCCTATTACAGCAGCATCCTTGATGTTTTCGTTCTTTCTGAGGAAATCCTCTATCTGAACAGGATACAGGTTTTCGCCGCCCGATATTATTACGTCTTTTTTGCGGTCAACGAGGAACAGGAAGCCGTCCTCATCTTCATATGCCATATCGCCTGTCATAAGCCATCCGTCATAAAGTGTTTCTCTTGTGGCTTTTTCGTCGTTAAAGTAGCACTTCATAACTCCGGGGCCTTTGACTGCAAGCTCTCCGACCTCACCTTTTTTTACAAGTCCTCTTGCATCATCTACTATTTTGACTTCCCATCCGAAGCCTGCCTTGCCTATAGCTCCTACCTTGTGTATGTTTTCAACTCCAAGATGAACACAGCCCGGTCCTGTGGACTCACTCAGACCGTAGTTTGTATCATACTGATGCTTAGGAAAATATGACTTCCATCTCTTAATCAGACTAGGCGGTACAGGCTGCGCTCCTATATGCATAAGTCTGAGCTGGTCAAGCTCATAGTTTTCAAGCTTGATATCACCTCTGTCAAGAGCATCTAATATATCCTGGCACCACGGAACCAGAAGCCACAGTATTGTGCATTTTTCCTCTGAAATGGCTTTCATTATCCATTCCGGTTTTGTGCCTTTGAGAAGCACAGCCTTGCCTCCCACCAGCAGACTTCCGAACCAGTGCATTTTTGCCCCTGTATGATACAGAGGAGGTATGCACAGGAACACATCATCTCTGGTCTGTGAGTGGTGGTTCTGCTCTACCCTGCATGAGTGCATCAGGCTTCTGTGGGCGTGAAGTATAGCCTTTGGAAAGCCTGTGGTTCCCGATGAGAAATATATGGCTGCATCATCAGAGTCCTTGATATCTATCTGAGGTGTTCTTGATGAGCAGTATTCAATAAGCTCATCATAGCTTTCTGCAAATGACGGACAGTCCTCTCCTGCATACAGCATGAGTTTTACTTTTGGCATACGGTCACAGATTTCTTCCATACGGCCTGTGAATTCCGGCCCGAATACTATACCGTCAACCTCTGCCAGCTTGCAGCAGTATTTGATTTCATCTGCCGTATATCTGAAGTTAAGCGGTACTGCAATGGCTCCTGTTTTCAGGATACCGAAGTATATAGGAAGCCATTCGATGCAGTTCATAAGAAGTATTGCAATCTTGTCGCCTTTTTTGACTCCTCTTGAAAGAAGAAGATTTGCAAATCTGTTGGCCTGTACATTGAATTCTCCCCATGTAATCTCCTTGCGAAATCTCGCTCTGCTTGTAGACTCTATCAGAGAGTATTCTCTCCATGTCATTCTGGGTTTGTCGTCATCTCCCGGATTTAATTCCACAAGGCTTACATCATTTTTAAAAAGCGTAGCATTATGCTCTAAGATATCTGTAATTGGCATTTCTGATTTCCTTTCTGATGATTTATTTAAAAACTGTGTCTATAAATTCACTGTCGAATTTCTTTGTAAAGCTGCTTACTATCGGCACGATTACAAATGATACCGCCATAGCCAGCACTCCAAGTCCCGCAGCATTGCCTACCGCTGCAGGAAATCCGCTGCTGCATGTAATTACAACTGTCGGAATTGCAACGGTCAGGAAGCCGCCTATCATACCCGCAAAGGCTCCCGCTTTCGTAGTTCCTCTTGAGAAAATTCCCCATACATACGGTCCTATGAAGCAGCCTGCAACAACTCCCCATGAAAAGCTCATTATATTAACTATAATTGATATGTTAAGTGTTGCAAATATAAATGAGCATGCTATAAATACAAGGCAGAGTATTCTTGTCATAAGCATCTGAGGCTTGCCGCCGAAGCCTTTTTTAATCTGCGGCGCCAGGTCTACCGAAATGGCAGATGAAGATGACAGTACTATGCCTGACAGTGTTGACATTGATGCTGAAAACAGCAATATAATTATAACTGCTAAAATGATAATTGTAAATGTCCCGCCGCCAAGTGCTTTAATTAACATCTGCGGAATTACTCCGTCATAGCCGGCCTCGGGAAGTGTGTTTCCGAGTATAAGTCTTGAACAGGAACCTGCTGTGTATGCGCCTGCGCCTATAACGAAGCAAAACAGTGTTGAAACTATTGTAGCCTGCTTGATAGCCTTGCCCTCTTTGACAGCGTAGTATTTGGTAACCATCTGCGGAAGTCCCCATACGCCAAAACTTGTAAGAAGTATATTGGTGCAGAGGAATTTCCAGCTGTCTGCGCCCCATATGCTTGTAAGCTGGGCTCCTGTTATTCCGTCTCCGTTGTCTGTAATCTGTGAAAGTCTTGAAAGCCCTTCTGCAAGACCTCCCACCTCGTCTGTGTTAAGCAGCGCGCCTATCATAAATATGATACCTGCCACCATTATAATTCCCTGTATGAAGTCTGTAAGGCTTGACGCCGTGTAGCCCCCCAGTACCAGATAAACGGCTGTAAGTACGGCTATGGCAAGCATGCACCAGTTTACTGAAATTGACGGGAACACTGTGTTGAACATAAATCCAAGTCCCTTGTATACTGCTGCCGAGTACGGTACAAGGAATATGAATATTATCAGCGCCGCAACCACCTTCATAACGGTTGAGCTGTACCTTGAACCGAAGAACTCCGGCATTGTTTTTGAATTAAGCGTATGGGTCATACGTCTTGTGCGCTTTGCCATAAGCAGCCACGAAAGCAGACAGCCCAGCACTGCGTTGCCTATGCCTATCCATATACTGCCTATACCTATGTCCCAGCCGTGCTTGCCTGCATATCCTACAAATATTACAGCCGAGAAATATGCTGTGCCGTATGAGAAAGCTGACACCCAGCCGCTTACGTTTCTTCCTCCCAGTAAAAATCCGTCAAGGTTTTTTACCTTTTTGAAGCTTGTTACTCCTATGCCTATCATTCCGAGTGCAAACAGCACAAACGCAATGACGGTCACTGTCTGAATCAGTTTTAGATTTTCCATTCTGCTCTCCTCTCTAGTCCGTTCTGTTAAGTGCTCAGAAAGCAGCACAAAATAAATAAACCGCCCTCTAAACAGAGGGCGGAGATTAACTTCGCGGTACCACCTCATTCATCGTTTCCTCACGAAAACGACCTTAACAGGTACGACATTATCACTAATGGTTATACCCTTGTGCTGTAACGGGCACTCCCGTCGTAGCCTACTTGCATATGCTTTCGGTACGCAGCTCCGAGATGTATTCACAAAAAGTAACTATGCGCCTTTCACCTGCCGGCAGCTCTCTGTCTCAGTCTCCTTAATGCTACTGGTTCTCTTCACAGCCTTGTCTTTTTCAATTATGTTAGCATTATATCGCTTATATCAGACCTTGTCAACAACATTTTGTGACAAATTACAAAAAAATATTTACCCGTTTATATCATCTTAACAATTTCATTCATTCCATATATCTTTGAAGCACTTCACATCATTTTCACTCATACTGCCTCTGTAGACTTTCATAATCCGCCCCTTATACACGGAAAACAGTACGGTCATATCCTCCCTTTCTCCCTCAAAGGCTATATCGCAGGCAAAAGCCTCTCCTCCCTGAAGCCTGAATATAATATGATAAAAGTGTCTGCCTGCCACAAGTTCCTGTCTGATATCATAGCCGTCATATTCAAATGAATTAAGCACCTTTATCAATTTATCTACCTTATCTGCCTCCGTTATAACTATTCTGCCGCTGCTCCAGATATCCGGCACTGCCTGAATTTCCACGGAGGAAACAGCCTCTGCATCTGCTCTGATTATATCATTTCCGTAGGCTCTGTCCGCCAGCACCAGTACAATCACAATGAAACATATTACAAGGAAAATTCCCATACTGCGAAGTGATTTCATATTTCTCTCCTCCCGTACCTGTTTTTTCTCATAATCCAATTTATATACTATGCGCCTGATATGATAGTAACAGCTGCCGCTTGTTTGCAGCAGCTGTTACGCTGTCTTTTAATTAATACGAATTACCTGCTCCATATTCTGCTTCCGTATCCGCACTGTTTGAGTTCAGTCTGCGCTATCAGAGTCTTTCCGTCATATACAAGCACCTTAGCCTTGTAGTAGTACTTAGTACCTTTCCTGCCCTTGGTATTGATATACACACTGCTCTTCTTTGTAATCTTTGCAGTATACTTTGAAGCCTTCTCTGTTGATCTGTAGAACTTATACTTAACAGTATATCCCATAGCCTTTGCTTCCTTAATCAGGCTGTTTAATTTCTTAACATTACCAGCTCTGACCTTAATATTCTTCTTTGAGGTCTTTGAAGTACTTGCTTTAAGTTTAATTTCCTTAATCAAGGTATTTATCTTACCGGCATTCTGCTTATCTATGATTTTATCTGCATCCGTTTTCTCTACTACGGCAAATGTTGAGAAGTGTGAGGTTGTGAATCTGATGTATTCCTCTGCTCCCACAGTCTCCACAGTATGATTTAATGTCTCACAGATACCTTTATCATTGATATAGATAATAACTATATCCTTGCCTTTAAG
>OLOV01001240.1_pt1 | contig 20472 bp, 17 predicted proteins | sample 1672931 | NCBI WGS metagenome assembly OLOV01 (sample SAMEA3136738, study PRJEB25190) | human gut metagenome | biome: human gut; feature: human-associated habitat; material: faeces | place: Austria | collected 2013
ATATCTACTGTACAATTTGTACCCCCTCCGTGTCCATTTTTAGCTTACCACTTCAGGCTTACGCCGAGCCACCTCCCTTTTCAAGGGAGGCCATGAGTCTGCGCTGTATATTCGCCTTTCGGCTGTGACTATCGTTCACCCGCGCTGGGCGCGTATTTTTTCCTTCCAGCACTTGTGGCACATGGCGATGTAGCTGTCGTTCCCGCCGAGGAAAACCTGATCCCCCTGCGTGACGACACGCCCCGTCTCGTCGATGCGGGCGTTGACTGTGGCCTTTCTGCCGCAGGCGCACACCGTCTTTATCTCCGTCAGTGAGTCCGCCAGCTCCAGCAGCCGCTGTGAGCCGGGGAAAAGGTGCGTCAGAAAGTCCGTGCGCAGCCCGAAGCACAGCACCGGCAGATCCTCGTCGTCCACCAGCGCGCGAAGCTGCTCTATCTGCTCCCCGGTGAAGAACTGCGCCTCGTCGGCGATGATGACGTCGTGCTTCCCCGCGGCGTGGTATTCGTCCTCGATGTTCTGCTCCGGCGTGATTATCTGCGCCTTGCATTCCAGTCCTATGCGGCTTTTTATCACGTCCGCGCCGTCGCGCGTGTCGATGCTGGGCTTTATCAGCCACACCGTCATGCCCAGTTCCTCATAGTTGAACTTCGTTATCAGCGCCTGCGCCGACTTGGACGAGCCCATCGCCCCGTATTTGAAATAAAGCTTTGCCATATGTCCTCCGCCGTTACTGCTCCAGATGCGCGCGCACGCGCTCTATCACCATTTCCATCGCAACCTGATTATGCCCGCCCTCGGGGATTATTATGTCCGCGCGGCGCTTCGACGGCTCGACGAACTGTTCATGCATGGGCTTGACGGTGGTGAGATACTGGTTTATCACGCTGTCAAGACTGCGGCCCCTGTCGCGCACGTCGCGTATGATGCGCCGCAGTATGCGCACGTCGGCATCCGTGTCCACGTATATCTTTATGTCCATCTGCCGGCACAGCTCCGGACTCTGGAATATAAGTATCCCCTCCACTATTATCACGCGCGCAGGCTCCACGGTGATGGTCTTGTCTGTGCGGTCGTGTATGGAGTAATCGTATACCGGGCACTTGACGGCGTGCCCCTGCTTCAATTCGCGCAGGGCGTCTATCAGCATTTCCGTGTCAAAGGCGTCCGGATGGTCGTAATTGAGCTTCGCGCGCTCCTCATACGGCATATCGTGGTGCGCCTTATAGTAGTTGTCGTGGTTTATCACCGACACGTCGCCCTCAAAGCGCTGCATCAGCTTTCTTGTGATGGTGGTTTTCCCGCTGCCGGTCCCCCCGGCTATGCCGACTATCATAACGTCGCTCATCCTGTGTGCGCCCTCCCGCTGTCATTTTTCGCCGCCCGTGCGCGGCATTCGTCTTTATTCGATTTATAATAACACATATCCCCCGCCGTTTCAATTTGACTTTTTACATTTAATCTAATATAATACAAAAAAGATTTAAAAACTAAAATCACATTTTTGGAGGTCATCTATGTCTATTCCCACTCCCCATATAAACGCAAAGCCCGGCGAGATCGCCAAGTCCGTGCTCATGCCCGGCGACCCGCTGCGCGCGAAGTTCATCGCCGACACCTTCCTCACCGATGCCGTGCTCGTCAACAACGTCCGCGGCGTGCAGGGGCACACCGGCACGTGGAAGGGCGTTCCCGTGACGGTCATGGCCTCCGGCATGGGTATGCCCGCCATCGGCATCTACAGCTGGGAGCTTTTCAGCGAGTACGGCGTGGACAACATCATCCGCATCGGCTCCGCCGGGGCGCTTCAGGACGAGCTGAAGCTCATGGACATCGTCGCCGGTCAGGGCGCGTGCACCAACTCCGGCTATATCGACAATTTCCAGCTCGACGGGACCTTCGCCCCCATCGCGGATTACACGCTGCTTTCCAAGGCCGTTGAAAGCGCGAAGGAGCACGGCGTGGACATGAAGGTCGGCAACATCCTCTCCTCGGACAACTTCTACTCCCCCGCCGGCTGCGACAGGAACGGCAAATGGCGCGACATGGGCGTGCTCGCGGTCGAGATGGAGGCCGCCTCGCTCTACGCCAACGCCGCCTATTTCAAAAAGCGCGCCCTGTGCATCTGCACCATATCCGACCACCTCTACCGCAGCGATTACCTCACCGCGGAGGAGAGGCAGACCTCCTTCCGCCAGATGATGGAGATAGCGCTGGACACGGCCGTGAAAATGGCGGCGCTTTAAGGCGGATCATGTGAAAAAGTTTTTAATTTTTCCGCGTTTTGCTTGAATTGTCCTTGATTTGGAAGCATGTATCTGCTATAATTGTCGTGCTATGGGGTCAAGCCCCCTTGCATAAGCACATGTCAAAAATTTTTTTGGAGGAAAAATCATGAAAAAGATTCTCGCACTTGTTCTCGCACTGTGCATGGTCTTTGCTCTGTGCGCCTGCGGCCAGTCCGCTGCCCCCGCAGCGACCGAGGCCCCCGCAGCCGCGGAAGAGCCCGCCGCCGAAGCTCCCGCTGAGGAGACCCCGGCAGAGGAGACCGAAGCAGAGGAGACCGAAGCTCCCGCAGCCCTCTCCGCTGACGATATCGACGACACCATGACTTCCGATGACGGCAAGTATGAAGTCGCTTTCGTCACCGACGTCGGCCAGCTGAAGGACAAGTCCTTCAACCAGGGCACTTTCGACGGCGTTAAGCTCTACGCTGCCGAGAACGGCCTGAGCTACAAGTACTACCAGCCCGCAAACGGCGATCAGGCGACTGATGACGACCGTTACGACGCAATGAAGGCCGCTGTTGACGGCGGCGCAAAGGTCGTTGTCTGCGCAGGCTTCCTGCAGGAGACCGCACTTAAGAAGGCTGCTGCTGAGTTCTCCGATGTCAGCTTCATCTTCATCGACGGCTACCCCGTTTCTGACGACGACGGCAACGCTCTCGCAAATGTTGCAGGCATCTCCTTCAAGGAAGAGCAGTGCGGCTACTTCGCCGGTTACGCTGTTGTTAAGGAAGGCTACACCAAGCTCGGCTTCACCGGCGGCGGCGGCGGCACCAACCCGGCATGCTGCCGTTACGGCTACGGCTTCGTTGAGGGCGCAAATGCAGCAGCTGCTGAGATGGGCGTCAATGTCGAGGTCAACTACTCTTGGGAGTACGGCGCATCCTTCTCCCCCTCTCAGGAACTCCAGACCATGGCATCCGGCTGGTACGAGACCGGCACTGAGGTCATCTTCTGCTGCGGCGGCAACATGTTCCAGTCTGTCTCCGCTGCTGCTTCCGCTAACGACGCATACGTTGTCGGCGTTGACGTTGACCAGTCCTTCAGCTCTGACACTGTTGTCACCTCCGCTATGAAGGGTCTTGCGGACGCCACCAAGTGGGCGATCGCAAAGGTCTATGACGGCACCTGGTCCGACATCGGCGGCAAGGCCACCTCTCTGGGTGTTGAGGACAACGCTGTTGGCCTGCCCACCGCTACCTGGAGCATGACCAACTACACCGTTGAAGAGTACGAAGACCTGTTCCAGAAGGTCGTTTCCGGTGAGCTCACCATCGATGCCGACTACGCGGCAAACCTCGAGCAGGATTGGAGCAACCTCACTCTCAACATCATCTGATCATAATCTACGCACTAAAGAAGAGGGCTTTCGCTCTCTTCTTTTTTGCGCTTTTCTGGGTATTTTCTTGCAATTTGCTCTTTTTGACGTTATAATATGAAATAGCTGTTTTTTATACGGACACGATGATAATAGGAAAGCAGGTGGCAGAATGGAAAAATCCCCGGAATATGTAATAGAAATGTTGCATATTACCAAGGAATTCCCCGGTATCAAGGCCAATGACGACATTACTCTACAGCTCAAAAAAGGTGAGATCCACGCGCTGCTCGGTGAAAACGGCGCGGGCAAGTCTACTCTCATGAGTGTTCTCTTCGGCCTGTATCAACCGGAGGCGGGTGAGATACGCAAGAACGGCGTGAAGGTTGAGATCAACGACCCCAACGACGCGACCGCACTAAAGATCGGCATGGTGCACCAGCACTTTAAGCTGGTCGAGGTATTCACGGTTCTGGATAACATTATCCTCGGCGCGGAAACGACAAAGCTCGGCTTCATCCAGAAGAAGGAGGCGCGCGCCAAGGTTCAGGCGCTGAGCGAGAAGTACGGCCTGCACGTCGATCTCGACGCGAAGGTAGAGGACATCACCGTCGGCATGCAGCAGCGTGTTGAGATCCTCAAGATGCTCTACCGCGATAATGAGATCCTTATATTTGACGAGCCTACCGCCGTCCTCACCCCGCAGGAGATAGACGAGCTTATGGCCACCATGCGCGAGTTTGCCAAGGAGGGCAAGAGCATTCTTTTCATCTCCCACAAGCTCAATGAGATCATGGAGGTCTCCGACCGCGTCACCGTCCTGCGTAAGGGCAAGTATGTCGGCACCGTCAACACCAGCGAGACGAACAAGCAGGAGCTGTCGAACATGATGGTCGGCCGCCCCGTGCAGCTTGAGGTCGTGAAGGATGAGGCAAAGCCCACGGACGAAGTTCTCCGTGTCGAGCATTTCTGTGTTCCCTCCCGCGTCCACAAGCGCAATGCCGTGGACGACGTCAGCTTCTCCGTGCGCAAGGGTGAGATCGTCTGCATTGCCGGTATCGACGGCAATGGCCAGTCCGAGCTTATATACGGTCTGACCGGGCTTGACAGATCCTCCGGCGGCAGGGTCACGCTCTGCGGCGAGGACATCACTCATGCCTCCATTGCTCACCGCGGCAAAAACATGTCGCACATCCCCGAGGATCGTCATAAATATGGCCTCGTGCTCGACTTCACGCTGGAGCAGAATATGGTCCTTCAGCGCTTTCAGGAGCCGCAGTTTGAAAAGGCCGGTTTTATAAACAATGCCGCCGTGCGCGAGTACGCCGACGAGCTTATCGACAAGTTCGACGTCCGCTCCGGTCAGGGCGCGGTCACGGTTGCGCGCAGCATGTCCGGCGGCAACCAGCAGAAGGCCATCATCGCCCGTGAGATCGACCGCGACAAGCCGCTCATCGTCGCCGTTCAGCCGACCCGCGGCCTTGACGTCGGCGCAATAGAGTACATACACAGCCAGCTCGTCTCCGAGCGCGACAAGGGCAAGGCCGTCCTGCTCGTCAGCCTTGAGCTTGACGAGGTCATGAGCCTGTCCGACCGCATCCTCGTTATGTATGAGGGCAAGATCGTCGGGGAATTCGACCCGAAGAAAATCACCGTGCAGGAGCTCGGCCTTTACATGGCGGGCGCAAAGCGCGCGGAAAAGGAGGGTGAAGCGGTATGAAAGAAAAGCTGTCCGCGTTCTACGCGAAGGACTCCACGCAGAAGGTCGTCGCGTCGCTGCTCTCCATTCTTATCGGCCTTGTCGTCGGCAGCCTTGTCATCCTCATCGTCGGCCTCACCAGCAAGAGCATTTCCACCAATGGCGCATGGGAAGGCATCCGCCTTATCTTCGCCGGTATATTCAGCACCGGCCGTGACGCCTCCGGCGCGCTGAGCTGGGGCTTCAACCCCACGAGCGTCGGCAATATGCTCTTCCGCGCGACTCCGCTTATCATGACCGGCCTTTCCATCGCCGTTGCGTATAAGACAGGTCTGTTCAACATCGGCGCTCCCGGTCAGTATCTTATGGGCACCATGGTCTCCCTGATGCTCGCTCTCAGTCTCCCGACCGAGACGATGGGTGCTTTCCTCGTCTGGCTCATCGCTTTTCTCTGCGGTATGCTCGCCGGTGCGCTCTGGGGCGCGATTCCCGGCCTGCTCAAGGCCTTTCTGAATATAAACGAGGTTCTCGCCTGCATCATGACAAACTGGGTCGCGGCAAACCTCGTCACATGGCTCTTCGATATCAGCAGCTTTAAAAACATGGCCGAGGGCACAAAGTCCGGCTATATCTATAAGACGACCTACAACGGCGTCGCCACGGCAAAGCTTGGCCTTGACAAGCTCTTCCCCGGCTCTCAGGTGAACGCCGGTATTCTCGTCGCAATTTTCTTTGCGGTGGTCATGTACATTCTTATCAACAAGACCACTCTCGGCTACCAGCTCAAGGCCTGCGGCTCCAACCGCCACGCCGCGCGCTACGCCGGTATCAAGGACAAGCGCAACATCGTCCTGTCAATGGCCATCGCAGGCAGCATGGCCGGCGGCGGTGCGGCACTCTACTACCTCTCCGGCAACACTGAGTTTTTCTGGAGCACCTATCAGTCCCTGCCCGCGACGGGCTTCAACGGCATCCCCGTTGCGCTGCTCGCGGTCAACAATCCCATTGCTGTCATCTTCACCGCGATCTTCATGTCGATGCTTGATATCATCGGCCTTCAGCTTACGAACCTCACAGCGTATAACGAGTATATAACCGACGTTATCATCGCCGCGATAGTTTACCTCAGTGCTTTCGCCCTTGTTATCCGCATGATGATCGCCCCGAAAAAGAAGCGTTCCGTGGAGGTAGAAACGGAAGGTGCAGTCACCGCCGAAAAAGCGGACAGCGCAGACACTGAGAAAGGAGGCGACGAAGCATGACATTCCTTATCCAGCAGACCATGCTTTTCGCGGTTCCCCTGATGATTGTCGCGCTCGCCGGTGTGTTCTCCGAGCGAAGCGGTATCATCAACCTCGCCCTCGAAGGTATAATGATCTTCGGCGCGTTTATCGGCGTCCTTGCCGTTTACCTTCTTCAGTCCAGTGAGGTCGTTCTTGCCGCAAGAGCCGCAAAGAACTGGGCGGCCCTTCAGGGCTATGAGCTGCTTGCGATGCTTGCCGCCGCCGTTATGGGCGCGGTGTTCTCGCTGCTGCTGTCCTTTGCGTCTATCAATCTCCGCGCTGACCAGACCATCGGCGGCACGGCGCTGAACATGCTTGCTCCGGCTCTCGTTCTGTTCTTCGTGCGCATCATCGCAAATCAGAACACTCTCCAGATGAGAGAGGGCGACGCGGCAAGCTGGTTCATGATAAAGAAGACCACCCTCGGCTTTGAAAAGAATGCCGACCTCGGCTTTTTCGGCAACACCCTGCTGCACAAGGTCTATCTTGCAACATACGTGTGCATCCTCCTGTTTATCATCCTGTCGATCATTCTTTATAAGACGAAGTTTGGTCTGCGTCTGCGCGCCTGCGGTGAAAATCCTCAGGCAGCCGACTCCCTCGGCATCAATGTCTATAAGATGCGCTACGCCGGTGTGTCGATCGGCGGCGCGCTCGCCGGTATGGGCGGCTTCGTTTACGCGCTTACGACCACCAACTGCACCTCCACAGGTGAGGTCGCGGGCTTCGGCTTCCTCGCTCTGGCCGTTATGATCTTCGGCAACTGGAAGCCCCTCAACATTGCGGGCGCGTCCATTCTCTTCGGCCTGTTCAAGTGCATCGCCGCCTCCTACGCAAGCCTTGATATCAACGGCGACGGCGTCTATGCCCTTGCAAACATCGGCATCAGCCCGCACTTCTACCGTATGCTGCCCTATCTCATCACCATAATCGTCCTCGCCTTCACTTCCAAATCCTCCCGCGCGCCGAAGGCCGAAGGCATCCCATACGATAAGAGCACCAGATAATTTTTTCCCACCCTGCCGCGTCCTCCGCGGCAGGGTATTGCATTATGCCGCATTTTTTGATAATATAATATTTCACGGCAGCGGGCGCACCGCATCGGCGCACCGGCGGTGGGCCGTAGCATGATATATACGGCAGCATGCAGCTTTTTTATAAAACAGCAGAAAAGGAGCAGACACATGAACAAGTATCTTGACATTTCACCCGAAGTCAAAAAGGCGCTGGACGAGGGCCGTCCCGTCGTCGCGCTGGAGAGCACCATTATCTCCCACGGTATGCCCTATCCCAGAAACGTGGAGACCGCCCTTCTGGTCGAGCAGACCATACGCGACTGCGGCGCGACTCCCGCCACCATCGCCGTCATCGGCGGCCGCCTCAAGGCCGGTCTCAGCCGTGACGAGATAGAATACCTCGGCAAGACCGGCCGCGGCGTCGCCAAGGCCAGCCGCCGCGATCTGCCCGCGCTCGTCGCGCGTGGGGCTGACGGCGCCACCACTGTCACCACCACCATGATAATCGCCCACATGGCCGGGATAAAGATATTCGCCACCGGCGGCATCGGCGGTGTTCACCGCGGCGCGGAGGTCACCATGGACATCTCCGCCGACCTTGAGGAGCTTGCGCAGACGCCCGTTATGGTCGTGTGCGCCGGGGCAAAGTCCATCCTCGACCTCGGCCTGACGCTTGAATACCTTGAGACGCACGGCGTGCCCGTGATAGGCTACGGCACGGATGAGCTCCCCGCCTTCTACACCCGCAAGAGCGGCTTCGGCGTGGACTATCGCGTCGATTCCCCGGCGGAGCTGGCCGCCATGTTCCGCGCCCAGCGCGACCTCGGCTATAAGGGCGGCATGCTCGTCACCAACCCCATCCCGGAGGAGTACTCCATGGACAAGGCCGTCATTGACAAGGCCATCGACGAGGCGCTTGCACAGGCGAAGGCGCAGGGCATCCACGGCAAGGAGACCACGCCCTTCCTGCTGGCCAAGGTCGTTGAGCTTACCGGCGGCGACAGCCTTGACAGCAACATCCAGCTCGTGCTCAACAACGCCCGCGTCGCGGCAAGGACCGCCTGCGAGCTTGCAAAGTAACACATTTCCTCATTGAAGCATATTGCCCGCGGTCGGATGGCCGCGGGCTTATCTTTTGGTTGAAATGCATCGTGCAAAGGGGTATAATATATTGATTAATTATATGCATCTTTTTATGTGTATCTCTTACAAGTATCCTTATCTTTCAGGAGCTATATATGGGCAACGCTTGCAAGGTCTCTGTGCTGTGCACAGCCTACAATCATGAAAAATATATCCGCGACGCGCTTGAGGGCTTCGTCTCCCAGCGCACGGATTTCCCGTTTGAGGTGCTGGTGAATGACGACTGCTCCACCGACGGCACCGCGGATATCATCCGCGAATACGCGGCGAAGTACCCGGATATCATCCGCCCGTTCTATCAGAAGGAGAATCTCTATTCTCAGGGCGGCATGGTGTTCCTCTTCTCTAAGGTGTTCTACCCCAACGCGAGGGGCGAATATATCGCCTACTGCGAGGGGGACGACTGCTGGACGGACCCGGAAAAGCTCCAGCGTCAGGCGGACTTTCTCGACGCGCACCCCGGCTATTCCGGCTGTGTGCACAATACGCTGCTGCACTACTGCGACGCCTCCGCGCCGGACGGGCCGCTTCTCCCGGCCGGGCAGGGCGACAGGGATGTGGATTTTTACACCGTCATCACCGGCGCGTCGCACTCCTTCCACACCAGCTCCATCGTCGCGCGGCGTGAGTATATCCTCGACCCGCCCGATTTCCACTATACCGCCTCCGACCACGGCTTCACGGATTACGCCATCGGCCTGTGGCTGTCGCTGAACGGGAAGATACGCTTCCTTGACCGCGTCATGTCCACCTATCGCATCAACAGCAATCCCGCCGCGTGGAGCGCCAACCTCGGCCGTCAGTATGCCAAGCTCAAGGAGTTCATCACCGGTGAGCTTGCCATGATGGAGGTGCTTCTGCCGCATCTTGACGCACAGCAGGCGCAGGCCGCGAAGGCCGTCATGACAGAGCGGCAGTATGAGCTTTATTATATCGAAGGGCGCGTGGACGAGCTTGTGAAGCCGCCCTATGACGCCATTTACCGCGCAAAGCCGTTCAAATACCGCGCCGTTGTCACGCTGAAGCGGCTCTTCCCCGCGCTGCACCGGCTGTACCGCAAGCGCAAGGGCTACGAGGATTATTGAGCTATGGACAATAAGCAGAAGGTCGTTTCCAATCTGATATGGCGCTTTATGGAGCGCTTCGGCTCCCAGCTCGTGTCCTTCGTGGTTCAGATAGTCCTCGCCCGGATGCTGGACCCCGCTGTGTTCGGCACCGTCGCCAAGGTGACCATCATCACCACCATCCTCCTCGTCTTTGTTGACAGCGGCATGGCAAACTCCCTCATCCAGAAGAAGGACCCGGACGATCTCGATTTTTCCTCCGTGTTCTATTTCAACGTGGCGTTCTGCCTTGTGCTGTACGCGCTGCTGTTCGCCGCCGCGCCCGCGATATCCCGCATGTACGGGGAGGCTCAGCTTGCGCCCGTCATCCGCGTGCTGGGGCTTACGATCGTCGTGGCCGGTGTGAAGAACGTGCAGCAGGCTTACGTCTCCAAAACGCTGCAATTCAAGCGCTTCTTCTTCGCCACGCTCGGCGGCACGCTGCTTTCCGCCGCCGTGGGCATCGGCATGGTCATGCGCGGCTTCGGCGTGTGGGCGCTCGTGGCGCAGCAGCTCACGAATGTGACGGTCAACACGCTCATCCTCTGGCTGACCGTCGGCTGGCGGCCGAAGCTCATGTTCTCCTTCGCGCGTCTCGGCGCGCTGCTGTCCTATGGGTGGAAGCTCCTCGTCTCCGGGCTTCTTGACACGCTTTATAACAAGCTGCGTGAGATCATCATCGCCGTTTTCTATACCGACGCGGATCTCGCCTATTATAACCGCGGCATGACCTATCCCAATCTCTTGGTGGAGAATATCAACGCCTCTATCGACAGCGTGCTCCTGCCCGTCCTCTCGGCTGAGCAGGACCATAAGGATCAGGTGCGCGGCATGACGCGCCGCGCCATACGCATAAGCACGTATGTCATGATGCCGCTCATGATGGGGCTTGCCGTCTGTGCCGAGCCGCTCATAAGGCTGCTGCTGACGGAGAAGTGGCTGCCCTGCGTGCCGTATCTGCGCATTTTCTGCTTCAGCTACGCGTTCTATCCCCTGCACACGGCGAACCTCAACGCCATCAAGGCCATGGGTCGCAGCGACATGTTTTTGAAGCTTGAGATAATCAAAAAGGTGCTTGGCGTCGTCGTGCTGCTGCTCACCATGCCGTATGGGGTGTACGTCATGGCGCTCAGTCTGCTTTTCACCAGCGTCATGGCCCAGCTCATCAACTCCTGGCCGAACGCGAAGCTGCTGGATTACGCCTACGGGCAGCAGCTTCTGGACATGCTTCCGGCCATCGGGCTTTCCTGCCTGATGGGCCTCGCCGTGTTCCCCATCCAGCTCTTCGGCTGGAGCGACTGGGTCACGCTTCCCGTGCAGGTCGTCCTGGGCGCGGCGATATACATCGCCGGTTCCGTCATTTTCAAGCTTGACAGCTTCAATTATCTGCTTTCCATATTCAAAAAGCTCCTGCGCCGCCGCGCGCAGGGCGATGCATGAAGGAGGTGACGCGCATGTCCGAGGTGAAGAACGTTCTGGTCTTTCCGGCCGGAACGGAGATCGCGCTTGAGATACACGACGCGCTCAAATTCAGCAAGTTTGTCCGCCTCTTCGGCGCGACCAGCGTGCCCTGCCACGCGGAGTTCGTCTATGCCGTCTGTGAGGAGAATGTGCCCAATGCCGACGATCCCGCGCTGATAGACGCGCTCAACGCCATTATAGATAAGTATTCCATAGACTATGTCTATCCCGCGCACGACAGCGCCCTGCTCTCCCTCGCGCGGGCGCAGGCGCGGCTGCACGCGCCCGTCGTCTCCTCCCCGCTTGAAACGGTGGAGATATGCCGCTCGAAGAACAAGACCTATGAGTTTCTGAAGGGCGCGCCCTACCTGCCGCAAAGCTACCCGGACGCGGCCTCCGTGCCGGGCTTCCCCGTGTTCATAAAGCCCTCCGTCGGTCAGGGCGCGGTCGGCGCGCGGCGGATAGACGATATGCCCCATCTTGTCGAGGCGCTCTCCGACGGCGTGGAGTACGCCATCTGTGAATACCTTCCGGGGGATGAGTTCACGGTGGACTGCTTCACCGACAGGCACGGGCAGCTCCGCTTTGCCGCGCCTCGCCAGCGTATGCGCATCCGCGCGGGCATCTCCGTGCGTTCGCGGCGCTTCGCGCCGGATGAGGGCATCCTCTCCATCGCGCGGGATATCAACAGCCGCCTCGCCTTCAACGGCGCGTGGTTTTTCCAGCTCAAGAAGAACGCCGCCGGTGAGTACAGGCTGATGGAGATCGCCCCGCGCATCGCCGGTACGATGTGCGTCGCGCGCAACGCGGGTGTCAATATGCCCATGCTGACGCTGTTCAATATGTTCGGCTGCGACGTCGGCATCATTGACAACGCCAATGCCGAGCTTGTGGATCGCGCGTTCATCTCGCGCTTTGAAACGGATATAAGCTATGACACGGTGTACGTGGATTTTGACGACACTGTCACCGTGCGCGGCAAGGTCAATACGGTGCTCATGATGTTTCTCTATCAGGCGCGCAACGCCGGAAAGCGCATCGTCCTTCTGACGAAGCACGCGCGCGATATCGCGCAGAGCCTTGACGAGTACGCCGTCCCCCCCCGCCTCTTTGATGAGATCGTCCATCTCGACCCCGGCGCGGACAAGACGCCTTACATACGGCCGAATTCAATTTTTATAGACGATTCCTTTGCCGAGCGCAAAGCGGTGCATGACAGCTGCGGCATCCCCGTTTTTGACCTTGACATGGTGGAAAGCCTTCTGGACTGGCGCGCCTGACCGCCGCCACGTGATTCGATAAGGAGATTACTATGAACGAACAGATCAATGTCACCCGCTCCTCCATGCCGGATTTCGACGAATTCTGTGCGGAGATCCGGGATATCTGGGACAGCCGCTGGCTCACTAATATGGGCGTGAAGCATCAGGCGCTGGAGAGCGCGCTGCGCGAGTATCTGGGCGTGCCGCACGTCACGCTCTTCACCAACGGCCACCTCGCGCTTGAAAACATGCTGGAGGCCTTCTCCCTGCGCGGCGGTGAGATCATCACCACGCCCTTCACCTTTGCCTCCACCACCCACGCCATTACACGCATCGGCTGCACGCCGGTGTTCTGCGACATAAACCCCGACGATTATACCATCGATGTCACGAAGATAGAGTCGCTCATCACGGATAAGACCGTCGCCATCATGCCCGTGCACGTTTACGGCAATCTCTGCGATGTTGACGCTATCGACCGCATTGCCAAGGCGCACGGCCTGCATGTGTTCTACGACGCGGCGCACGCCTTCGGCGTCAGGCGCGGCGGCGTCAGCTCCGCCGCGTTCGGGGATGTCTCCATGTTCTCCTTCCACGCCACGAAGGTGTTCCACACCATTGAGGGCGGCGCGCTGTGCTATTCCGACGGCGCGCTTGAGCAGCGCCTGAAGGACCTCAAGAACTTCGGCATACACGGGCCGGAGTCCGTGCCCTTCGTCGGCGGCAACGCGAAGATGAACGAGTTCTGCGCGGCGATGGGGCTGTGCAATCTGCGCCATCTCGACGCGGAGATCGCCAAGCGCAAGCTCGCGGCGCAGCATTACGATGCGCGTCTCGGCGGCGTGCCGGGTCTGCGCCTCAACGTGCACAAGCCGGATGTAGAGTCGAACTACGCCTACTATCCCGTGATCTTCGACGGGTATAAGCTCAGCCGGGATGAGGTCTTTGCCCGCCTCGGTGAGAACAACATCGTCGCCCGCAAGTACTTCTACCCCCTCACCAATGCCTTTGAGTGCTACAAGGGCCGCCCCGGCTTTGACCCGGCGCTCACGCCCGTGGCGCGCCGCGCGTCGGAAACCGTGCTCACGCTTCCGCTTTACGCGGACCTCCGTCTCGACGACGTTGACCGCATCTGTGATATCATTCTCAAGTAAACAGAAAAATTTGGGCTGCCTCGCATTTCGTGAGACAGCCCATTTTTATTTATTCCTGCTTCTGCCTGGCAAGCGTGAGCTCCCTGCCCTCCTTGCCTGTCATATGCTCTATTGTTATCTCAAAGCAGCTCAGGCCGCTCCACTCGCGGCGTATCTCCGCCTCGACGGCGGCGCGGTCGCTGTTGTACTTGAGGCCGAGCGCCTCTGCCGCGCGGTATATCTCGCCCTCGTCCTCCAGCACGCGCGCCCTGCCGAACAGCACCACGCTGCTGTACAGCGTCGTCATCTTCTCCGCGTCCACGTCGTCTCTGTCTATCACGCAGAAGGACACTTTCCCGTCCGCCCTTATCGCGTCTATCTTGTGCCCGGTCTTTGCGCCGTGGAAGTATATCTTCCCTCCGGTGTAGACGTAGTTCACCGGCACGGTGTACGGATATCCGCCGTCGCCCACAACGGCCAGCACGCCCGTTTTCCCGCGTTCGAGTATCTGCGCGCACTCCGCCTCGCTCAGCTGCTGCTTCTTCCTCCGCATTTCTCTGAACATGCAGTTTCTCCTTTCATCGGAATTCATTGTTGCCTTTTCCCCCGGCCCGTGGTATATTGCAATTACAGAAGCTTTCTCACGTTGTGCGCCAGTCTTTGGATTGGAAGAGCCCAGAAGTGTGGGGAAGCTTCTTTTTCACGCCGGCAGGGCTGTTTGCCCTGCCGGCTGCCGCACCCGGCGGAAATAGTATACCACCATTTTCCGCGCGGGAAAGGCCCCGTTCCGCACGTTCAGCGGCTTTCGGTAAAGCGCATCGGCGTGTAGCGCAGCCCCTCCGGGCTGAGTCTTTCCGCGTCCTCCTGCACAAAGCCGAGGCGCCTATATATTTCGACCGCATACGGGGATGAGTTCACCGTGAACTCCTGCTTCTCATAGTCGCGCCGCATGGCCTCGAACAGCCGCCGCCCTATCCCGCGCCGGTGATAGCCGCCGTCCACAAAAAAGCCGCCTATATGCTGCGGCGCGCGCATACACAGCGTTCCGACGAGCTTTTCCCCGTCGTATGCGCCATAGAAGGCAAGGCTGCGTGTGCGCTCCTTATCGTCCAGACTTGCGCGGAACGCCGCAACGCCCTCCGCCGGGTATTCCGGCGCTTCAAACTCCAGAAACACACGCCAGCACAGCTCCAGCTCCGCCGTCCGGCGGTGTATGTTCTCCTGCCGGAAGGCCGTTATGCTTCCCGCCGCGCGGCCGTTGACGGCAATGGCGCGGGCAAAGACCTCATTTTTGTCCGCTGTGAGCATCGCGGTTATGTATTCCTTCGCGTCCTTCTCCGTGTACGGGTACGGCAGTCCGTCGCGCAGGTTGTCCAGTATCCTCCGGTCGTTCAGCGCCGCCGCCAGATCCGCCGCGTCCGACAGCCGCCACTCTCTGAGTTCGTATTCCATGCCCTCGCCCTCCTTTTTCTCATATTTTACACGCCGCCCCCGTGTCATTCAAGTCTCATTCTTCGTCCATATGTGTCGTGTTTATAGATTGAAAAAGCTCTTTTCACGCTCTTTCACCGTTTGCCAGAACCATTGATTTTGCTCGGTTTTTCGCGTGTGCGCTTGTCATATCTTCCCGTATCTTTTGGCGCACGCGCATATCCACGTGCGCTAAATGTGCGCCAAATTATGGAGCACTTTTCCCCTCCGCGCACTTGCAATCTGTCGATTGCTGTGTTATTCTGTCAACGGTGCTTCGGCACTAAGGCGTTGCCACTCAACGGTAGGCGTAAGTGAGCATCCAGATCTCTGATTTGGCAAATGCGAACTTATACCGCGCACGCGGTAGTTAGCTCCCGTACTTACGGGGGCAGCTTCTGCCCCCTGATTTGAAAGGGGGGCTGCCCATGAGCACTAACGAAGTTTTGCAGCTTTGTCTTGTAATCATCGGTATTTGCAGCCTGTTCATACAGGCAAGTAAAAAGAAGTAACCGCCGCTCCCTCGCAAAGATCGGCGATTACTTCAAAGACCTATTAGGGGGCTGACCGTCAACCGGCAGCGCCTTTTTGTGTTTTCATTATACCGCCCTATCAGTGCTTTTGTCAAGCGCCGGAATGGGCATTTATGCCGTTACTTCCCCTATATAACACCAAAAGCCTGTGATCATTGCGATCACAAGCTTTTTTATGGCAAAATCAACTTATTTGGGGTAAGGACGTAAAACCCAACTTGAAGCCCAGCAAAGCGGGTTCAAGTTGGAAAGGAGGAGCGAAGGAGCTCAGGCGAAAAAACCGACAGCTCTGACGAGTTGTCGGTTTTCGAGCGGAGCGGACTTAGCTCCGACGTGGCACGCCGTAAGGGATTCGAACCCCTGACCTTCTGGTCCGTAGCCAGACGCTCTATCCAGCTGAGCTAACGGCGCATGTCTTTCTTACGAAAGCTTAGTTATATTAGCACAGCCGGCGCTAAAATGCAATACCTTTTTGGAATTTTCTAAAGAAATTTTATTTTTGCCCGGATAAATGCCCCGCGCTTACCAGCCCATCGCGTCGGATATGGAGTCCGCGACCTCGCCCATGGTCTTGAGGGTCTTGCCAACGACGCTCTTGACGCAGCGCTTTTTGGGGCGCATCGCGTATGCCGCGCAGCCGCCGACTATAAGTCCCATGCCCATGCCCACGTAGAAATTTTTCTTATTCATTTTTCTGCCATCCTTTCACGCTTCGGTTTCGCATTTCCTGCATACATTTTTGTGTGCATTGCTATTATGTGCATAAAATGCGTTGATTGACGCATGTAAAATGTGGTACAATAAGAAACATAAAAAAGAGAAGGAAAACTTCATCCACGGAGGATAAGCTATGAGCGTAAAAATTCTGGCCGTCGGCGACGTCTGCGGCGAACCCGGCCTTGAGTTTCTGGAAAAGCGCCTGAAGGACTTCAAGGCAGAGCACGGCATCGGCTTCACCGTCGTCAACGGGGAGAACACCAACGTCGTCGGCATCACGCCCAAGCAGGCAGACGCACTGTTCCGCGCTGGGGCGGACGTCGTCACGCTTGGCAACCACACCTGGACGCGCACGGAGCTTCGCCCTTATCTTGAGCAGCGCCGCAGGATACTGCGCCCCGCGAACTTCGGCCCCCAGTGCCCCGGCAAGGGCATAAACGTGTACTCCACGCCCTTTGGCGATGTGTGCGTGCTGAATCTCCTCGGCCGCTTCACACTGGACAACAACACAGACAACCCCTTTGTCATCGCCGACGGGTACATGGCAGAGATAAAGGAGAAGATCATCCTTGTGGACTTCCACGCCGAGGGGACGAGCGAGAAGCGCGCGATGGGCTTCATGCTCGACGGGCGGGCAAGCGCCGTGTGGGGCACGCACACGCATGTGCAGACCTCCGACGCCTGCGTTCTGCCGAACGGCACCGGATATATCACCGACCTCGGCATGACGGGGCCGGTCAACTCCGTGCTCGGCATCGACCCCATGCAGAGCATCGGCAAATTCATGGGCGATCCCCCGCGGCGCTACGAGTCGGCCAAGGGGCCGTGCATGATGGAGGGCTGCATATTTGAGATTGACCCCGACACGGGCAGATGCACCGGCGCACAGGCGGTGAGGCTGAAATGAGTACTATCAGGATCCTGCACTCCGCGGATCTGCATCTGGATTCGCCGTTTGAGGGGCTGAGTCACGGCAAGGCCGCCGTCCGCCGGGTGGAGCAGCGCCGTCTACTTTCCCGCATGGCGGAGCTTGCGCAGCGGGAGCATGTCGATCTCGTGCTGCTCAGCGGCGACCTGCTGGACAGCTCCTGCACCTACCTTGAGACCGGGGAGGAGCTTATCCGCAGTCTGCAAGCCATGGCCGTGCCCGTGTTCATTGCCCCCGGCAACCATGACTTTTACTCCGCGCACTCGCCCTATGCCCGGCTGAAACTCCCGCAGAACGTGCACATATTCACCCGGCCGGAGATAGACTGCGTGCCGGTGGACACGCTCGGCGTGCCGGTGCGCGTGTACGGCGCGGCGTTTACGGATACGCACAGCGCCTCCCTGCTCGACGGCTTCACCGCGGCGCGCGAGGCGGGCACGCTGAACATAATGTGCCTCCACGGCGAGGTGGGCGCGCCGGATTCACAGTATGACCCCATTTCCGAGGCCGCCATCGCCGCCTCCGGCATGGATTATATCGCCCTTGGCCACATCCACAAGGCCAGCGGCCTTCTCCGCGCCGGTGACTGCTTTTATTCATGGCCGGGCTGCCCCGAGGGGCGCGGCTTCGACGAGACCGGCGAGAAATACGTCAATATAGTCGAGCTGGGCGACGGCGGGTGCACGCTGGAGCAGGTGTGCATCGCCAAGCGCCGGTATGAGCTTCTCACGGCCGACGTCACGGGCTCCGACCCGCTCATCGCGGTGCATACGCTTCTGCCGGACGAGACCGTGCGCGACATTTACCGCATCACCCTCACCGGCGAGACGGCGCAGGCGCCCGACCTCACCCGGCTGTACGACAGCCTTTCGGAGCTGTTTTTCGATCTCCAGATACGCGACCGCACGCATATCCGCCGCAGCGTGTGGGAGCGCGCAGGCGAGGACAGCCTGCGCGGGATTTTCCTGATGAAGCTCAGGGCGCTGTACGATTCCGCCGCGGACGACGAGTCGCGCGAGAGGATAGAGCAGGCCGCGCGCTGGGGCCTTGCGGCGCTGGACAATGCGGAGGAGGTGGCCGTGCATGAAGATAAATAAGCTGACGGCGTCCTTCGGAAAGCTTGAAAACGAATCGCTCAGCTTCCATCCGGGGCTGAACGTCATATACGCGCCCAATGAAAGCGGCAAATCCACATGGTGCGCCTTTATCCGCGCCATGCTCTACGGCATCGACTCGTCGGAGCGCGTCCGCGCGGGCTATCTGCCGGATAAGCTGCGCTATGCCCCGTGGTCCGGCGCGCCGATGGAGGGCAACATGGACCTGACGACAGGCCGCGCGGATATCACGATAAGCCGCACGACGCGCGCAAAAAGCGCGCCCATGCGCGAATTCTCTGCCTGCTACACCGGAAGCAGCGTTCCCGTGGACGGCGTGACCGGCGCGAATGCCGGGGAAATGCTGACTGGCGTCAGCCGGGACGTTTTCTGCCGCAGTGCGTTCATCGCGCAGGGCTCAGTCGCCGTGACGGGCAGCCCGGAGCTTGAAAAGCGCATCAGCTCCATCGTCTCCACCGGGGAGGAGCAGACCTCGTACTCCGAGGCGGACGAGCGGCTGCGCGCATGGCAGCGCAAGCGCCGCTTCAACAGGCGCGGCTATCTGCCAGAGCTTGAAGCGAAGATGGACGACACCCAGCGTATGCTCAACTCCATGGACGAATCCGCCGCGGAGATAGCGGCGCTTGAGGACCGTCTTGCGGAAAGCGGCGCACACTGCGCTGCGCTTGAAAGCGCCGTGACGGAAAGCCGCAGGCTCCAGCGGCGCGAGTCGCTTGAAAAGCTCAGCCGCGGCCGGGCCGAATTGAAGGCCGCGGAGGAGACGCACGACAAGGCCCTTGCCGCGCTGTCCGACGCAAAGGACGCGCTGCGCGCCGGTCCGTTCGGGGCCGTCAGTGCCGATGAGGCCGAGGCGAACGCCGCGGACGACCTTGCCGCGCTGGATGAGCTCAAGGCGCGCGGCCGCCGCCGTGTTTCCCCGCTGCTGGCCATAATGTTCTTCGTGCTGGCCGTGGCCGGGGCCGCGCTGTACACGCATTTTCAGTCCGTGGTGTATATCTGCCTTGCCGCGGCGTTCTGCATCGCCGCCGTCGTGCTTTTCATGCGCTATTCCAAGGCGCGCCGCGCCGCGCTGGACGCGCGCGCCGAAAGGCGGAAGATACTAGACGGCTACGGCGTGCGTTCCGCCTCGGATATCCGCGCGGCGCTGGACGGGCACAGGGCGCTTTGCCGCGCCGTTGACACGGCGGAGAGGCAGGAGCTTGACACGCGCCGCGCCTATGACGAGGCGCGCGACCGGCAGGCAATGCTTGAGGAGGCCGCGCTGGGCGAGCTTGATTTTTCCGGCGGCAGCTCCGAGGCCGCGCACCTCAGCCGTGAGCTTGCAGCCGAGCGGCAGAATGCCGAGCGCATTTCATCCCAAATCGCCGCGCTGAACGGCCGCCTTGCCGCCGTCGGCGACCCGCTTGTGCTGACGAGCGACCTTCGCACGATGGAGGACGAGTATAACGGCCTGTGTGAGGAGTACGACGCGATCTCCCTCGCCGTCGATACCCTCCGCGCCGCCGACAGTGAGCTGCAAAGCCGCTTCTCCCCTCAGCTCGGCAAGCTTGCCGCGCAGTATATGTCCTTTATGACCGGCGGGCGCTATTCCGACGTGCTCATAAACCGCGATTTCAGCGCCAGCGCGAAAACGCAGGACGACGCCGTGGCGCGCGACTCGGAGTATCTGAGCGCCGGCACGCTGGATCTGATGTATCTCGCCGTGCGCCTCGCCGTGTGCGAGCTTGCCATGCCCGCCGGTGAGACCTGCCCGCTCATAATCGACGACGCCCTTGTCAACCTCGACGAGGAGCGGCTGCGTCAGGCGATGGCGCTTCTGCGCGAGCTTGCGCGCAGCCGCCAGATAATCCTCTTCACCTGCCGCGACGTCAATGTGAAATAAGCTCATACAGTATACGAACCCGGCGCGGACTTTCGTCCGCGCCGGGTCCAGCTTGTCGAAAAAGCCTCGCAGAGTTTCGCGTCCGCAGACGCGAAAGCAGTTGGATTTGTTTTCTGCCGCGACATGT
>OLOV01001248.1_pt1 | contig 20412 bp, 20 predicted proteins | sample 1672931 | NCBI WGS metagenome assembly OLOV01 (sample SAMEA3136738, study PRJEB25190) | human gut metagenome | biome: human gut; feature: human-associated habitat; material: faeces | place: Austria | collected 2013
TCAGGACGATTTATAAATACGGCGTGGCCTTCAGCGGTAAAAAGGTCGAAGTGGCAGTAGGATGAGGCTGACGAATTTCAAAGTATCAGCTTTCAGCTTCCAAAGTATCAAATTGATACTTTGGTGAAATCCCAAAGTGCCAACACGGTGGTCCCAAAGTGCCAAATTGGCACTTTGGGGCAGAAATTATGAATTAAACCATATTGGAGGATGCACGATGAGCACCAATATTTCAAAAAAGAAGCGGGACAACCTGCTGGACAAAATCAAGCAGATTCGTGCCTTTATCACCGCAGCACCGCAGGATGAGAATACGGGCAACCTGCTTTCCTACCTGTCCGAACTCGAAAAAGATGTGAACGGGAAAAAGTACGGTCTCGTATTCGAGGAGCATCGGGAGGAAATCGATGAGGTGTTGGATACCCATACGCCAGTACTGGCCGAAGAGGCAGATCTGTTTATTGACCACGGTGGGCAGATGAATTTCCTGCTTGAAGGGGATAACCTTGCCGCACTGAAACTGTTGGAAAAGACGCATCGTGGTAAGATTGACCTCATCTATATTGAAATAAAGACTCGCTATTTGATACAAAATATTGCCGCATAACCGTAGGGGTGTCGCGGTGCCGTTAGGGGTGTCGGTTTTGCAGACCGGCGCATTTTTTGTTTATGGGAGAAATTTCAATGCCGACAATTACAAAGAAACAGCTGGAAGAATACGAACAGCTCCATCGTGACCGGGACAATGGCCGCTTACTTACATCGGACGGACTGCGTTTTATCTGTGAGGCGAATAATCTCGACCCGGAGGCAATCGGAAAACACATTCTCGAAGTCTACGGAAAGTTCAAATCAGAAAAAATATTTGAAAATTTGAAAAAAAGTATTGACTTGCCCCAAGGGCAATGTTTTATCATAGGCATTGTAAGGAGGTGGCATCGTGGGTTACAAAGTTAAGTGGGTTGAAGACAACCTTGGTGTTTCAAGAAAAGCACTACGAAATTTCGAGAAGCTGGGTCTTATGCCTGCAAATGAAGGTGGCGGATATCGTGACTACTCAGACGAAGACCTTGACCGTATTTGGACAATACGACTCTTTCAAGGGATGGGGTATTCACTAAAAGAATTGGTTAGCTTAGCAGAGAGCGAAGATTTTGACTTTGATGCGTCCCTTGAACAAAAGATTAAAGAGCTCGAAGCGGAGAAAGCTAAAATCGAACAACATCTTGGCTATGCCCAAAACATCAAATTAACTGGGCGTTTTCCATCAAGGCCGAAGAATATGGGAACAGTCACCTTTGGAGAGTTTTATGAGAAATCATTAAGTCAATGGAATGTAAACGCTGACCCTGAAGCTAAGAAGTATAAAGAATTAGCCGATTTAATACTTAACACTCCAGAAGACGAACTGTCAGATACAGATATTGGTCGACTTTTCTCTTTTCTGATGGACTTGCAGAAACAGGTATCAAGCATGGATTCGTTCTTTATGGAAAAAGTGATACCACAAGAAATTCTCAAGAGAAAGGAAAAAGGGCCAGCGGATGCAGAAGTACAGTTGCTAATCCAAATGCTATATGAGAATAGAATTCACAGCATACCTGAATTAGCAGATATGTCAAAAAGCCAATTCGTTAGATTTGAATCGTCGGGTTATGTTTCGGGTGATGTCGCCAGAATGCATGAGCGAGATTACGGCAAAGATGGGTGCTTGTTCATCGCCGATGCAATAGCTGTATTTGGTGGATACAGCTGTTACGATGAAGTAGAAGACTAAGGAGAACGTATATGGCCACAAGTATCGAACGGGTTCTTCTACATCAGGCCTTGATGGACATATATAAAGTGTGCTGCTTGATAAAGGAGATGCAAGGGATATGAGTAAAAAGAAAAAAAGTGTGGCTGACCGCTTGACCTACGCATATATAAGAAAAATCAAAAGGTGGATGTTCTGTCCTGCTTGTCAAAACGGGAAAATGACAATCAACAAAAAATCCACAATGTGGACTTGCGAAGAATGCGGATATCAGCTTTCGGCAGACGAATTTGAAGATGATTATGTATTCTGGTTTTGCGACGAGTGCAAGACGTTTTTGAATAAACAAGAGGGATTTAATCGCGGTGCAGTGAAGCATATATGTACAGAATGTGGTTTTGAAAATGATACTACATTCGATAATGTCAAGGGGATATGCGCAGACTGTGGCAAGGTTATACCAAACCCTGATGCTACGCTTTGTGCGGATTGTCTTTTGGAACGAAGAAAGAAAGCAAAGGAGCGATTGGTCACTGCGGGTAAAGTTATCGGTGTTGTAGCAGCAGTTGCCGGAGCTGCGTACTTAGCTTCACAGGCCGACGGTGAAGAAGATACTGACTATACACCACTCCTTAGTGGTGGGGATGACGAGGAAGGAGAAGATGTTATGAGATTTGACCATGTAACTGATTACTGGATGGAAACAGCATCTGAAGATGAACTTCGTTCTGTCGAGGACGAAATGAGAGCGGAGCTTGATACGTTGGATTACGATTCTGACGAGTATTTGCAGCTCGACCTGAAACGTATTGATGTTGTTAATGCGATTGCCAGCAGATTTCCTTTAAACTTACCGCACAGAGAACATGGCTGGTATTTACCGAATGACGATTGACTATAAGGGGGTGAAAAAATGACCAGAGAAGAATTGAAGGAGCAGATTGACGAGCTGATGAGACAGTATGCCGACGAAGAAATTGATGGGGATACATATGCGCAAAAGATGATGGAGCTGACCACATCCGCTCAGAACGATAATGACTAAACTTGATTATTTGATAATAAGGTGAGGAGGTGAAACTATGCCTTACAATTACAAAGGAGATTTGTACAAAAGAGAAATCGTAAAAAAACTACAGGATATGGGACTGGATGTTAAAAGCGTAAATGCCCTTAACAAAATCATGGAAAAAATGGGATTGCTCATTCATTACGGCAACGGTTGGGGAACAACTGATGCAGGAGCTAAGTTTTCAATGTGGCATAAAGGTGTATTAAATTCCGACGCATGGCATCCGGAACTCGTTGATGAGATTGCAAAGTTTTTGAAGAGTAAATAAAAACTAAAAGAACGCCTCACCGCTGGCATCAAAACCAGTAGTGAGGCGTTCGTGCGTTTAGGGGCTTATGCTTGGATTTCCTGTCCGTTCTTAAAGGTGAAGCGGATGTCGTCGATGCTGTAGACGGTGGCGAAATCCACCATGCTGTGCCAGCTTTCAAGTGTGAACTCCGTCAGCGCATCGGGCATCTGTTCGAAGGTGCTCAGGAAGGCCCCCATGTTTGCGCTGGCCGTCTGCTTTTCCTGAATCTCTGCGGTAACTTCTTCTAGTCGGGTCTTGGCCCGGTCGAAGCGCTGCACCAAGCTGTCGTAGCGTTTCTGGTATTCGGTCTGATTCAGAGCGGTGCGGGCGTTCTCTTGAATCACCTGTTGTACCATGTCGGAAACCACCTGAGTTTCTTCGAGGAGCTGAGCCTGTTCCGCTTCCAGCTCGGTAGTGTCGAACAGGAGGGCCTGCATCTCTCTGCCATTGGCAATAACTGCAGCTTTTGTGGCCAGCAGCTTGTTTGCTGCCGAAAGGAAATGCAGCTGGATTTCCTCATCCGTCAGGTGCGGTGTCTGGCATCGGCAGTCTCCATCGAATTTGTGATTGCACTGCCAGATGGTCTTGCGGTACTTGCTGTTGGAATGCCACACCTTTGAACCGTACCAGCTTCCGCATTCGCCACACTTGATTTTGGTGGAAAAGGCGTGGACTCCGCTGTGGTACTTTTTGCCCTTACCACGCTTGGCCATTTCTCGCTGCACCATTTCGAACACTTCAGGGTCGATGATAGCTTCGTGGTTATCCTCGACATAATACTGTGGGATTTCACCCTCATTGACCTTGGTCTTCTTGGTCAGGAAATCGACGGTGTAGCTTTTCTGCAGGAGCGCATCGCCTTTGTACTTCTCGTTGCTGAGGATACTCTTGACGGTGGAGATGCTCCATTTTTTCTTGCCGCCGGGTGTCGGGATGCCGTCCTTGGTGAGGGTGTCGGCAATGCCGTGGTAGGTCATGCCCTGCAGGAACAAGCTGTAGATGCGCTTGACGATGACTGCCTGCTCCCGGTTGACCACCAGATTTCCGTCCGGGCCACGGTCGTATCCAAGGAAACGCTGGAATGGAACACTGACCTTTCCGTCTGCAAATCGCTTTCTCTGGCCCCATGTGCAGTTCTCGGAAATGCTGCGGCTTTCTTCCTGTGCCAGCGAGGACATGATGGTAAGGAGCAGCTCACCCTTACCGTCGAATGTCCAGATGTTCTCTTTTTCAAAATAGACCTCAACACCGGCCTCCTTGAGCTGGCGGATGGTGGTCAAGCTGTCTACGGTGTTTCGGGCAAATCGACTGACGCTCTTGGTCACGATGAGGTCGATTTTTCCGGCCAGCGCATCCGCGACCATGCGTTTGAAGCCCTCGCGGTGCTTGGTGCTGGTGCCCGTGATGCCTGCGTCCGTATAGACGTCGACGAACTCCCAATCGTCCCGGCTCTTGATGTAATTGGTGTAATAATCAATCTGGGCCTCATAGCTGGTGAACTGGTCGTCGTGGTCAGTGGAAACACGCGCATAACCGGCGACCCGGCGCTTTTTCTGCTCCGTGATAGGCGTAGCTGTGAAGCGGGTCAGCGTAGCCGGGATGGTGGTAATCTTCTTAGTCGTTTTCGGCATGGCGTTCCCTCCATTTCGCTTTCATGACCTCGCTCATGTGCTTCTTCCTCTCCTCGGTCTGGCGTGGCATTTGGCGTTTCTGGACGAAGGTTCTGGAAGCCTCGTGCCCATCCCGGAAGTGAAAGACAATCTGATTGTCTGCGGGCACCGTTGCGTAAGCCAGCTGCTGATTGAAAAGCTCCTCATCAAACTCCGGCAAGCCCATCACGTCTGCTATGAGCGCCTTGAGCGTGTCCTCCCGGATGCCGACCTTGGAGCAGCCCACCGCTGTCGGCGATGAGCAGTACCAGGAGCGTACTACCGTCCCGTCCACGCGCTTGTGCGTCTGGCAGCGATAGTTTGCTCCGCAGCGCCCGCATTTGATGAAGTGGGTGAAGGTGTGATAGCATTTCCATCCGGTTTCCCGACTGCGCCGGTACTCACTGACCGCCTTACGCCGTTCGGCTGTCCAGCTCTCCTTTTTTGCGTTCCGGCTCCAGTGATGCTCAAGGGAGCTCCCATCGGTAAACTCGAAGAGCATCGTGCCGGTGGTTGGAATCGTAATCTTTTCGACCCGTTCTGAGAAGGTCTCCTCGTCAAATTCCGGCAGGCCGAGCGCCTTGGCGCATTCCTCTTTCAGAACATCCTCGCGTATCGTGCCGGAGGAACAGTGTTCTCCCTTACGCTTGTTTGTGCCGCAGCCGTAGAAAGTGTAACGTTCCCCAAGCTGACTGGTCTTGGCCCGGTTCTTCCGGGTGTTGCGTACAAAACTGGCACCACAAAGACCGCATTTGATTTTCGAGGTGAAGCAGCTGGTGTTGATGCTCCAGTTGGCCAGAGCGCCGAGCTCACGCCGCCGTGCAATCTCAGCCTGCACCGCCTGATAGGTCTCCATCGGGATGATGGCCTCGTGGGTGTTCTCCACGAAATACTGCGGAAGCTCCCCATGGTTCTTGCGGGTCTTTTTGCTGATGGGGTCAAGGGTGTATTCCTTCTGGAAGAGCAAGTTCCCGGTGTAGGTGATGTTTTTGAGGATGGCCCGAATGGAGCTGTTGGGGAAATGCATTCCCTTCATGGACTTCACGCCCATCTCCTCCAGCTGTTTTTCCGTTGCCTCTGCCGAGAGACCCTTCAGGAAATTGTCATAGATGAGGCGGACGATTTTTGCCTCTTCCGGCTCAACGACCAGATGGTCGCCCTCCCAACGGTAGCCGTAAATCAAGAACCGTCCGTTGGGGATGCCCTGCTCAAAGCGCTTCCGGGTGCCCCATTTCACGTTCTCCGAGAGGCTCCGGACTTCCTCTTGTGCGAAGGAGGCCAGCAGAGTCAGCATGACCTCACCGTCGCCGCTCAGGGAATTGATGTGCTCCTTTTCAAACCGAACCTCGATGCCCAGCTCCTTCAGGTGGCGGACGGCCTCCAGAAGGTCGACTGTGTTCCGGGCGAATCTTGAGATGCTCTTCGTCAGGATGATGTCGATTTTCCCGGCTTCGCAATCCTCCAGCATCCGCTGGAATTCCTCGCGGCTGGAGGACTTTGTGCCGGTGACCGCGTTGTCCGCATAGACGCCAGCGTATTCCCATTCCGGATTGCTCTGAATCAGATTGCTGTAATAGCTGACCTGCGCTGACAGGGAGTGGTTGAGCCGTTCGGTCTCCATCGAAACTCTGGCGTATGCAGCGACCTTCTTGCGGGTCGGGAGCGAGGGAGAAATCGGCTCGATTTTGCTTACTTTTCGCATGAAATCAGCTCCTTTCCGGTACTATACATCGCTCTGAAAGCCCGGAATAGCAAGTAGATTCTGAAAATAATGTCCCCAATAATGGCCGATATTTTTCCAGCATTTTTGTATCAATTATGGCGTACTGCTCCTCAGTGATGAGGCCGTTTTTCAGCATCGTCCGGAACATATTCATGCTGGCCTGATACCGTTTCTCCCGGTCGAATTGCTCCTCAGTCATGGCCATCACCACCTCGGAACCGAGCCTGAACATAGCAGACATGGCAGCAGTACTTCCGCTGGGAATTGCCATAGGCCCGGAAGGGCTTCCCGCAGCAAGCGCATGTGAAATCGTAGAACGCCTTTTTATCCACAGCATCCGGATGCGTATTCCACCAGTGGATGCGGCAGGCGTCCGAGCAGAACTTGACAGGCTTCCTACCGGCGACCTGCATCAGCGGCTTGCCACAGTTACGGCAGCAGTTTGAAGCAGGAACATCGGTCATGCCCACAGCGGCCTTGGTGCCGGTAAGCCCTGCCCTGCGGCAGTAGGCAGAGACCTGATTCTTGGTCAGACCGAGCGCATCAGCAATATTGGCGTATCCGTACCCGGACTGGCGGAGCTCCGCGATTTTGTATTTCTGTTCGTTTGTCATAGCGACCTCCAATCCGAAGGCTTATCCTTCAGTTCCCACTGAAGGTGGGAGGCCGTTTTGAGCGGATATTTGTATCAAAAATAGAAAAAAGGGCCTACAGGATTTCTCCCATAGGCCCAGAATGGTTTATGCGATTATACGCGCTTGGCGTAATCCAGCGCAATCCAGCCCGCGCCGGACTTGAGCTTGCCCCAGCCGAAGTCAGAGCCTTGCCCGGACTGCACGGCAGTGATGGTGAAGACCCCGGCACCGGTGAAACGACCGGTGGCCGCATAGTTTGTCCCCGGCCCGGTGCGGATGTTCAGGTCAGGAACAGACACCCGAACCTTGAAGGTGGTATCACCGGGAACACCGGCAGAGTCTGTCTCGGATGTGTAGACGGCATTCCCGTCAGTATCGAAAACGGAGTATCCCGGATTCTTATCAGCACACGCTTTTGCATTGGCAAGGATTTTATAAGCGCCCTTCTGCGATTTGGAATCCGACCACGTCTTGCGGACGCGATAGAGCTGCTTCGGTGTAGTGGTCGTGCCGCCGAGGGCCGCTGTGACCTTCGAGGCAAGGTCGCCCATCCGGGCATACATCCAGTCGCCGGGACAGGACTTGTTGGCAAACCAGCGGTGGACAGTCAGCACCATCTCATCGGCTGCAGGGCTGTAGTTCAGCGTCTTATCTTTGTCGCCGAGCCACAGGAGCTTCTTCTTGCCGTTCCGCTTACAGATGTCGATGCAGAGGGTGATGAGCTTCTGGTAGACCACATCCTTGAAAGCGTAAGGAGCCGTGGTGTCGGAAGCGCACTCGATGGTGACTGCCCGCTGGTCGTTGGCATTGGAGGAGGAACACCACGAGCGGTTCTTCTCCTCGACATATATTCCGACACGGCCATCTACGCCAATGCCGTAGTTGCAGCTGGCCTGCCGGGATGTGGGCAGAAAAATCCGGCCCAGGGTCTCCACGCTGCACTGGCCAACCACGCAGTGAGGCGTGATACGGTCAATGGCGTGAGTGCGCTGGCCGGAGTGATTCGGACTGAGTTGGGTGAATGATACGAGCGAACTGTTTGTATATGCCATGTTACTGGCCCTCCTTTCCGTCGCGGTCGTGGAGCTGCTCCAGCACATCTTTCAGCTTGTCCGGTACGGGCAGGCCGAGGTGCGCGGCATTTTCCACGAGAGAGACGCCTTCATTCGAGATGTAGAAAAAGATGACTGCCGTGCGCAGGACGGAGCCGCTTCCGATGACCTGCACATCGAGGATGTTGGCGATACCCACCAGCAGGAAGATGAGCACCTTGCGACAGATGCCCTTGAAGCCGACAGCGCTGGAGAGCTTGTGGTCTGCGATGGCGCACATGACGCCGGTAAGGTAGTCCACAACGACGAAGACCACGAGCGCAATGAGCAGGCCATCGCAGCCGCCGAGGAAGTAGCCCAGCCAGCCGCCGATGGCCGCAAACACAAGTTGAATGGTGTTCCAGAATTCTTTCATGATGATTTCCTCCTTAAATCACGCGCATTTGTATCGTTCCAGACAGGTTGAAATTGGTGGATGGATTGTTGTAGAGGTAGCCGAGCATCTGCAGATTGGTAGTGCTCTTAGTTCCGTTCCTGCCGCTGATAGCCGACGCCCCGGATGAGATGACCCATCCATGAAAATGTGAGGTCGCGTTCGTACCGAGATACGCCCCGTATGCCACACCGCCGCCTGCCGCTACGCCTGCGCTGGCGTTCGTAAAAGGAAATCCTGTGACCTCCAGTGCGGTAGATGTTGTGGTCGTGCTGAGGAAGCTCCCGTTTGCCGTAAAAGAAAGCGTCACGACGCCGCCAGCGTAGGTGAAGTAGCCTTCTCTCGCGTTATACGTCGTACTTGCTCCGGCCACAGTCGGTACCCAGGTCGCGCCAATCGACAGCACCTCGTAATAGCTTCCTGTGTACATGACCGTGAGCATACTCCCCGCAAGCCAGCGATAGGCACCAGATTTCGTTACATTGCCATAGCTCAGATAACTGGCCCCTGTACTGTTGATGTTCAGCCTCGGAGACGCCACGGTATTGGCGTAGATCATGAGAATCGTTACGACCGCTCCGACTTCCTTTTTGAAATGGGCGCAGGTCACGACCTTGATGGAAGTGGAGGCTGCCGTTGCGCAGGTTCCGTAATAGCTGTGGGGAATCCCGACTACATCTCCACCGAAGGTCGCTGTTCCATCGATTTTGACCGTGCTTCGGAACTCGGTCGCCATATCGACATCAAAGCCGCTATTTTCTGCCACCTTGCCGATGGCCACGCCTGTCCCTCCGGCTTTGAAGTCCATGACCACAGATGCGGTCGAGACCGTATCAATGACGCTGATGGTCGTGAACGCATCTGTCAGGGTATATTTGATGTCATAGGAGCTTTCAGTCGTAAGGCTGCCGCCGAAGGTAAAGGCCGTATTGTCGGAGAAGGCTTTGCTGGCGTTTGTCCAGCTGGTAGCAGAGCTCTTCTTGTAATAGGTGGCTGTAGTGATGGTGTTCTTGCTGGAGCAGCTGCTGTAGGTGAAATCCACCAATCCCCGGACATAGGTGCCGTCATTCGTCACCGTACCGGAGCTATTACATCGCTGGGAAAGGTAGCTGGCGAAGGACGGAGCGCTGTAGGCCACTACGGAGATGCTCACTGTTTTTGCAGCAGACGTCCGGCCTCTGGAATCCGTCACCGTCGCCGTGAAGGTTATCGTACCGGAGGTATTCAAAAAGCCCGTGGTGAAGGAGGAACTGGTGCTGGAGAAGCCGCCTCCTGTAATGCTGTATCCCGTAATCGTAGAGCCGTAGGAGCCTGCCGCGCCGTTGATGGTGAGAGTCGCTTTGGACTTTGTCTGCACATAAATGCCCCAGCTCGAAGGAACGGTGCCGTTGACCCTCGCTGCCGTCAGGCTGGTCAGGCTCGGAACTACCGTCGTGGGAACCTTTAAGGTGACGGTTATCGACTTGGAGCCGACTGCTGTATTGCCGCTGTAGGTGGTGCATTTGAGGGTGCCCGTCCCAGATGTGGCATTCGGCAGCTGATTTGCCATCGTGAGCGCAGGCGTCCAGTTTACCGTCGTGGCGGTCGTCTTTGTCGAAATCGTCCCCGACAGAGAGCCAAAGGTATAGGTGAGCGTGTGCGTGAAAGAACTGGATGCCGGGGTGATAGTAATCGCCACAGAGCTCCCCATCGTTCCGGTGGGCATACTCACGTCAGAGGCGCGGGGAATCGAGTCCAGCGTGATGTTGGCGCTGGCAGAAATCGTGGAATAGTAGGTGCCTGAGATGGTCGCCGCAAAGCTGAAGACCGCGCTGATGGAGATGCTCTTGGAACCGTCACTCTCATGGGTCACAGTCTGCGTGACGGTGTTAAGCAGATGTTCCCCGGTCGTTGTGACGGCGGGAGATGTAAAGCCCTGTGAGGTGCCACCGATGCTTATGGTATTGGCGGTACGAGCGCCAATGTCCAGACGCCAGTCATTGACCAGATAGATTTTTGCTGTGATGGTGCTGGTATTCGCCGACACATTCTGCGCCTGCGACCAGTCAATGCGGAGCACATAGTGACCGCTGCAGATGGAGCCGGAAAAGGAACCACTGGAAGCCATGTGCCGTCACCTCCTTAAGATGCCGGGGCTCTCCAGACGATGGAGAGGTTGCCGGATGTTCTTGGGATAAAATCAAACCAGCCACGGTCTTCATTGCCAAGGGAGAGCTTGTTGCGAATCTCCGCATTGGTGATGACCAGTGACTGGTTTGAAATGTATGCGATGGTCTGGCCGTTTTCTTTGAAGGCCAGCTGTTCGTTGGACAGCTCGGCGGTGAAGGCATTGCCCACCTTGCCGAGCTCGATGAGAGCGCCCCTGAAACGGATGTATTCCTCCAGCAGCGCCTGATTCTCGGAAACCTGCCCGGAGACCACATCCAGAGAAGATTGAAAGTCCATGCGGATTTCTGTGCTGCTCTCCGTGATGGATGTCTGGAAATCCTGCTGTATCGTCTCCATCTCCGACTTTGAGATGTAGGTTTCCCGGACAGAGGACTGTATCTGCTCCGAGGTCTTGGTGATTTCGGTGTAGCATTCCTGCACATTGACCTTCAGAGCGGCAACATCCTCGACCGCCTCCTCGTAAGCGGTGACGTTCTGGAAGGTGTGCTGGCAGACGGTCAAAAGAGCCATGAGACCACCTCCTCAGTTGGAAACGTCACACTGCAGCGTCATCAGGCTGTCGATGTCGGCAGCGGAGAGATAAATGACTTTTCCACTCTTATCGAAGGCCATCGCGTTACCGTCCTTATCCTGTGCATACCAGGTATAGGTCAGCTCCTGTGACTCTGTGGCCGATTTCCACGCCGAGCCGTTGTACTTCATCAGCGTGACGGTCTTTGCCGTGTGGTCGACCTGATACCAGAAATCGCCGCTGGACGGAGAGGATGGCGCAGTCTCGGAAATGTTGCCCAGGAGCGGGTCAACCTCCCGCTGGTTGGTACGGACGATGACATAGGGCACCAGACCACCGAGATTGTTCTTGACCGTAAAGCCGCCGATGGAGAGCATCTCGGACACATACGGGTCGGATTTATCCTCCACCGTGATGACATCCACATAGTTTTTGCTGCTGTAGGTCATGGTGCAACGGTAGGATTGGATGTTTACGATTTCCGAGCCGGATACAGTCAGGGTCGCTTCCGTTGCTCCGCTGATATTGACCCACTCGCCTCCGGTGTACTTCGCCCATTGGTAAGTACCGGTGGTGATGGCAGTCGCACCGGAATAGGCCGAGGTCGCCAGCAGCAGAGAGCCGCTCTGGTTTTGCACGATGGTTCCATTGGGTGCGTAAATCGAAAAGACGACCGCAGCCGTACCAGTAGCTCCGGCCTTGCCCTTCGTCCATGTGAAGTTCTTTGTGACCGTAATCCCATCAACAGTGAACGTGAGCGGTACTATGCCAGTGAGAACGGAAGTGCCGCCGAGGTTCGCGCTCTTGGCGAACGTGAGCACCACCGAGCCTGCGGCTGTAGCCGTGGCCGGAGTATTGCTTTTCACTGTGATGCCCGTGGCCATGGTTCCAACCTCACAGGTGCAGGCTACCTGCTCGATGCCACGAAAGGCAGTAAACGGGATAGTGACGTTGGTGGCAGCGGAAACCGTGCCGCCAGAAGCGCAGGCGATTACCTGTGACTCGTTCCCGACTACGACGGACAATCCACCGGGGCCGGAGCCTCCGGAGTCGCCCTTGGCTCCATCGTAGATTTTCGTGATGGTCACGGTGTCATAGACGTCGGAATCGTTGGTCAGGAGCTTGATTTGCGCTACGTTGTTCGTAAAGACCGCGTGAGAAGGCTTTACGACAAGGGTACCACCGGTAATGCTGGTGTTGTCAGAGGTGGTGGGATAATCAGCCCAATTGCCGGAGCTGTTCTTGTACTGCCACTTGCTGATGGTGACGGCCTGCACTTGGCCGGTCAGCGTAGCTTGGGTAGCACCGACGATGGTACCTTCGGTATTGTATTTGAAAACGTAGGTGTCCGAGGTGACATAGGCAAGGCGGGCATTCTCCGCATTCTTCACCAGCGTATAGGTGATGTCAGCGGAGATGTTGACCGTGTTCTTTGTCTCGGAATCGTAGTAGCTGATATAGCAGATGTAGGTAATCATGCCGGAGCCGGAAGCGGCCAGCTTGTTCTGGCTGACCGTCAGGATACCGGCAGAAGCCGTCTCACCGGTGGTCAGAGCAGTCTCGGCGCTGGCTCCGTCCTTTCGCTTCCACAAGATAGTCAGGCCCGTGGCATCCAGAGCGACGGAGGTCTGGTCGAGAAAGATGACCGGAGTCAGGACAAGATGGGTCGTTGCCCAGCTGGGCGCATAGGTGTGCGGCAGCACGTTCGGGTCTTCGCTCTGCGTCTTCGGCAGATTGGAAGTGATATAGGCAGAGAGCTTTCGCTGGTCTGTGATATCCACGAACGTCTGCTGGCTGGAAGTCAGAATCGTAGGCATTCGATGTCCTCCTATATGGTGATTTCACAGTAAAAGGATGCGTTGTCCTGAACATCCTCGGTGGTGACTGTGATGTATTTCATGCCGACATGGGACGCATCCCAATCCGCGTCCGCCGCCTCATCGCCGGAATTCCTGTGCCAGACGAAGGAGGAAGAATCCAGCAGCTCTGTGATTTCCTTATCCCATGAAAACACGCGGCAGCGCAGGATGCTGTGCTGGCCCTTGTCCCGGAAGATGTTCACGCCGTCCACATAGGTCTCGGTGCGGTACATCTTCTGTTCGTTGATGGTCTTAATCTCACCGGTCACACCGACGAGCTCATCGGACAAGTCGCTGATATTCTGGTCTTGCTTGGCAGATGCAGAGGAAAGGGTGATGCCGCTGGCCCCAATCGTGATGGTGTTGCCCGCAGGATTCAGGTAATCCAGCGTCCGGCTGAGGCAGAGGTAAGTGCCGTCAATGCCGTGGGGCTTGGATATACAGCGGACATACATTCTTGCCCGAATATCCCCAATGTCCGCACCGGCATCCGACTCATCCACAATGGTGAGCTCCATGCTGGTGACGCCTTTGGCTAGCTCCTGCATCCGGGCTTTTGCCTTACGGAGCAGATTTCCGGGCAGGGTCACATCCTCCCAAATCTCGCTCGTCCAAATCCAGCCGATTTCGGAAACAGCATCCTCGTCACAGACGTAGTTCTTCCCGTCGTTGACGGAGGTGATATCCACGCGCCGGTTGGTCTCCATCTCCTGACCTTCTGCATCTGTTTCTTTTATCAGGGCACCCAGAGGGATGAGCGCGGAGGCCCGTTCTGTGTGGTCGCGGCTGATTTTTACATCCAGCAGGTTTTTGCCGAACTCCACCGTTTGCAGGGAGTGCGTGCTGAAGTCTGCAAGGTAATCGAGCACTTTTCCGTTGTCGGTATAGCGCACCCGCAGATACCCGCCGTGGGTCTTGATGAGCTTGTCCCGGATGGCATCCAGAGTGACAGTGAAGCCGGAACTGCTGTAGGAGATATAGTCGTTGTCATCTGTCACCGTCACATTGCCGACCGTGAACTTCTTCTTATCCTCTACGGCCCCATTGTGAACAGAGATGAAATACTCCAGCAGTCCACGCAGCGTCCCCTTATAGGAATAAGGCGGCTGCACGGTGTCCTTCAGATAGGCAAGGCAGGACTCGCATGTCCAGGTATGGGTGTTGTAAAAATCGGAGCCGTCGTCCAGAGCGCGGCCCTCGAAGACCGTCTCATCATTTTTCTTGCAGACGATGACCGACTGCATTGGCTTGATACTGGTAAGGTACGGATGATTATGGGGAGCGGATAAAGTCAGGCTGTCAATGCTCTCGGCATCCTCAGAAATCCTCGCCTCCGTGATGGCCAGCTTGGAGAGGCTGGGGTGATAGAACACCGCGCCGTCCACAAATACACGAAACAGGCTCATAGACATCCCTCCCGGTAGCGGAATGTCGTGGTACCGGTGCCGGATACGCTCACCGTGTTCGTCCCCTGCAAGAGCTCCAGCTCCGGGAACTCCCAGACGCCTGCGCTGACTGTTTTTCGGAAGGTGTCACCGCCGACCTGCCAGTTCAGGGTAGTCTCAGCCGTTGTAGTAATGGTCGGCACGACCGGCATATAGTCATTTTCCAGCGCGACTGTGCCCGAACCGGAAATCGTGACCACAGTTTCGGACACGTGGTATCGATAGGCGTCTCCATCTGTGCAGGAAAGCACCAGCTGGCCTTTTGCTGTCAGAGGGTCGTAAGTCGGAGCGGCTTCCACCGTCCCGACAATATAAAGCTCTGGCTCCTCGCTGCAAATGACCTGTACCAGATGGCCAGAGAAGCGGTTTGCAATCTCACTGACCATCTGGTTGAAGGCGGCACGGGTGCCGAGCATGGAAAACGTCAGTTCAAAGGAGCGCGGTTGGTAGGATACCCGGCCCAGCGCCTCCGTAAAGCGGATGGGTGAATTCCTGCCCGGAACGATGACGGTGTCGGACTGGCTTTGCGGAGTTGGGAAACTGACTGTCTCCCGAAGCCAGCCCAGAGCATTCATGGAGACAGAATCTATTAGGATATCAGGTTTCAATGCCAATACAAGACTTTTTCTTGTATTGATTTTTTTAGCCCTTAGAAAAAGTCTGTAAAACACATTGATACACCTTGTCATTTGGGCTCTCAGCTCAGAAAATCGTCCCCGGCATCGTCCACGTCCGACCGTAGCCGCACACCCTTGAAATACCGTTTCCGGTTCAGGGTCACGCGCTCAAAACCGGCGCTCTCCATCGCAAAGTAGAAGTCTGCCGTGCTGCGCACATACTCGTTGGTGTCGATGCAGTAGTTCCGATACGCCTGATACAGCGAGGAGGAGCTCTCCCGGAAACCGTCGCCGGTCTCGCACTTGTCCTCCATGAAGTGACCGAACCAGTCGTTCTGGCTCCGGTATTCGTCGATGGCCGCCTTCACGCAGGCCGGGACAGGAATCTGGTAGTCCAGGTCGATGACCTTTTTGGCACCCTCGATGACCCACGCCAGAATGCTCTCCCCGGCATTGTCATAAAGGTACTCGCCGTAGTTCTTGATGTCGCTCTTGCCGGTAATCTTGGCATTAAACGGGATGACGATGAGCCTGCGCCAGATACCATCGTCGGATGCGCTGACACGAGGCAGATGATTGGTGTACAGCACCAGCGTGTGGCAGGGCTTGAAGGAAAACGGGTCTTTGTACTTCTTCTCCGCGAATACATCATCCGTGGAGCAGAGCTGCTTGACCGTAGAATCGTTCAGACGGGCACCTTCCTGCATTTCGGCAGCGATGAGGAGACGCTTGCCCTTGACCTCGGCCATCTCCGGCTTGATATTCCTCCGGCAGCCCACAGTCAGGGTGTCGGCGGAGATGTTGCCGCTGTACAGCCCCAGCACGCGGGACACCGCATTCCAGAAGGTACTCTTTCCGTTCCGGCCATCTCCGTAGGCAATGATGAGGGCCTCCACATAGACCTTTCCGATAGCGGCCAGACCGCAAATCATCTGGACATAGTCGATGAGCTCCTGATTGTGCTGGAAAATGAGGTCGAGGCAGTCCTGCCAGATTTTCTGCCCCTTCTGGCCGGGTGTGACGGAGGTGATTTTTGTGATGAAATCCTCCGGCGAGTGCTCCCGCGCTCCGGCCATTCCCTTGCGCAGGTCGTAGGTGGCCTCTGGGGTGTTGAGGGCAAAACAGTCCGCATCCAGGTCTCTGGGCGAAATCTCCAGCATGGGATGGGATTCCTTCAGCGCCGACGTGATGTACTTGGAGTCCCGGCGCTTGATGACGAACGTCTGATACGCCTTCGCCTGCAGAAATTCCTGAAACGCCTGCAGCTGCTCATCGCTCATGAGCTGTTCGGCCTTGGCCTTGGAGGTGCCGTCCAGAATGGTCTGGGCTCCGTTGTTCTTCATCTTTACCAGCGCATTCATCAGGTCGCGGTTGGCTTCCTTCATCTGACGACGGGTCAGTTCATGGGCCACGGCCTGTGCGCCGGGTTCGGATTCCTGCCAGTAGTGGTCACTGTAACGGATGAAGTGGGTGGCCGGAGAATAGCGGAGCTCCCCGGAAAAGTAGCGGGCCATGACCTCAGCCTGTCCGACGTCCGAATAATCCTCCGGCTTATAGCTGCTGGGATCGTTATAGGCTTCCGGAGGGACGTATCCGGCCTGCTCCCGGATGCGGGAGAAGAAGCGCTGGGCGCTGTGCCAGATGGTGTTCAATTCACTGTTCTCCAGCGGAGGCACACACTTGGCGGCCTCGTCCAGGAACGCCTGATACGCCTCGTCGGTATCACCGTACTTTTTGATGACGCGACCGGCGAAGCGGGACATGGTGGCGTTTCGGCTGCCCTCCGGGATAACGGTACTCTGGCCAAAACCGCCGTCCGGCAGCTCGGTATCGAAATCGTCCTCCTCCAGAAAGTCGGTCAGGTTCATCCGGCCCGGATACAAGGCGACCTCTGCTGCGGTGGTGCCGAAGAAGAACCGGGCCGCGTCGAGTGCATTGGTGTCGAAGTATGGGAAAATGGAATTGACCAGCTTCTTCATATCGCTATAGAGCGCCGGGTCGGTCACATAGTCGATGGGAAATAGCACGTGGAACTTGGGCCGTGCAGCCTTTCCATTTTTCTCCCGCATATTGAAGCGGCTGAAGTGGACGGCAAAGGTGACGCCGGGAAATTGCTGGAGAACGTCCTCCGGGGTAATCCAGTCTTCCGGGTTCTCTGAGTGGTCGTTATCACAGTCCACCGGGAGGCAGTCGCTCCCGATGAAGTTGTCGCCATTGCGGTAGCTGTTCTGGTACTCGGCGCAGACATAATCGTGGCAGACGGCTGTCTTCAAAGAGGCTTCGTCCAGCACAACATGCTTGTGCGGATAGGAGCAGTTGCCGGGATTGCCGGTGACGTCGGCGCTATAAATCGTGAACATCAGTCATACACCTCCGCCGCTTCCTCCTCCAGCACCTTCGTGATGAACTTCAGCGCCCGAATCGTAGTCTCCAGCTCACAGTCGCCGCCGAGGACGACCTCAAAGCCGGGGCAGCCATACTTGTTGACATAGCTGCGGACTTCCATATCCGTACTGGTTGCATCCTCGATGCGGAAGTAGGTGCGACCGCCGTGGCCGCTGTCGCCGCCCTGATAGCCGGTGGTGCCAGCCTCGACTTCAAGGATGTTGGCGCTGACCACATCGCGGGTATAGGTCGTGAGCTCGGTGCCGTCCTTCAGGATGCGGCTGTTTTCTTTGATTTCGTACATGGTCTCAAACCTCCTGACAATCTTCGGTGAAGTAGCGCAAGCGGTAGTTCTTCCACTTGGCGCGTCTGATTTCTGCCTGCATACCTGCAGAGATTCGGCTGCCGAACACCCACACCTCAGAGCACTTGCTCATGATGGCATTGCCAAAGAATATCCCAAGCTCTCGCTCGTCCGGGTCGGCATCGTCCAGAAACTGTGGATAAAGCAGATGTGGCGCGATGGGGATATAGCCCTTGTCCACGGCAAACCGGCTGTAGCGTCTGGCGGCATCTACGTTTCCTGCGATATCTCCAGCGTAGGGAGAGCAGATGTAGACGATGGGCCGGAACGCACGACCGGAGCGCTGTTCCTGTTCGACTTTCTTGATGGCCTCGTATGCCGTCAGGTCAAGGTAGCCTTCGCTGTTGCGCATATCGACACTCATGCTGCGATTCCTCCTTTCCGGGCGGACATAGAAAAAGGCGTCCACCTCTGCTTCCCACTGAAGGTGAACGCCCGATTTGAGCGGATGATTATCAATCTTTTTTGTAAAACGGGGTGGCGTAGCCGTCTGCACGGAGCAGCAGGCCCTTTGCCCACGGTGGTGTCCGACCCACCTGCTCACAGACAGCATCCAAGGACATGTGTGGGTCGGCCTCGATGACCAGCTCATCGTGGATATGCATCACGATGGAGCAGCACCGGAGTGTTCGCATGGCGTAGCAGAGGATGTCGCGGGCCGTCGCCTGCACGATGTTCTCCACGAACTTGGGGCCGTAGGAATCCAGCCGTTCCCACTTCTTCGTGGAGCCGATGCCTTCATAGGTGATACATTCGCCGCCGAACTTGTTCGTTCCCACCTTGGGCTTCACATAGGCCAGCTTCCTCCCGGAGGGCAGGGTGATGAACAGCATCCCGCTCCGGCAGGAAAAGGTCAGACCATAGTCGGTGGTGGTGTGCTTGTACCGGACGGCCTCCATGACAGCTCTGTCCACAGCCCACCAGAATTTCACGATGTTCGGATTGGACTGCCGCCATGCATCCACCAGCTGCGGGAGCTCCTCCTCCGTCAGCCCCATCTCCAGAGCACCCATTGCCTTGAGCGCACCTACGGAGCCGCCATAGCCGAGGGCCAATTCCGCAATCTTACCCTTCTGGCGCAGGTGACCGTTGATGCCGTGTTTCTCCACAGGCACCTTGAACATCTGCGATGCGCTGGCACAGTAGATGTCTCCACCCTTGGAGAACACCTCCTGTCGCCATGTCTCCCCGGCAAACCACGCGATGACGCGGGCCTCAATCGCACTGAAGTCGGCTACGAGAAATTGGGCACCGTCTCTGGGAATGAAAGCGGTTCGGATAAGCTGGGAGAGTGTGTCCGGCACATCCTCATACAGCAGCTCCACAGCATCGAAATCGCCGGAGCGCACCAGAGCACGGGCCTCCGCCAAGTCGGGTAGGTGGTTCTGGGGCAGGTTTTGCAATTGAATGTTTCTGCCGGAGAAGCGCCCGGTTCGGTTTGCCCCATAGAACATGAACATCCCACGGGCACGATTGTCGCTACAGACGGTTTTCTCCATTGCCTGGTATTTCCGGACGGAGGACTTGGCCAGCTGCTGCCGGAGCGTGAGCACCTCCGCCAGCTCCGGCGGTGCCGTTTTCAGGAGCTCCGCCACAACCTTCTTGCCGAGGCTGTCGGTCTCCATGCCGTTGTCGGAGAGCCATTGCTTCATCTGCTGGACGGAGTTGGGGTTCTCCAATGCTGTCATGCGCTTCATGGCATCGGTCAGCTCCTGCCGGGAACGGGCATCCATCTGAATGGCCTGCTCAACGAGCTCCATGTCGATGCGGACGCCACGGTCGTTGATTTCTTGGTCGATGTCGTATTCCTCCCAGACCTGTGGCGGTACCGGGAACTTGGAGAGCTTCTGCTGGATGCCCATCTCGGCCTCTACGTCACGGGCATTATAGCGTTTGAACAGCTCCCACTTGTCCGGCGCATGGAAGGGCCGGTTTCGGGTGCGCTGTCCATTTGCCTTGGTGGGCAGACAGGGCTGGCAGAAGTATTTGATGAGCTCCTTGCCCTCGGTGAGCTTCTGCTTCTCCAGACCGAGGACGGCACCGACACCCTCCAAGGAAAGCGGCAGGCCCATCGTAGCCGCCCAGACCATAGAGCAATGCCAGCTCTCCGGGTCAAGATATTCGCCGGTGGGATAACCGAGATACCGGGAGAGGCATACCCGCTCGAAGGCCGCATTGAAGGCCCACTTGATGACGGAATCGTCCTCCAGCGCAGCCAGCACTTCCTTGGGGATATGCTCCCCACAGGCAAGGTCGACCACCTGCACCGGCCCGGAGTCGATGCTGTAGCCGAAGAGCAGGATTTCAAAATTGGGAGACTCACAGTAACGATATACTCCGGTCTTCTGGAGCGGGATGTCGCTGTAGGTCTCGATATCGATACTGAGTGTATTCATAGGCACATCCTTGTATTATAGAGTAGTAGTTTTTAGGGACCCTCTCCAAGGTCTGTG
>OLOV01001249.1_pt1 | contig 20411 bp, 18 predicted proteins | sample 1672931 | NCBI WGS metagenome assembly OLOV01 (sample SAMEA3136738, study PRJEB25190) | human gut metagenome | biome: human gut; feature: human-associated habitat; material: faeces | place: Austria | collected 2013
AGAAGAGGTGGAGACAGTATCTATCATGGGAAGAAAAATGATCGAAGGTTCTCATAAGATCAAAGTGGAAGCAGATGCCCTCTTTGAAGAAACAGATTTTACAGAGGGTAAAATGCTGGTTCTGCCGGGAGGAATGCCTGGAACCAGACATCTTGGTGCATACAAACCGCTGACGGATATGCTGTGTGACTGGGATACAAAAGGAAAACAACTGGCAGCAATCTGTGCGGCACCAAGCGTTTTCGGGGATCTGGGTATCCTAAATGGAAAAGAAGCGGTATGTTACCCAGGATTTGAAGAGAGACTGACCGGAGCAACCATCGGGGAAGGAACCGTGGCAGTTACCGATCATGTGATCACAAGCCGCGGTATGGGAACGGCAATAGACTTTGCAGCGGCACTGATCGCACGGCTGCAGGATGAGAAAAAAGCAGAGGAAATCAAGGCATCTATTATTTACAGACAGTAATGCCGTGATGGAAGCATGCACGTTTCCGAGAGAAATTGTGCAAAGAGTCTTAAAAATCAGGAAAAAGCCCTTAAAACCGCAAAAAAAGCTGGCGTTTTTAAAGGGCTTATGATATACTACTCAGATGTATGAGTATGGAAAAATCTATGCAAAGGTGCAGGAAACTGAAAAAGAGCCTGCAATTAGCAATAATACAATTAGAAAATGATTTCCATAAGAAATTGAAGGAGGAACTATAGAACATGAGCGTAGCAGTAGAAAAACTGGAAAAGAACATGGCGAAACTGACAATTGAAGTTTCCGCTGAAGAACTGGAAAAAGCAATTCAGGGTGCATACCAGAAACAGAAAAACAGAATCAACATCCCGGGATTCCGTAAAGGAAAAGCTCCTCGTAAGATGATTGAAAAAATGTACGGCGTAGGCGTATTTTATGAAGATGCAGCCAATGCTCTGATTCCGGAAGCATACTCCAAAGCACTGGATGAGTGTGAAGAAACAATCGTATCTCAGCCGTCTATCGCTGTTACACAGCTGGAAAGCGGAAAACCGTTCATCTTCACAGCAGAAGTTGCTCTGAAACCGGAAGTAACTCTGGGTGAGTACAAAGGACTGGAAGTTCCGAAGGCAGATCTGGAAGTAACAGAAGAAGAGATCGCAGGCGAACTGAGAAAAGAACAGGAAGAAAACTCCAGAGTACTGGATGTGGATGACAGAGCCGTTGCAGACGGAGATAAAGTAACACTGGATTTCGAAGGTTTCGTTGATGGCGAAGCATTTGACGGTGGTAAAGGAACAGATTATCCGCTGACTATCGGATCCGGATCTTTCATTCCAGGATTTGAAGAGCAGCTGGTAGGTGCAAACATCGGTGAAGAAAAAGAAGTAAACGTTACTTTCCCGGAAGATTATCAGGCAGCTGAACTGGCTGGAAAACCTGCAGTATTCAAATGCACCGTTAAGAAAATCGAAGTAAAAGAACTGCCGGAACTGGACGATGAGTTCGCAAAAGATGTTTCCGAGTTCGATACACTGGAAGAGTACAAAGCAGACATCAAGAAAAACCTGGAAGAGAAAAAAGCTGATGCAGCAAAACGTGCAAAAGAAGACGCAGCTGTAGACGCAGCAGTAGCAAACGCTACCATGGAGATTCCGGATGCTATGCTGGATACTCAGGTTAATCAGATGATTGATGACTTCGCAAGAAGAATGCAGTCTCAGGGACTTACCATGGAGCAGTACTTCCAGTTCACAGGAATGACAGCTGAGAAGATGCAGGAAGAAATGAAACCACAGGCTCTCAAGAGAATCCAGACAAGACTGGTTCTTGAGAAGATCGCAGAAGTTGAAAACATTCAGCCGACTCAGGAAGAAGTTGACGAAGAGATCAGCAAAATGGCTGAAGCATACAAGATGGAAGCTGACAAGATCAAAGAACTGCTTGGCGACCGCGAATTAGAGCAGATGAAGAAAGATATGGCTGTACAGAAAGCCGTAACTCTCGTAGCTGACGAGGCAAAAGAAGCCTAAGCAGACATTATGATCCACAGTCAGGCGACGAATGGAGGCATATTATATGAGTTTAGTACCTTATGTCATTGAGCAGACAAGCAGAGGCGAAAGAAGTTACGACATTTACTCCCGTCTTCTGAAAGACCGTATCATCTTTCTTGGAGAAGAAGTAAATGATGTAAGTGCCAGCATTATCGTGGCACAGCTTCTGTTCCTCGAAGCAGAGGATCCTGGTAAAGACATTCAATTATATATCAACAGTCCGGGAGGATCTGTAACCGCTGGTATGGCGATCTACGACACAATGAAGTACATCAAATGTGATGTATCTACCATTTGTCTTGGAATGGCAGCCAGCATGGGAGCTTTCCTTCTGGCAGGAGGAACCAAGGGTAAGAGATTTGCCCTGCCGCATTCTACCATTATGATCCATCAGCCGTCAGGCGGTGCACAGGGTCAGGCAACCGAGATCCAGATCGTTGCAGACCATATCGCACAGACCAAGCGTACACTGAATGAGATCCTGGCAGAAAACACAGGACAGCCTTATGAAGTAGTGGAAAAAGACACAGACCGCGACAATTATATGACTGCTGAAGAAGCAAAGGCATACGGACTGATCGATGGTGTTGTCGAGCATAAATAAAGCAGACAAAAGGAACCTCTTTTCAGGGGGTTCCTTTTGTGCCATAACAAACGGAAAGGAAACGAGAACTATCTATGGCAGAAAAAATAAGAGATGGAAAAGTCAGATGCTCTTTTTGTCACAAATCTGAAGACCAGGTCCGCAAGCTGATCGCAGGTCCGGAGGGGGTTTTTATTTGTGATGAGTGTATAGGTATCTGCTCAGAGATTATGGAAGAGGAACTGGGAGATTACGACCAGGAAGATATCTATGATACAGACATCAATCTGTTAAAGCCAGAAGAGATCCATAAGATTCTGGATGACTACGTTATTGGACAGGATGAGGCAAAGAAAGCACTTTCCGTAGCTGTCTATAACCATTACAAGAGAATCACAGCATCCAGAAACCTGGATGTGGAATTACAGAAGAGCAACATCCTGATGCTTGGACCGACCGGTTCCGGTAAAACTCTGCTTGCACAGACACTTGCCCGTCTTCTGAATGTGCCGTTTGCTATTGCAGACGCTACAACACTGACAGAAGCCGGTTATGTCGGTGAGGATGTGGAGAATATCCTTCTGAAACTGATCCAGGCAGCAGACTATGACATTGAACGTGCACAGTATGGAATCATCTATATTGATGAGATCGACAAGATCACCAGAAAATCCGAAAACGCATCCATCACCCGTGATGTATCCGGTGAGGGCGTTCAGCAGGCACTTCTGAAGATCCTCGAGGGAACCGTTGCAAACGTACCGCCGCAGGGAGGTCGTAAGCACCCACATCAGGAATTCCTTCAGATCGATACGACAAATATCCTGTTTATCTGCGGCGGTGCTTTTGACGGGATCGAGAAAGCGATCGAGGCAAGACAGAACACGAAGTCTATCGGTTTTGGTGCAGAAGTAGAGGTCAAGAAAGAGAGAAACATCGGTGAGATCCTCAAGGATGTCATGCCGGAAGATTTTGTCAAATTTGGTCTTATCCCGGAATTCATCGGACGAGTTCCGATCGTTGTAACTCTTGACGGACTGGATGAGGAAGCACTGATCCGTATCCTCAAGGAGCCAAAGAACGCACTGACCAGACAGTATCACAAGCTGTTTGAGCTGGATGGCGTAGAACTGGAATTCCAGGATGAAGCACTGGAAGCAGTTGCACGTAAATCTCTGGAACGTAAGACAGGAGCCAGAGGACTCAGATCTATCATGGAGAAATCTCTTATGGATCTTATGTACCGCACACCTTCTGACAAGACGATCCAGAAATGCATTCTCACAAAGGATGCCGTAGAAGGAACAGCAGAGCCGGAAGTCATCCATGGCGAAGCACCGGCACCGGAGCTTAAGAAAACTTCCCGTTCAAGAAAGAAAGGCAAGCCGGAAACGGCCTAAAGAAGGGACTGAAGAAACATGAAACAGCCAATTAGCATTCTTCCTGCGATCGCACTTCGAGGAACGACGATCCTGCCGGATATGATCGTTCATTTTGATGTAAGCAGAGAACGCTCTATGAAGGCAATTGAAGCTGCCATGCTTCAGGATGAGAAGATCTTTCTGGTCACACAGAAAGATCCGGAAATGGAAACACCGGGAATCACAGATCTGTACAAGGTTGGTACAGTTGCATATATCAAACAGGTAGTTAAATTACCACATGATCTGCTCCGTGTTCTGGTCGAGGGCGTGGAACGCGCAGAACTCATCGGACTGGAACAGGAGGAACCATTCCTCATGGCAGAGACCGCAGGATTTGAGGCAGATGGAGCCCATTATGCGAAGTCTCTGAGAGAGGCAATGTACAGAAGCATCCGTGAACTGTTTCAGAGATACTGTATCGAGAGCGGCAGGATCAGCAAAGATCTTGCTGCCAAGATCATGAACATCCAGAATCTGGAAGAACTGATCTCACAGGTATCTGTGAACATCCAGATCACCTACCAGAATCAGCAGAAGATCCTGGAGGCAGTGACACTGGAAGAACAGTATGAAGTTCTTGCAGCGATCCTGAACAATGAGATCGAAGTACTTCAGATCGGACATGATCTCCAGCACAAACTCAAAGCCCGCGTAGACAAGAACCAGAGAGAATATATTCTGAGAGAACAGCTCAAACTGATCCGTGAAGAGCTTGGCGAGGACAACACTGCTGACACAGCACAGGAATACCGCGAGAAACTTGAGAAACTCCAGGCTTCAAAAGAAGTCAAGGATAAGATCAGCAAGGAGATCGACCGTTTCAAGAGCATGAACAGCAGTGCAGCTGAGAGCAGCGTGCTTAGCACCTATATCGAAACACTGCTGGATCTTCCGTGGGATAAGAAATCCGAGGATTCCATGGATCTTGCCGAAGCATGGAAGATCCTGGAGGAGGGACATTACGGCCTCAAAGAAGTCAAGGAGCGTATCATGGAATTTCTTTCCGTGCGTAAACTGACTTCCGGCGGCAAGAGTCCGATTCTTTGTCTTGTGGGACCTCCTGGAACTGGTAAGACCTCCATTGCCCATTCTGTGGCAGAGGCACTTCACAAGAAATATGTCCGTATCTGTCTTGGCGGCGTTCGTGACGAAGCTGAGATCCGTGGACATCGTAAGACTTATGTAGGGGCAATGCCGGGACGCATCACTGTTGCCTTGCAGCAGGCGGGCGTCAGCAATCCTCTGATGCTCCTTGACGAGATCGACAAGACAAGCAGCGATTACAAGGGAGATACTTCCTCTGCACTGCTTGAAGTTCTGGATCCGGAGCAGAACAGCCACTTCAATGACCATTATGTAGAGGTTCCGCAGGATCTCTCCGAGGTACTTTTTATTGCGACTGCAAATGATATCCAGGGAATCCCGAGACCGCTTCTGGACCGTATGGAAGTGATCGAGATCTCAGGCTATACCGAGAATGAGAAGGAACATATCGCGAAGGAACATCTGATCCCGAAGCAATTAGAAGTAAATGGTATCCCGAAAGGTAAGCTGACCATACAGCCGGCCGCACTTCGCAAAATGATCACTCTCTACACCAGAGAGGCAGGAGTACGAGGACTTGAGCGCAAGATCGGTCAGATCTGCCGTAAAGCAGCCCGTGAACTCATGGAGAACGGTGCGGACAAAGTTGTTGTCAATACGAAGAATCTTGACAAATTCCTCGGCAAATCCACATACAGTTATCTGATGGCAAACAAGAAGGACGAAGTAGGAATCGCAAGAGGACTTGCCTGGACACAGGTTGGCGGCGATACACTTCAGATCGAGGTAAATGTCATGCCTGGCAAGGGTGAACTGGTACTGACCGGTCAGCTTGGAGATGTCATGAAGGAATCCGCAATGGCTGGTATTTCTTATATCCGTTCTGTTGCAGACCAGTACGACATTAAACCGGAATTTTTCCAGGAAAATGACATTCACGTACATATCCCGGAGGGAGCTGTCCCGAAGGATGGTCCGTCTGCGGGTATCACCATGGCGACAGCGATGCTTTCTGCGATCATTGGTAAGGAAGTGCGCGCAGATGTAGCCATGACAGGAGAGATCACTCTCCGCGGCAGGGTTCTGCCGATCGGCGGTCTCAAGGAGAAACTTCTTGCAGCGAAATACGCCCGTATCAAACAGGTACTTGTTCCGAGGGAAAATAAGCAGGATATTCAGGAGATCGATGCAGAGATCCTGGACGGCCTCAAAATTTCCTATGTAGATAATATGAAGGAAGTGCTTCACGAAGCACTGGTGAAATAAAGAGGAATTTATGATTATTAAAAATGCAGTTTTGGATATTGTCTGCGGAGTTACCAGCACACTTCCTGATACAGGGATGCCGGAGGTAGCTTTTGCAGGAAAATCAAATGTAGGAAAATCTTCTCTGATCAATGGTCTTATGAACCGCAAGGCACTGGCACGCACCAGTGCCCAGCCGGGTAAGACACAGACGATCAACTTTTATAAGATCAATGACGAGATGTTTCTGGTGGATCTTCCGGGATATGGATATGCCAAGGTCACACCTGCCGAGAAAGAAAAATGGGGAAAGATGATCGAGCGTTATCTGCATACTTCCAAGGATCTCAAGGCAGTGTTCCTTCTTATCGATATCCGCCACAAACCATCTGCGAATGACTGCCAGATGTATGAATGGATCCTGCACAATGGATATGAACCGATCATCATAGCGACCAAGCTTGACAAGATCAAGAGAAGCCAGGTTCAGAAATGTCTCAAAGTTATCCGTGAAGAACTTAAGCTTACCAAGGGAACGAAGATCATTCCGTATTCCGCAGAAACAAAGCAGGGAAGAGATGAAATATGGGAACTGATCGATTCTCTGACCGGTCAGATACCTGCAGAAGAAGCCTGAAAGGACTATAAGAGATGGGAATCATCAAAGCAGTAAAACTTGCATTCGATTACTTGAAATATGATGAGGACGGCAACGTTCAGGAAACACAGAGAGCTGTGGATGGTGTGGATATTGATATCAAGGAAGGACAGTTTGTAGCGATCCTGGGACATAATGGCTCCGGTAAGTCTACCTTTGCCAAACACATCAATGCACTGCTTCTGCCGTCTGATGGAACAATCTGGATCGACGGGATCAATACTTCTGAGGAGCCGGAATTATGGAAGGTGCGTCAGAAGGCAGGAATGGTATTCCAGAATCCGGATAACCAGATCATCGGAACTGTTGTGGAGGAGGATGTCGGATTCGGACCCGAAAACATGGGAGTTCCGACCGAGGATATCTGGAAGCGTGTCAACGAAAGTCTTGAGAAGACCGGCATGACAGCGTACAGACATCACTCTCCGAATAAACTTTCCGGAGGTCAGAAGCAGCGAGTTGCTATCGCAGGAGTCATGGCGATGCGTCCGAAATGCATTGTCCTGGATGAGCCGACAGCCATGCTGGACCCGAACGGCCGTAAGGAAGTACTCGCAGCTGTTCATCAGCTGAATAAGCAGGAAAATGTTACGGTAGTTCTGATCACGCATTACATGGAAGAAGTGATCGATGCAGACCATGTCATCGTTATGGATGGCGGTCATGTAGTTATGGAGGGAACTCCGCGGGAAATTTTTTCCCAGGTGGAAACTCTCAAGAAATACCGTCTTGATGTACCGCAGGTAACTCTGCTGGCGCATGAACTCAAACAGTCCGGAGTAGACATTCCGGATGGAATCCTTACTACGGAAGAGCTGGTAAATGCCTTATGTCAATAGAATTAAAAAACGTAACATACACATACAGCCCGGGAACTTCCTATCAGATCCACGCACTTAAGGATATCAATCTGGAAATCCCGGACGGACAGTTTATCGGTGTGATCGGACACACCGGAAGCGGAAAGTCTACACTGATCCAGCATTTTAATGCACTGATTCAGCCGACATCAGGAACCGTTTCCTACAATGGAGAGGATGTCTGGGCGGAGAAATACGACCGCAGGAAACTTCGCAGCGAAGTAGGACTGGTCTTTCAGTATCCGGAACATCAGTTGTTTGAGAGCGATGTGCTTTCAGATGTGTGTTTTGGACCGATGAACCAGGGAATGACCAGAGAACAGGCTGAGGAAGAAGCACGCAAGGCACTTCATCATGTAGGCTTCAAAGAAGAAAACTTTGACAAATCACCATTTGAACTTTCTGGTGGTCAGAAGAAGCGAGTGGCCATTGCAGGTGTACTTGCAATGAACCCGAAGATCCTGATTCTGGATGAGCCGACCGCAGGTCTTGATCCGAAGGGAAGAGATGAGATCCTTGATCAGATCGCAGAACTTCACAAAGTTCGTGGGATTACCATTGTTCTGGTTTCTCATAGCATGGAAGATGTAGCCAAATATGCGGAGCGTCTGATCGTGGTCAATCATGGACAGATCGCCTTTGATGACACACCAAAGAAGGTTTTTGCTCATTACAAAGAGATGGAACCGATGGGACTGGCTGCCCCGCAGATCACCTATATCATGCATGCCCTTAAGGAAAAAGGACTCAATGTCGACCCTTCTGATACAACGGTAGAAGAGGCGAAGCAGGATATCCTGAATGCTCTTCGGAAAATGAACTCCCCTTTACTGAAAGGAGGAGCTCAGAATGGTTAGAGATATTACGATCGGTCAGTACTATCCGGCGAAATCTGTGATCCACAGAATGGACCCGAGAACCAAGTTATTTGGAACGCTGATCTTCATTATTTCCGTATTCCTGTTCCACAGCGTGGCAGGATATGCCGTTGCAACGTTATTCCTGGCAGGGATGATCACGATCTCTCAGGTTCCGGTGAAGTTTATCTTTAAGGGACTCAAAGCGATCTTCATGATCCTTCTGATCACGATGGTGTTCAATATCCTTTTGACACCGGGTGAAGTGCTCTGGAAGATCGGAATCTTCACCATCACCAAAGAAGGAATCTCCATGGCAGTCCGCATGGCAATCCGACTGATCTATCTGGTGATCGGATCTTCACTTATGACGCTGACAACAACACCAAATCAGCTCACTGATGGTCTGGAAAAAAGCCTGCGTCCGTTGAACAAGATCCATGTTCCGGTACATGAGATCGCAATGATGATGTCGATCGCGCTGCGTTTTATCCCGATCCTTCTGGAAGAAACGGACAAGATCATGAAAGCGCAGATCGCCAGAGGTGCCGACTTCGAGAATGGAAACATGATCCAGAAGGTCAAAAACATGGTTCCGCTTCTTGTCCCGCTGTTTATCTCAGCATTCCGCCGTGCCAATGATCTGGCAATGGCGATGGAAGCGAGATGTTACCATGGAGGCGATCATCGTACACAGATGAAGCCACTTCACTATGCAAAGAGGGACCACGTCGCATATCTGGTATTGTTCGTGTACCTTGCCGTTGCGATTGGATTCCGCGTGATGGGATGGTGATAAGATGAAGCGAATTGGACTTGTAATTGCATATGATGGAACGAATTACAGTGGCTGGCAGATCCAGCCGAACGGAGTCACGATCCAGGGTGTTCTGAACGATACACTCACAGAACTTCTCGGAGAGAAGATCGAGATCATGGGCGCAAGCCGTACGGATGCCGGTGTGCATGCACTTGGAAATGTGGCAGTCTTTGACACCAACACACGTATTCCGGGCGAAAAGATCTCCTATGCGCTGAATCAGCGTCTTCCGGACGATATCAGGATTCAGCTGTCCGAGGAAGTGGATCCGGATTTTCACCCACGTTACTGCGACAGTGAGAAAACTTACGAATACCGCATCCTCAACAGGAAATTCCCGGTGCCGACAGAGAGGCTGTACTCTTATTTCTACCACTACAAACTGGATGTGGACAAGATGCGAGAGGCAACTTCCTATCTGATCGGACGGCATGATTTTGCTAGCTTCTGTGGAACAGGAGCGCAGGTCAAATCAACAGTCCGCACACTGACAGGGATTGATATCTGGAGAGACGGAGATATCGTCACGATTCAGGTCAGAGGAGAGGGATTCCTCTACAATATGGTGCGTATCATCGCAGGAACACTGATCCAGGTTGGAAACGGACAGTATCCACCGGAACGAGTCAAAAAGATCCTTGAGGCCTGCGACAGATCTGTATCCGGACCGACAGCCCCGGCACATGGACTGACGCTGATGGGGATTCAGTTTTTTGATTGAAAATAAAAGTTATGGATAGAAAAAAGACGGTTTTAAATATCCGTCTTTTTCTTTTGTATAATTTTATATTTACGTGGTTATAACCACATATTTGTGGCGGCAGGTATATTATCCTTGATTTGTGAAGAAAATGTATATATCGACTACAAGGAGGGTCATACCATGGAAAATAAAATGTTTTGTTTTCAGTGTCAGGAAACAGCAGGCTGCACAGGATGTACGAAATCCGGCGTCTGTGGAAAGAAACCGGAAGTTGCTGCAATGCAGGATCTTCTGATCTATGTGACAAAGGGGCTTTGCGCGATCACGACAGAACTTCGTAACGAAGGAAAAGAGATCGATGACATGATCAATCATCTCGTCGTGATGAATCTTTTTACAACAATTACAAATGTAAATTTTGACAGAGAAACTATCGTAGAACGTATCAGAGAAACTCTGGATATAAAGGAAAAGTTACTTACAGAAACGGCGAATAGAGAGCAGCTTCCACAGGCGGCTGTCTGGAATGGTACAGAGACAGAGTTTGACAAAAAAGCGGCTGAAGTTGGAATCCTTTCCACAGAAAATGAGGATATCCGAAGTTTGCGGGAACTTATCACTTATGGATTAAAAGGTCTTGCCGCCTATGAAAAGCATGCGTTTGTGCTGCTGCATAATGACGAGGAACTGGATGCATTTCTGCAGAGAGCACTTGCCGCAACGCTGGACGATTCACTTACAGCCGAAGACCTTACAGCCCTTACGCTGGAAACTGGCAAGTACGGCGTTCAGGTGATGGATCTGCTCGATAAGGCAAATACAGAAACTTACGGAAATCCGGAGATCACCAAAGTAAATATCGGTGTCAGGAATAATCCGGGAATTCTGATCTCCGGACATGATCTCCGTGATCTGGAAATGCTTCTGGAGCAGACACAGGGAACGGGCGTGGATGTCTACACACATTCAGAAATGCTCCCTGCGCATTATTATCCTGCATTCAAAAAATATCCGAATTTTGTAGGAAATTACGGAAATGCATGGTGGAAACAGAAAGAAGAGTTTGAGAGTTTCCACGGTCCGATCGTGATGACAACAAACTGCATCGTTCCACCGAAGGACAGCTACAAAGACCGCGTTTATACAACCGGTGCAGTGAGATATCCGGGATGTAAACATATCCCAGGTGCAGAGGGGGAAGAAAAAGATTTTTCCGCAGTGATCGAACATGCGAAAAAATGTGCACCGCCGCAGGAAATTGAGAGCGGCGAGATCATCGGAGGTTTTGCACACGCACAGGTATTTGCACTGGCAGATCAGATCGTGGAAGCAGTCAAGTCCGGCGCGATCCGCAAATTTGTCGTGATGGCAGGTTGTGACGGACGTGCAAATACAAGAAATTACTACACAGATTTTGCAAAAGCCCTGCCGAAAGATACGGTGATCCTGACTGCAGGCTGTGCGAAATATAAGTATAACAAACTGAACCTTGGCGATATCAACGGAATCCCGAGAGTCCTTGATGCAGGACAGTGCAACGATTCCTATTCCCTGGCAGTCATTGCCCTGAAACTCAAGGAAATCTTTGAGCTGGAAGATATCAATGAACTTCCGATCGTATACAATATCGCCTGGTATGAGCAGAAAGCCGTGATCGTGCTCCTGGCACTTCTTTCCCTCGGAGTCAAAAATATCCACCTCGGACCAACCCTTCCGGCCTTCCTTTCCCCGAATGTTGCGAAGATCCTTGTGGATAATTTCGGGATCGCCGGAATCCGTTCTGTGGAGGAGGATATGAACGATTTGATCGGCTGATAAAATAAAAACAGATTGCAAATCCACTGCATATGTTAGATAATGTGTGCAGTGGATATTTTTGTCTGCTGATGGTATATAATATCGTAGATCAGGGATGGAATGAAGATGGAAACGGCAAAATACGACGAGAACCGGCTTTTGCATCTGCTTCTGGATATGGGAGAGATGCTACTGGCTTCGGGGGCGGAGATCAACCGTGTAGAAGATACATTGCAGAGGATCGGGCGTGCATATGGCGCTGCCAAAATGAACGTATTCGTGATCACATCGAGCATTGTGATCACAATGGAAAGAACAGACGGGGAACTGCTTACACACACCAGAAGAGTGAATTATACGGGCAGTACGGATTTTACTGCACTGGAACAGCTCAATGCACTCAGCAGGAACTGCTGTATCAACCCCATTCCGCTGGACCAGTTTCAGCGGCGGCTTCAGGAGATCGCAGAGCCGAGGGGACGATGGGATCTTTATATGGGAAGTATCCTGGCAGCAGGCAGTTTTGCTGTGTTTTTTGGCGGGACATTTGCAGATGGAGTTGTGGCGGCACTGGTGGCTGTCCTGATCTGCTTTATACAGCAAAAAGCGACGAAACTTTTTGCAAATACGATCATGTTTAACCTGTTCTGTTCTTTTGTTGTGGGAACGGTGATCTGCCTGACGGTCAAAGTCCTGCCGGTTTTGAACATGGACAAGATCATGATCGGGGATATCATGCTTCTGATCCCGGGAATTCCGGCGACAAACTCCATCAGAGACATGCTGATGGGAGATACGATCTCCGGACTGATGCGACTGATCGAGAGTATTCTGTGGGCGGGAGCCCTTGCCTGTGGATTTATGGCAGCGATTTGGATGGTGAGAGTATGAAAGATGTGATATTGCAGTTGGTTATGGCGTTTGTCGGTTCGCTGGGATTTGCCATGCTGTTCCGGCTGAGACAGTCGTTGTGGGTATCGGCATCTCTGGGAGGTGTTATCTGCTGGGGAGGATATCTTCTGGCAATGTATTTCAGCGGCGGACAGATCTTTATTTCCGGACTGGTGGCTTCGGCACTGTCAGCAGTCTATGCTGATTTTCTTGCAGCCAGAAAGAGAGCTCCGATCCCGTTGTTTTTGATTCCGTCAGTCGTGCCGCTGATTCCGGGAAGTACGCTGTACTACACGATGAGTGCAGCAGTGCAGGGAAATACAGAAGAAGTGTCACACTATGGCAGTCTGACACTTCAGTATGCATTGTCCATCGCGGGTGGGATCTGTATCGTGTGGACGATCTTATCGATTTTCCGAAGATATTATGTTCTTAGAACAAACAGGTTAAAATAATCAGATACATTTGTATGCAATGATCGTTACCGTTCCTTTGCCGGGGTAACGTTTCATTGCATATTTATTTGGATAAGCTTCGATCAGATCCGGCAGTTTGAGGAAACCGTAGGTGCGGGCATCGAAATCCGGCTTTGCACGCTTGATATACTGGCCTGCGGAGCTGACATTGACATAGCGGTCGTCATCCTGGTACTTGTCCCAGGCGATGTGGAGCAGTTTGTGGATTTCTTTTAATTCTTTTGCTTTGCGGCGTTCTTCTGCACTTTCCTGGCTGCGTCTGCTGTTTCTTGTCTTTCTGGAAGAAACCGGAGCAGGCTGATGCTCCGGAGTATCTGGGTCTTTGCTCAGATTTTCGAGATAAACAAATTCATCACAGGCATTTCGGAACGGCTCCGGTGTTTTCTTCTCTCCGACGCCCATGACATAGACTCCGGACTCGTGAAGTTTGATCGCGAGCGGTGTGTAATCGCTGTCGCTGGCAACGATGACAAAAGCATCGTAGATCCCGCTGTGCAGAAGATCGAGAGTGTCGATCACGAGAGCCATGTCGGTGGCGTTTTTGCCCGCAACGTAGTCAAATTGCTGTTCGGCCTTGATCGCGAGGCGTTTCAGTTCATTCTCCCAGTTCTTAAGGGAACCTTTGCGCCAGTTGCCGTACGCACGCTTCACGACGATACGACCGTTGGCAGAGATTTCCTGTATGACAGATTCCAGCTTGGACAGCTGAGTATTGTCGGCATCTATGAGCATTGCTATATTTTTAAGATTTTTCATTCGATTCTTTCTCCTTGATAAAAAGCATCATTAATAAAACTATATCATTTTCAGAAAAAATTTTCCAGATTGATTACAAATTATTCTGGATTTTTGCATAGGAGTGTGCTATTATCGAGGGAATGCTGTTGATTCACGTGTAAAATTTTGGGAGGAATAGGAATGATCACGTTTTTGGCATCACTTTTTATTAAGGACAGGCGGAATTATGATTCACCGGCGGTCCGTCAGGCATATGGAGTTTTGAGCGGGGCAGTGGGAATCGGACTGAATATCCTGCTGTTTCTTGGAAAATGGATCGCAGGAACGCTCAGCGGATCGATCGCGATCACGGCGGATGCATTTAACAACTTGTCCGATGCGGGTTCATCAATCATCACATTGATCGGATTCCGGCTTTCCGGCCAGGCACCGGACCCGGAGCATCCGTTTGGACATGGAAGGATGGAGTATATTTCGGGGCTGCTGGTCTCTGTTGCGATCCTGGTTATGGGATTTGAGCTGATCTGGTCATCGTTCGGGAAACTGCGTGATCCGGAACTGATCGAGAGCAGTGCATTGGTCTTGGGAATCCTGCTTGCGTCAATCCTTGTGAAAGTCTATATGTTTTATTACAATCGTTCCCTGAGCAAAAAGCTTGACAGTGCAGCGATGAAAGCGACATCAGTGGACAGTTTGAGCGATACTGTTGCGACGACACTGGTTCTGATCGCAACCGTGATCAGTAAATATACAGGACTGATCCTGGATGGATGGTTTGGCATCCTGGTCGGGATCTTTATCATTTATACAGGTGGTTCTACACTGAAAGAAACCATAGACCTTCTTATTGGACAGCCGCCGAAGAAGGAGTTTATTGATGAGATCCGGGAGATTGTTCTGGGACATTCACTGGTCTATGGGGTGCACGATCTGATCGTCCATGATTATGGTCCGGGACGAAGAATGATCTCGCTCCACGCGGAGGTTGCTGTGGATGGGGATATCCAGGACATCCACGAGCAGATCGACCATATCGAACATGAACTTCAGGAAAAGCTGAACTGTTCCGCAACGATCCACATGGACCCGATCGTGACAGACGATAAGGAAGTTCTGGAAATGAAGGCGAAGGTGGAGGCGATGGTACAGTCTCTGGATGAAGCCTTCAACATGCACGACTTCCGTATGGTCAAGGGTCCGACCAGAACCAACCTGATCTTCGATGTGGAAGTGCCGAGAAAAACTTCCCTGACCGACAATGAGATCATGAACCGGCTGAAAGAACAGGTACATGGTCTGCCGGGAAGTAAATATTTTGCGGTGATACAGATCGATCATGAGTATTATTAAGTACGGAAAGATAAATGTACAAAATCAAGTACAAAGAAAATACCTGCAAAAAGAAATTGACAGATACAAAAAAATTGTTATAATAAACGCATCGAGAGAAAATTTTGTGCACAAGCTGCATGTATAAAGGAAATAGCAGATGACTTCGAAGGCGAAAATACCTGCTGTTTCCTTTTTTATTTGGCTCGGTAAAAAGAGAAAGAGAGGAAAGAATATGGAAACAAAAGAAAAAAACGTGGCAACGCCATATGATCTTGATGGAAAGCCCCCGCTGAAACTGGCGATTCCACTTGGACTGCAGCATGTACTTGCAATGTTTGTCGGCAACCTGACTCCACTTCTGATCATTACAGGAGTGTGCGGCATTGAATCAGGAAGCAGTATTCAGGTGGCACTCCTTCAGAATGCCATGCTGGTTGCAGGAATCGTAACACTGATCCAGGTATACACGATCGGACCGATCGGCGGAAAACTACCAATCGTCATGGGAACGAGTTCCGGTTTCATCGGTGTCTGCAGAAGTGTTGCGATCACAATGGGAAGTGGGGTTGCAGGATATGGAGCAGTCCTGGCGGCATGTTTTATAGGAGGTCTGTTTGAAACAGTACTTGGTGGATTTCTGAAACCACTCCGCAAATTTTTCCCTGCAGTTGTTACCGGTACAGTGGTACTGTCTATTGGACTTTCACTGATCTCTGTTGGTATCGGATCTTTCGGAGGCGGAAGTTCAGCAGCAGATTATGGCTCTCTGGAAAATCTGTTTGTAGGTACTTTTGTTTTGGTCGTGATCATTGCACTGAAACATGGAACAAAAGGATTTACCAGTTTTTCCTCTATTCTGATCGGTATTATTGCCGGATATATCCTGGTATCGATCATGGCAATGATCCTTCCGACAACATTTACCTATGTGGATGAAACGGGTGCCACAGTAGAGGCAACAAAGGCCTGGGTAGTGAACTGGAGCAAGGTGGCAGACGCATCCTGGTTTGCAGTTCCGAAGATTATGCCGGTCAAATGGGTATTTGACGCGAAGGCAATCGTTCCGATCTGTATTATGTTTGTAGTTACAGCAGTAGAAACAGTAGGTGATATTTCCGGTATCACAGAGGGTGGTCTTGGAAGAGAGGCTACGGACAAAGAACTTTCCGGTGGTGTTATGTGTGACGGACTGGGATCTTCTTTCGCAGCTTTGTTAGGTGTCCTTCCGAACACATCTTTCAGCCAGAATGTAGGCCTGGTCGCAATGAACAAAGTCGTAAACCGTTACAGCATTGGAATCGGTGGAATCTTCCTGATCGCATGCGGACTGTTTCCGAAACTTGCAGCACTGATCTCTATCATGCCGCAGAGCGTTCTGGGAGGAGCTGCTGTCATGATGTTTTCCTCCATCGTAGTCAGCGGAATCCAGCTTATTACCAAATGGCCTATATCACCGAGAAATGTAACGATCGTTTCGGTTGCGCTTGGCGTTGGATACGGGCTCGGTTCCAACTCCGCAGTTCTTGCACAGCTTCCGGAGAGCATCAACCTGATCTTCGGCGGCTCCGGTATTGTTCCGGCAGCGTTATTCGCAATCATCCTGAATATCGTTCTTCCGAAGGATGAAAAAACAGAAGTGGAAATGGCAGAAGAGATTCTGGCAGACAAAAAAGCAAAAGAAAAGTAAGTAAAATAAGAGAATGATAACAGGCAGGGACGAGTGGAAAAAACTCATTCCTGCCTGTTGTATATGTAGGAATGATAGTATAAAAGTAGTTCTGATGCCTGCAGGGGCAGTCTTAGAAGCTTCGTGTTTGAAGCGATTTTTCCAGTAATTACAGTACCGTGAAATCAGAATACAGGGTTTACACGTGTCTTTAAATCACCTATAATGAAGATATCTGAGAATGATATGTTCTGAAAGGTGGTGAAGGTATGGAGGAATATTATATGCCGACAGATATACAGTATAAGGACGAATTAAGAAAAGATAAGATCAAAGTAGAAGAGCAGATTGAATTACTCAAAAACAAAGAATATGACAGACTTTTAAAGAAACTTGAGAAGGATCTTACAAGAATCAATGAAAGTCTTCAGGATTGAGAAAAGTGAAATAAGCATGACGATGTAACTAAGAAAAGAGTGCAGCCCTGTAGTTTGTTTAACGGGAACTGCACTCTTTTGTTTTGGTATCTGTATGGAGCTGTCAGAGACCACTATTTTTCATGAAATTTCATATAAACGAGGCTGGTAATATCGGCAAGCACCCATCCGATCGGGATCGCCATCCAGATGCCGGTTTCTCCGATATATGCAGACAGGATATACGCCAGAGCTACACGTGTTCCGAGAGATATCACGGTCAGGACGACGGACATGCCCGGTTTCTTGACTGCACGATAGTAACCATACAGCAAAAACAGACAGCCGATTCCGCAGTAAAAAGCCCCCTCGATCCGGAGATAACGTACACCGGAAGCAATAACTGCAGTTTCTTTCGCACTGACAAAGATCCTCATCAGCGGTGCGGCAAAAATACATACCACTGCCGAGATCACAATACAGAAAAGGAAACTGATCAGGAATGATTCTTTTGTTCCCTTGCGGATTCGCTCTTTCTTGCCTGCACCGTAATTCTGTGCGATAAAGGTAGAATATGCATTACCGAAATCCTGCACCGGAAGATATGCAAACGTATCAATTTTGACAGCGGCGGCAAAAGCGGCCATAACGACCGGTCCGAAGCTGTTTACCAGTCCCTGCACCATCAGGATACCAAAGTTCATGACAGACTGCTGGACGCAGGTCATAGAAGACAGATTTCCAATCTCACCAAGGATCTGGCGGTTGAATTGTAGATCCTCTCTGGAAGGAAGCAGATCACGGCATTTCAGCAGTACATAGAGCGTAATGCCGATGCCTGAAACATACTGTGCGATCACCGTTGCCAGTGCGGCACCACGGATACCCCATGGGAGTACAGCCACGAACAAAAGATCCAGTCCGATATTCAGGACAGCAGAGACCGCAAGAAATACCAGCGGAATCGTGGAATTCCCAAGTGCACGGAGCAGACAGGAAAAGTAATTGTACAGTGAAGTGGCAATGATACCCGCAAATATCACAAGCAGATAAGCTTTCATGCCATCCCATACCTCGTCAGGTACACGCAGGAAATGCAGGATCGGATCAATTCCTATGTACACCAGGACATTCAAAAGCACTGTGACAGCCATGATCAGTGCAAAAGCATGTACGATCGCACTGCGCAGAGAATCCTGATCGTTTTTTCCCTTATAAATAGAAAAAAGAGCCCCCGATCCCATACTGAGTCCCAGAAAGATAGAAGTCAGAAAAGTCATCAGAGTATAAGCAGATCCTACCGCCGCCAGCGCATTGCTTCCAAGCACACGCCCGACGATCAGCGTATCCGCAATATTATAGAACTGCTGCAGAAGATTGCCGGCCATCATCGGCAGCGCAAACAGCAGCAGCGAGCGGGAGATTTTCCCCTCGGTCAAATTATGATACATTTTTGTTGCCTCATCCTAATAAATCTAAAAATTGAATACAGGGTTTACACTTTTCTGGCAAACCACTATAATGATTATATCATAAAAAAATAATCTGAAAAGGTGGTGAAATTATGGAGGGAGATTATATGACCGGTAAAGAAATTGTTAATCTTATTCGTAAGCTGAGAGAAAAGGGAATGGGCGACAGCGAGATATTGGATCTTATTTTGTATGTGGAAACACATGATCCGAAGGATGTTGCTGAAAAAGGAAACAATCTGTAAAGTGTAAGAAGTTGTAACCTGTAAATAGGCGAGTGTAAATCCTGTATTGAGTTTCTGAGATTTACACTCTTTTTTGTATAGCAGGTAAAAAAAGTCAGAGAATTCATGCCCGTGTATACAATTTTAAAATATTAACAAAAATAAGAGCTAAATAAAATAATATTTGGTTAATCTGTTTTGGCACTCAGTGCTATACTTCTAACCGTAAAAAGTAAACAGAACTTAACAAAACCTCCTTTCACAAAACAAAGTTGAAGGCTGCTAAGCATCAGATTTTTGGAGGAAAAGACAAATGAATACTTTAAAAGCTGAAAAAAGAAGCATGGACGTTAAGGCAAAAAGACTGAGAAGAGAAGGATACGTTACAGGTAATGTATTTGGTCGTGAGATCGAAGGTTCCATTCCAGTAAAAATGCTGAAGACCGAGGTTGACAAACTGTTAAAGACTGACCACAAAGGAAGCCAGGTTATGCTGGATGTAGAAGGTCAGACATACGACGTACTGATCAAAGAGGTTGACTTCAACCCACTGGCAGGCAGAGTAGATGAGATTGATTTCCAGGCACTGGTAAGCAATGAGAAAGTACATTCTGTTGCTGAGATCGTGATCGTAAACCACGACAAAGTAGCAGAGGGTGTTCTCCAGGAGAACATGGAAGAGGTGAACTACAGAGCTTATCCGTCAGCACTGGTTGACAAAGTAGAAGTAGATGTAGCCGGACTCAAAGTTGGCGATACCATCCGTGTCAAGGATCTGAGCCTTGCAAAAGATAAAGACATCGATATCAAAGATGATCCGGAAGCTGTTGTATTGACCGTTGTAGCTGTCCACAACGCAGCTGTTCCGGAGACTGTAACACCTGAGGAAGAAACAGAAGAAGCGTAATGGGGACTGCCCAAACGCCCGCCAGTTTGGCAACTGAAAACCCTGAGGGGGACTATCTCAAAGTTGCGAAGGCCGAATGTCCCCCTCAGACACCCCCTTTTTGGCCACGCTTGGTTCATCAAGACAGAACAGTGTTGACGCCAACTGTGTAGGGCTGTTTCGCTGGCGCGAAAGGCGCGGCAACTTGAGTTGGTAATAGCTGTACTTCCCGCGAGCACGCCGAAGGCGTGGCGTCGACGGGCTAGTAGTATGATAAAATAACAGGATATCTTCTCC
>OLOV01001254.1_pt1 | contig 20384 bp, 14 predicted proteins | sample 1672931 | NCBI WGS metagenome assembly OLOV01 (sample SAMEA3136738, study PRJEB25190) | human gut metagenome | biome: human gut; feature: human-associated habitat; material: faeces | place: Austria | collected 2013
CTCGAACCTGTGACCCTCTGCTTGTAAGGCAGATGCTCTCCCAGCTGAGCTAAGATCCCAAAATTCATATCTATATCGCAGTGCTTTTCGCAACCTGCTTGACTATTATATTACTAAAGTCTTAACTTTGTCAACACTTTTTTATAAATTATCTAATTTTTTATTTCACCTATATTTTCTATGTCCCAAAGCAGAATCATACGCTCGTTTTTATCATTAACTGCTTTAATACATAATGTCTGGTCAACTACAAGATAATCTGCATCCAGCACCTTATAAACCGTAGGAATAACAATCTCGTTACTGAGTACGCCTCTTCCAACGTTGTAAAAACGCAGCTTCGTACCCGCTATATATTCGTCCGATGTAAGAAGATATGGACTTCCGCTGTAAAATTTCATATTATTCTTTTCATGTGCAGCATCAAGCGTAAAAATATCTTTAAGTCTCGGTCTGCTGAAATTGTATACATACACATCAGCATCTTCTTCTCCCGATGTTGTGAGATAAGCATCTCCCGCACAATACAGTCCATTTTCTGCCTTACAGATTATCGTTCTTTTCTGATTTCCGATATCAAGTCTTTCGTAAAACGAACCTTTATCTCCACTGCAAAGAACAGCTATGTAATTTCCGTTATTCTCTATATATTCTACCTGTACATCCTTGTAAACGTCATCATATTCATATACAGAAACGATTTTACCCGTATTAATAATGTATTTGTATATATTATTATCGCCTTCCACTGTACAGTATAAACAGTCTCCTCCGTCGGAAACTGCAAAACTTTCCATTTCTAAATCAAAAACAAGATTTTCAAAACTGCCGTTCAAAACATCATAAGAAGTGAAATATCCGTTGACATAATCATACGAATACACAAATCCCGTGCCTGTAACATTTAATGTTGTATCCATCGAAACAGCTTTATCAGTCTTTAAAGAGCTCACTTCACTACCTGTAGAAATCTTATATGCAGATAAAACCGACTCTTCATCACCTGTATACAGTACAAGCAATCCGTCGTCTCCGTAAGCTTCTATGTCCACAAGGCTGTATCCTTCCTTTGAATAAATATCGGTGGCATCATATAATGAGTTCACAGCTTCAAGAGGTTCTCCGGCAATTTTTTTATCAAAACGTGTTATGTTGGATTCAGATGTTTCGGTAGGGTCGGTGAATGTAATCGACGTTTTATTCCCACATGCCGTAAGCGAAATAGTCATTGCAACGAAAACTATTGTAAAAAGAATTTTTTTACGCATACCATAATACCTCCTGATTTACTTATTTAATACAAAGGTCTTGTCCGATATCCTATAGACAAGATTTAATGACATTATAACCATAACCGAAGTCAGGATCCCGGACGCAACAACAAATATAATACTGTCTGCCCTTACAAAAATACATCCATAGCAGAGTGCATACATCAAAAGTGATGGCATATAATATCTGAAACTTCTTACAGTTCCGTCTGCATTATAAGGCTGGAACATATAATATGTAAATAATCCAAATATTGAAAAAAACAGTCCCATAAAAACAATGCATATAATAATCTGTGCGGTAATCACATACACCTGACATATACATCCCAGAATAAGATAAGAAGCAGCCAGTGTGATTATAGGAACCGCATTTATTTTTAAAATATTATAAAGACAGAATATAAAATTACCGGCAAGTCCCTCTCCCGTGTTGTCCTTTCTCAATATATGTATATCGCAATTTGTAAACAAATCCCTGCAATACCCGGAACAATTGCAAAGGCAATACATAACTAAAGCAAGCAAAGGCAATGAATACGATATAACTGTCCCGACAGCATCCTTGTTGCCCATTTCAATAGCAAGAACGCCAAGTACAAAGAAAATTGCTATAATTATAACTTTAATCATATTATTATATACTGCTTTTCCCGATGTTCTTTTAAAATAAAGATGAAAAAGTCTCTTATCTCCGGTATAGGATTTCATTCCTTCATTGGAATTATAAGATATCCAGTCTTTTTCTCCATCTTCTGTTTCATCAAACTGTTCTTCCGTATATACTCTTGATATAATCTTTTCGTAATTTCTGTAGGACCATACATAATATGTAAAAACACTTCCGGTTCCAAGTATTGCAGCCACCCATATAGAATCAAAGATTCTTATATATGCAGCGGGAACGCAGCCTCTTACATAAGGGACAAAATATGCCACAAACAATCCGGCTAACATAAGCAGGAGAAATGCGCCTTTATGGTCTGCAAACCTCTTACCGGTCATCTTAAAGATAAGTATGTTAATGCATTCCCCGACACTCCTTGACAGGCATATAATAATCACAAGATAAAAAGCTTTAACATAATTCATGCCAAGAATCGTAAATGCGCTCCAGAATCCAAGCAGTTCCGTAATAAGTCTGTATATAAATTTCACCCTGAAATATATCACAGGTCTGACTCTTAATATTTTTATTGTACAATAAGAATCTTTATTAACATCAAAAATGCCCGAATGTATAATTGACCCTACCACGCAGGTAAGAACCAGCGTAAAAAACACAAAGCAGTCTTCCGTTGAAAAACCGGAAGTTCCCACTGTCGTAATTTTTGAAAAAACCAGCTTTGGTATATACATAAATACCATTACATAAGCATAAATCTTTATAATTTTCCATAAGAAAAACAAGAGTTCACCGGTGACAAACAAGCTTGCTTTTTCCCTGCTCTCGTTTTCTTTTTCTTTATAAAAAGGCAGATTTGCTATAATATTTCCAAGCATATTCGCATGTCTTACAGCTTCTATCCTGATACATTGGAGATATTCTTTAATCATTACCGGTTTCCTCACTTCCACTTAGAACGGTTCTGACATCCTCTGCCGGCAATGACAGAATGTGTCCGTCCTCAAAGCATAAAAATTCATCACAGAAAGCTTCAGCTATATCAGGATTTTCCGTCGCAACAATAACAATACGATCTTTTTTAAGGTCATCTATAATTGCTTTCATTCTGTTAATGCGTCTCTTATTGCTGTTCTTAACCGGCTCATCAAATATTATAACGGACGGTTTTAACAAAATAACAGCCAATACCTGTATCTTACGTTTTTCATTATAAGAATATTCTTTTATAAGGTTGTTTCTCTTCGCAACATTAAGCCCGACCATATCAAAATAATCATCAGCCGTTCTGCCTTCTGTTACACAAAGAGGGTGTATTTCTATAAGATAATCAAAAAATTCATAACCTGTCATATATTCCGGAACAACCGCAGAATCCGCAACGATTCCGAAATCGCTGTACTTAATTCTATGCTCTTTCCAATCAGCTTCAATACGGATATATCCTGAATCTATGCCCGTTTCCCCGCATATACACTTGAGGAATGTAGTCTTGCCGTCATCTTTATTTCCTACTATTCCGTATGAAATACCATGGGAAAATGAAAATGATGCACCATCAAGTATAGTCTTATCGCCATATTTCTTCTTTAAATCACGAACTACAAGTCTCAAAATAATATCCTCCGTAAAGCTATATTTATTATATTTTACCCCTTTAATTATTTTTTGTAAACTGAATTTAGTTATTGGATTTTTTCAAATTAATATGTTATAATAGCTAAGTTTATTTTACATATGAAAGGACAGACGTAATGAAAGCATTTTTCAAAAAATGGTGGCATGGATTACTGGCTCTTTATACTTTTATATATATGCCATGTTTTCTTTATCTGGAAAGACATGTTACCAGTGAAACCGGATTTCACGCAATCCATTGTGCTTTAGATGATCATATTCCGTTTGTGGAATATTTCATTATTCCATACTATTCATGGTTCATCTTTATGGCATTTTTTATCATTTACTTTTTCATACGTTCCCAGGGTGAGTGTGTAAGAATGGGGGCTGCCCTTATAATCGGCATGTCAATTGCCGTAATTATATATTTTGTATTTCCTAACGGGCTTGCCGATTTCAGACCGGAGACTTTTCCCCGCGACAATTTCTGTACAGACCTTGTAAAATTACTGCATAAAGCCGACACTCCGACCAATGTCCTGCCAAGTTTGCATGTATATAATACTTTGGTTATAGAATTCGCTGTATTCAATTCAAAGACTTTCGGCAGACATAAGAAAAAAGTATGTATCATAACAGCAATCTGGGGCTTATTAATATGCGTATCAACAGTTTTCTTAAAACAGCATTCAGTATATGACGTATTGGCTGCAATAGTTCTTGCCGCAATCATTTATCCGATAACATACAAAACAAAATTTTTCAAAAAAATCCAGTAAAAAATAATGCACATCCGATACCGGCACCGGCAAAGGATGTGCATTTTTAAGTATATATTTAGTTGAAATTAAAAACCTTCTTAGCAATTCTATATATTCCCGTTGTAAGTAACCTTCCTGTTCTTCCCGGAATATTTATAAAAAATCCCATAGGATTTCTCTTAAGTTTTCTGTAGGTCTCAGGATGAGAGCTCTTAAGATATTTCCATAAATCTTTTTTCTTCTCATAATTCTCTTCCTTTTTGGAAAGATAACACATTACTGAAGAAATTGCCGTTATTATTTCAAGATAATGCTGCATATACTTCCTGCATTTACTGCTTTCAATAATATCCGGATTATAATAATCAATAAGAAGTCTGTTGACCCTTAACTGTTGGTCTATTCTTTTAATCATGACATTTTCATGTACGGACTGGTCATCCCTTCCGATAAAGTACCAGTAAAAATTAACGTCCGCATAATACATGCTTTTAACATAAGGGAATGGCTGGAAAACAAAAATATTATCCACATAGAAAGTATGTTTTGGAAGTACAAGTCCACACTCTCTCAGTAACTCCGTCCTATAAATTACAGAATGCATTATTATGTACTGGTCCTGTCTGAAATGTCCCATATCTTCCCATGTAAAATATGTATCCGTAGGAAGAATGCTTGTATATCTCATAACTTTCTTACGCTTAACGCCTGCTTTATCATATACATAATTGGATATAAGCATATCAAGAGGATGTTCTTCAAGAATAGCCTTGCGCATAATATCAAGCAGTTTAAGATATGCTTCCCTGCCGACCCTGTCGTCACTGTCAACCACCTTAAAAAAATATCCTGCTGCGTTCTTAAGACCTGTATTGACAGCTTCTCCGTGCCCGCCGTTTTCCTGATGAATTACTTTACATATTCTTGGATATTTCTTTTCGTAATTATCGGCAATTTCTGCAGTTCTGTCTGTAGAACCGTCATCTACTATGATAATTTCTACATCCTCACCGCCCACAAGCAGGGATTCTATGCATCTTTTCATATATGCTTCTGAATTATAACAAGGAACTGCTATTGAAAGTATTTTTTTCATAATAACCTCTCTCCAACAAAAGATTTGATTTTTTTATATTTTAGTACGTTTAACCTTATTGTCAATGACGAATAAGATAACAAACAATATGGCAAGTGTCACAACAGATACGAGTGCCAACAATCCCACCGTAAGATTAAATTCTACTCCGGGAAGGAAATTGGTAAGCATAACCGATATGAAATTTGCCGAAACATGGAAAATTACCGGTGCCCATATCGTCTTGAAAATCTCATAAATAAAAGCAAGTATCACTCCGATTGGGAACGCATACACAAACTGTACAAGATTGCCGTGAATAAGTCCAAATACCAGACCTGATATAACCATCGCCCATACTGCAGGTGTTACATTCCTCAGACGTTTAAAAATGAGTCCCCGGAATAAGAGCTCTTCCACTATCGGTGCCGCTATTGCAGATGCCATTATCTGTACAAAAAGATTACCTGAATAAGTAATTTTCTCTACAGCCTGATATGCTTTGGAAAATTTCTCAATTCCGGATAGCGAAACAAGTCCGTTAAAACCTATAGCCGCACATATTCCTGCAGGTACAAGCAGAATAAGCCATGTCTTACGGTAATCCGTATATTTAAAATCTCTCTCATAGTATACGTCAAGTCTCGTATCCACTTTCATTATCCAAAGATAAAGCGGAATAAGAACAACACCTCTTATAAGGGTAAAATACAATGCTTTTCCTGTAAGAAATGCTGTAGCTGCGTCAACTATTCCCTGTTCACTCAGATTCTCAAATGCACCGCTTTGCATCTTAACCGCAAAATATACTATGGTTGCACCCAGTTCTATAATCAATTCCACTCCTAAAAAAATAAGAAGCGGATAAATAAGTCTCCATATAAGACTTCCTGTTCGTTCTTTTTTCATATATCTTCCTTATAATAAATTTGAAAGGTTCATATCAATATCCTGTGTGACCGGAATTCCTTTATCTTCGCACTGTGCCACTTCAGGGATAATGGGAATCCTTGCAATAACCGTGGTGTTAAGCTCCTTAGCGAGCTTTTCAGCTTTGCTTTTTCCGAATATTTCATATATTCTGCCACAGTCTTCACACTTAAAATAACTATAGTTTTCAATAATTCCCAGTAAAGGAACTGACATCTTCGATGCCATATTAACAGCTTTCATAACTATCATTTTAACAAGATTCTGCGGAGATGTAACCATAACCACTCCGTCTATAGGAATTGACTGGTATACCGTAAGCGGAACATCTCCTGTTCCCGGCGGCATATCTATAAGCAGATAATCAATACTGCCCCATATTACATCACTGTAAAACTGTTTGATAATTGAGGCCACAACCGGTCCTCTGTATATGACCGGGGTCTCTTCACTGTCAAGCAAAAGATTCATTGAAATAATCTTTATGCCCTCCTGTGATACCATAGGATATATACCATTTTCATCAGATAATACCTTGCCGTGGATACCAAACATTGCCGGAACCGAAGGTCCCGTTACATCAGCATCCATTATTCCGACGCTGTATCCCATTGAAGCCAGCCTTCTGGCAATGAGCGCTGTTACCGTAGATTTGCCAACGCCGCCTTTACCGCTTATTATGCCGATAATCTTATGAATTGAACTCTCTTTATTAAGAGGAGCCTTACGAATTCCGCAACTTTCTCTACTCTTACATTCTTCACAGCCAGAATTACATTCGCTCATTCAATAATACCTCCTGCCGGAATATTTACATAGCCTTGTGTAATATTATACCTCTTAATATAAATAAAATCAAATTTATCTTCTTTTTTTTCTTGATTTGAAGGACGGATTGGCAAGAATGCTTAAAAGATTAATAAATTCATTTTTAAAAGTCATTGAACCACCTGCTCCGTTTACTGTAGCTTTCGCCGCGTTTTCTCCCACATAATTAACTGTTCTGACTGCTGCTGCAACGCTTTCAATATTTCTTTCAATTGCAAGAAATCCTGCAATTATTACAGTTGACATACAGCCGCCTCCTGTTATTCCCTTAAAAAACGGTGTTCCACCGTGGACCTCATAAATGCTTTCCCCGTCACTTACAAGGTCTGTTTCTCCCGAAACCACAATAATTGTATTATATTTTTTTGCCAGTTTTTTTAACATATCATCGGATATGCTTTCCCCATTTTTTGCATCCACGCCTTTAGATATTGTTTCATCCAGTGCAAGTGCCTTAATTTCCGAAACATTGCCCCTTATACATGTGGGATGACATTCTTCTATAAGTTTCAGGCACAGGCTGCGTCTGTAGGAAGAAGATGCAACACCCACCGGGTCTATAACCACGGGATGTCCCAGCGAATCCGCTTTTCTTCCTGCAATCAGCATTGCTTCAAAATTCTCAATCGCACCCATATTGCACACCAGTGCATCACTTCCGGAAGTTATTTCTTTAACTTCCATCTCATGATGCGCCATTACAGGTGACGCGCCTATCGCCAACAGGACATTGGCGCAGTCATTAACTGTCACAATATTGGTTATGCAATGTATTATCGGTTTCTTTTCAGCAATTTTTGAAAAAATATCAGCCCATGCCATAATAAATCCTCCTAAGAGTTCAGTTCACTCTTTATTTTATCCAGTACACCTGTCTGTTTAAGCGGTACGGTTATTATTACTGCTAACAAAGTTCCTCCCGCTGTACTTATAAGAAAAGGTACAACAAATGTGAACAAAGCCGCACCCTTACTACCCATTATAAAAGCTGCCACCGGATATGACAACATCCCGCCTATAACGGCGGTTCCGAATACCTCTCCTATATAAGCCGCAGGTAATTTCTTTATATAATGATATAAAAGTCCTGCTAAAAGTGCTCCGCACATACTTCCCGGGAATGCAAGCAAGGTTCCTAACCCCAGAAGATTTCTTATAAGGCTTGATACGAATGCAGCCGCAACGCCATATCCCGGTCCGAGAATAACGGCACAAAGCACATTTATAAGGTGCTGTACAGGTGCACATTTTGACCCAAAAACAGGGAATGAAAATAATGAGCCAACAACTGCCACGGCAGCAAAAACTGCGGTTAATACAAGTTTCTTTAATTTAATTTTTTCCATTTTTCCTTCTTCCCATTACCTTTAAGAATCCGGAATATCTTATTTTATCATAAACCCATGGTTCATCGGTCCGCTCCCTTTGCCAAGGTCAAGCATGGCGTTAAGTGCTCCCGATATATACTCTTTTGCTTTCTTTACAGAATCTACAAGAGAAAAACCTTTTGCAAGATTGGCTGCAATCGCAGAGGAAAGGGTGCATCCCGTTCCGTGTGTGTTGGGATTATCAATTCTTTTTCCCTGAAACCATGTGATGTTTTTGCCGTCTGCTAAAAGGTCATTGGCATCATTGAGATTATGGCCTCCTTTGAGCAGGACCGCACAGTGATTTTCTTCCGATATTCTTACTGCCGCCGCCTCCATATCCTCTTTTGAGGAAATTTTCATTCCGGAAAGGACTTCCGCCTCCGGAATATTAGGTGTCACAACCGCAGCTATAGGTAATAATTCTTTTTTTAATGTATCGATTGCGTCGTCGCTAATCAGTTTTGCCCCGCTTGTGGCTACCATTACAGGATCAAGAACAATATTCTTTGCTTTGTATTTTATAAGAGCGTCCTTTACTGTTTTAATAAGTTCCTTTGAGGCAATCATACCGATTTTGACTGAATCAGGGTAGATATCCGTGAAAATACATTCCAGCTGTTCTTTTAAAAAGCTGCTGCTCACCTCCATAATATCTTTTACGCCGGTTGTATTCTGGGCTGTAAGAGCTGTAACGGCACTCATGGCATATACGCCGTTTACCGTCATAGTCTTAATATCTGCCTGTATTCCGGCGCCTCCGCAGGAATCACTGCCTGCGATTGTTAATGCTGTTTTCATATCAGTATTTACCTCCATGCATTAATTTTGTATAGCGACATAAAGTGGTGCCCCCGGCATGCCGCTGTGTTTTATATATTTTTTAATATTCTGCGGAATTCTTCTGATGTACCGCAAATATCCGTTTCTGTAAGGATTCCGGAAATTACCGCCACACCTTTTATTCCTGTTTTGGCAAGTTTTGAAACATTTGAAAGGTTAATTCCTCCGATTGCCACAACGGGAATTGCAACACTCCTGCATATATTTTTCAACATACCAAAAGACATTGTTACTGCATCTTTTTTGGTACTGCTGCCAAATACCGCCCCGCTTCCAAGATAATCGGCTCCCTGTTCCATGGCAGCTTTCGCCTGCTCCACCGTCTTTGCAGTTGCGCCTATTATTTTATTTTTTCCGAGAATCCGTCTTGCCTCTTCAATTCCCATATCAGACTGTCCGAGGTGGACTCCGTCCGCATCGGTTTCAAGCGCCAGTCTTACATTATCGTTAATGATAAAAGGGACCTTGTATTCATTACACAGTTTTTTTATCTCAAAAGCTTCTTTTTTCAGTTCTTCGTATTCCATATTTTTCTCACGAAGCTGTACCATTGTCACTCCGCCGTCTAACGCTGCTTTTACACATTCGCAAAGATTTCTGCCTCCGGCAGCTTCTCTGTCCGTTATAAGATAGAGTAAAAGATTATTCCGATTCATTTTATTTCCCTACAATATATCAATATATTCACCGTTAAGTGCTTTATTCATGCTTCTTACCGCACAGAACTTTCCGCACATGCTGCAGGTGTCGCTGTGGTCATCCTCCGGTTTACGGCTGTCTCTGATTGCTTTTGCCGTTTCCCCGTCTATCGCACATTCAAACTGAGCATCCCAGTCAAGAACACGCCTTGCGTCTGCCATTTTATCATCAATATCCCTTGCGCCCTTAATTCCCTTGGCTATATCTGCCGCGTGTGCTGCTATCTTAGAGGCGATAATGCCCTGTTTTACATCCTCCACATTAGGAAGTGCAAGATGTTCCGCAGGTGTTACATAGCATAAAAATGCGGCTCCATTCATAGCTGCGACAGCTCCTCCGATTGCCGCTGTTATATGGTCATAACCCGGTGCAATATCCGTTACAAGAGGTCCAAGTACATAAAAAGGAGCTCCCATACATATCGTCTTCTGAACCTGCATATTGGCTGCAATCTGGTCAAGAGGAACGTGTCCCGGTCCTTCAACCATAACCTGCACATTATGCTCCCATGCTCTCTTTGTAAGTTCACCAAGTCTTACAAGTTCTTCAATCTGGCATACATCCGTTGCATCTGCAAGGCAACCCGGTCTGCACGCATCTCCCAATGAAATTGTCACATCATATTTTTCACAAATATCAAGAATCTCATCATAATATTCGTAAAACGGATTTTCATTACCTGTCATGCTCATCCATGCAAATACAAGACTTCCGCCCCTGCTTACGATATTCATCTTACGTTTATGATTCTTAATCTGGTCGATTGTTTTTCTTGTTATTCCGCAATGGAGTGTCACAAAATCCACACCGTTTTGGGCATGAAGTCTTACAACATCTATAAAATCTTCCGCTGTTAGTGTGGACAAATCCCTCTGGTAATGGATTACGCTGTCATAAACAGGCACCGTTCCTATCATTGCAGGACATTCCGATGTAAGTTTTTTACGGAAAGGCTCTGTATTGCCATGGCTTGACAAATCCATTATTGCCTCTGCTCCCATATTGACGGCACTCATTACTTTCTGAAGCTCTATGTCATAATCCTTGCAATCCCTTGACACGCCAAGGTTGACGTTTATCTTGGTTCTTAACATACTTCCTACACCTTCGGGATTGATACACTGATGGTTAATATTGGCAGGTATTACAACTTTACCTTCTGCCATATATCCCATAAGCTCTTCAAGCTGCATTTTTTCTTTTTCTGCCACAATTTTCATCTGTGGCGTTGCAATCCCTTTTCTAGCGGCATCCATCTGTGTTGTATATTCTCTCATATCTTTACTTACCTTTCCGTAAAATAAAAGACAGAACTACATAAGGATAGTGTCTGTCTGTCAAAACAAAATATCTCCCTACGTTGGCATTATCCAAATCAGGTTATGGGTATAATCTCAGCCTCCAAGGGCACCCCGTTTTCTATAACATTATATCAAAGTAAAATTAAGTTGCAATAAAAAAATAAAATATTTATACTGATTACAGTATTTTTTATTAAAAAGGACAGGTTATGCTTTATTATTTTACGGATTTAAAAAATATAACAAAAGGACAGCTTGATAGTTTAATGTCTCTTCTTCCACCTGAGCGGTTAAACCGTGCTCTAAAGTATAAGTTTCCTGAGGACAGGCTTGCCTGCGTAATTGCATACCTTCTTTTCCTGTACGGCTACCGCACTGAATACAGCCTGACAGACACTCCTGATTTTGATATTTCATCGGATGGCAAACCCTACCTGAAAAGCCATCCTGAAATTTATTTCAACATCAGTCATTGCAGCAAAGCCGTCATGTGTATTTTTGATTCATCCCCTGTGGGTATCGATGTGGAAACCGTCCGCAGAGTCCCTGCTTCAATGCTTGCCAAAATCTGTTCTCCCGGTGAATTGAATACAATCCGGTCTTCGTCTGCTCCGGAGGCTGACTTTTGCCGTATCTGGACTTACAAGGAAGCTGTTTCAAAACTTTCCGGTGACGGCGTATTCAAGAGTCTCCGTAAATCTCCTGCCAAATCGTTATTCACCCATCAGGATGCTTTACTACCCGATGTGTATTTCACAGTTGCATCGGACAGCAAAATCAACTTAACTGCAAGAGAACTTACTTTGAGCGATTTTGAGCTGTTTGGGTAGAGATTTGCAGACGCCGTGGCGGGATGCACGGGTGTTGCATCCTACATACTGCAAACTTTATGACATAAAAAAACTTTGGTTACACTTTTTAACTATGCGTAACCAAAGTTCTGTAATTTACTATTATTTTTCAACAAATGTAACAGGACATCCTAATCTGTAGTGACCTTTTATATATTCAGCGATTGCGTGTGAACAGTATACCGTTGTTGCCTCTGTATTGCTGTCCATATCATTGTTACCACACATGATTGCATCCAATTCGTATACCAGATTGGTTCCCGGTGCAAAAGTAATGCTGTCAAGATGGTAGCAGCTATAGAAAGTCCTTCTCAAGCCCTGCATCGTTGATGGGAGAATGACTTTTTTAACAATCTGATTGCTTCTAAATGTGTTAAGTGCAGCTACAACCGGTTTGCCATTGATAGTATCAGGTACGATAACCTCCCTGTCCGTTCCGATATACTTCAACAGACAATATCCCTTTGTCTTAATTCTGTTTTTAAAAGTTTCGGCTATATCGATTGTCTCTCTTTCGCCTTTTTTGTTGATAGAATCGCTTGTGAGGACATCATCTGACTTACAATATACCCATGTGCCATCAGTTATTACACTGTAATGCTCATCAACATTATAAGTCCAGTCATAATATGACTCGTTGTTGCGGAGGCCTTCTTCAGTGTCATCTTCTTCATCAAAAAATTCCACATCGGAGAAAGTTTCTCTTACAGGTGTTTCAACCGCTGATGCAAAAGCTTCTTTTGCGGTTTCTGCTTCTGAACTAGCATCATCATATTTACCTGCTGATACCGGCCCATCTTCTTTTTCAAGCTCTGTAACCTTTTCTTCTGCCGGTTCAGCGGTAACATCATCGATTTCTATTTCCTGAACTTCGTCCGAAAAATCTTCATCATTTAATACAAAATTATCTCTCACCGGTTCTGCATCAACCGGTTCTGCAATAAATTCCCTGTCAAGTTTCTTATCAGATATATCAACAGGCTCGTCTTTAACTGACTCCCTGCCAACAACCACTGACTCAAATACAAACGTATCATCAGGTTCTGTTTCCGGCTCCTCAGTTACATCCTGCGCCTCTGATGTTTCCGGCTCCTCAGCTACATCCTGCACATCTGATGTTTCCGGTTCCTCAGTTACATCCTGCGCTTCTGCTGCTTCCGGCTCCTCTGCTACATCCTGCACACCTGCTGCTTCCGGCTCCTCTGCTACATCCTGCACATCTGCTGTTTCCGGCTCCCTGACTACATCCTGCACATCTGCTGTTTCCGGTTCCTCAGTTACATCCTGCACATCTGCTGTTTCCGGCTCCTCTGCTACATCCTGCACATCTGTTGCTTCCGGCTCCCCGGCTGCATCCTGTGCCTCGGCAGGTTTCTCTGCTTCTTCGCGCTTTGGTTTGAAATCCACGATAGGCTTTGCCTTGGATACTGACTGGAATTCCTCATCTTCTTCGTAAGAAATGTCTTCATCGTAAAAAGATGTGGCTTTGTCATTCTGTGGTTCGTTGTCCTCATCCACAAAAATGTCGTCCTCGTCTGCTGCGCTTTTCTTAGCGTGGTGGGATTCGTTCTTACTAAAAAGCGGAAGTTTGACAAGTTCATCCTTCAGGAAACTGTTTAAACTCTGCTTTTTCTTCTTGCTCTTGCTGACTGCCACAATTGCTGTTGCAACTGCCGTAACTCCTAATACTATGGCACCGAAAGTACCAAATCCATGTTTGTCTTTATCTTTCATGTCTGACCCTCTCCGTTCAAATAGTCTCAAAATTAAGCTACCTCTATTATCGGATTTTTAGGGGGTATTTGTCAACTAAATTGAGTATTAAAATACCCTTTTTTCTTAAATTTTTTCATATAAATTATATAAGTGATAATAAGCGGTACGGCAGCACATACCCATGCAACCGGACCGGCAAAACATACACCGGAAAAACCTATCGCTTTTGGAAGCGTGTATGCGACTATAGACCTAGCTCCAAGTTCAAAAAATCCCGCAAGTAACGGCATTGTTGTCTTACCCATTGCCTGAAGAGCATTTCTGAAAATAAAAATCTGGAACAATGGGATATAGAAAAACATTGAAATATGGAGATAAGTCATTGCATAGGAAAGTATTAATTCATCCCCGCCTTTTATGAAAAGCCGGCTGATTGGTCTGCCGAAAATGAAAATAACACCCATACATAAAACTGCGCTTCCAACCGTAAAAAGACTCCATTTCAATATTCCGTTTTTAATCCTGTCATATCTGCCGGCACCTACATTCTGACCGACAAAATTTGCAACTGTTACGCCACCCGATATGCCAAACTGCATGATAAGCTGTTCCGTTTTACTGGAAGCCGTAAAAGCGGCAATGTAATTCTCGCCAAATACATTTACGGCACCCTGTAGGATGATTGTTCCGATTGCCGTAACCGAAAACTGGAACGCCATCGGAAGTCCTATGGTAAGGTGTGTCTTTATAATTCCCGGATTAATTTTAAAATCTTCTTTCTTTATATGAAGAACAGGGAACTTAACGGAAATATATACGATACACGCAATTCCGGCAACAAGCTGTGCAAGCACTGTAGCAATGGCGGCACCTGCAACGCCCCAATTAAATACGACTATAAAAAGCAAATCCAGACCGATGTTAAGGAGTGCTGAAAAAATCAGGAAATAAAGTGGGGTTTTGCTGTCACCAAGAGCCCTTAGTATACACGAAACGGCATTGTATAGCATAGGTGCAGCTATTCCTGCAAAAATAATAACGATATAATTATAGGACATATCAAAAATACCGTCCGGTGTGTTAATAAGCCTTAGAACCGGCTTGGTTATCAGCACCGAAAGTAAAGTGATAAACAATGTGATTCCGGTCCACAACATAATGGCATTACATACGGAATTACGCATCCTGTCATAATCTTTTGCCCCAAAGCATTGTGCTATATGGACCGAAAAACCGCTTGTTATTCCTATAACAAACCCATTGACAAGGAAAAACATTGACCCGGTATTACCTACGGCAGCCAATGTACTGTTTCCAAGACATTGTCCGACAATAATTGTGTCGGCAAAATTATATATCTGCTGTACAAGATTGCCAATCAGCACAGGGATTGCATATTTTATCATAAGACTGATTGGTTTTCCTGTTGTTAAATCCTTTGCTTTTGACATTACATTCTCTCCGGTGCTTCGATACCAAGCAAGTCAACACATGTCTCTAACACATCTTTTGTAAGTTTTATAAGTGCAATATAACCTTTCTTTTTATTTTCATCTTCTTCTGAAAGAATCTTTGTTTCATGATAAAAATGGTTAAAAGCATTGGAAAGATCATATATAAATTTACAAATTTTGTGAGGTGCACTTTCTTCATATGCTGTCTTAATCATATCCTGCATGCCTGTGAGCACAAGCATAAGTGAACGTTCGCTCTCGCTCTCAGGGTTAGCAGTATGGATACCTGACACCACGCCTCCTGCATTTTCATATTTTTTAAGAATAGATTTAATTCGTACAATTGTGTAAAGGATATATGGACCTGTGTCTCCCTCAAAAGAGGTGAAACGATCAATATCAAATACATAATCCTTAGATGCCTGATTGGACAAATCACCATATTTTAATGCGGCAAGTCCTACCATCTTAGCTGTATTTCTGGCTTCACTCTCATCCACGGTACGGTTAGCCATGATTTTTTCGTATACCTTGTCTTCAATTTCTTTTATGAGGTATTCAAGACGCAGTACACCACCCTGTCTTGTCTTGAAAGGTTTGCCGTCACTGCCGTTCATCGTACCGAAACCGATGAACTTAAGTTCTGTATCAGGAGATACGATTCCTGCTTTTCTTGCCACACGGAAAAACTGTGTATAGTGAAGTTCCTGTCTCTTATCTGCAAGGTAAATGTATGACTTAGGTGCATATAATTTTTCCCTCTCGATAAGTGTCGCAAGGTCGGAGGTCTCGTAATTGGCTGCTCCGTCCGATTTCTGGATGATACATGGAGGAAGCTCCCTGCTGTCATTTTCCTCGGCTATGTCTACAACAATGGCACCCTGGCTTTCATGGGCTATCCCCCTGTCTACCATATCCTTAACCATATCAGCAATATATGGCTGGGCATCACTTTCACCCTTCCATAAATCGAAATGGACATTAAGGTTGTCATAATTTTTTTTCAAATCAGCAACCGACACATTGATAATGTGTTTCCAGAGGGCTGTGTATCCTCTGTGACCGTTCTGTAAAAGATATGTGGCATTCTGAGCCGATTTCTTATATTCGGCATCTTCTTTTGATTTGCCGCTGGCACACGGATAAATTTCCTCAAGTTCTGATATTGTAAAAGGCGCTTCTGCCGGATATTCACCTGTGAAATTATCATCAAAATATGGTAAATCCGGTTTACGTTCTTTGAGTTCTGTAATAATAAGTCCCATCTGGAGACCCCAGTCGCCAAGATGAACATCACCTATTGTCTTATAACCTGCAAATTTGCAGATTCTTTTTACACTTTCGCCGATTACTGCCGAACGAAGATGTCCGATATGAAGAGGTTTGGCTACATTGGCTCCGCCGTAATCAACAAATACCGTCTCATCCTTAGGTTCACAGTCGCATCCAAACTTATCTTCCAAAGCCATGGCACGAACATAACCACCTATAAAATCTGCGCTCATTACCATGTTGATAAAGCCCGGTTTGATACATTCAACCTTCTCAAAGTCACTGTTGTCCTGTAAAATTGCAACCACTTCATCACCAATCATAAATGGTGCTTTCTTATATTCCTTTGCTGCTGCCATTGCTCCGTTGCACTGATATTCACATAAATCAGGTCTGTTGGATATTCCTGTCTTTCCGTATTTATCATCATAGCCGCATTGTTTAAAAGCATTTCCGACTATTTCTGTAATCTGGTCTAATATTTTTTTCATAAAAATTATTCCTCCGTTGGTTATGTTCCATTATACTTTTCATATTTACGGTTGTAAAGAAATTTTAACGTTAAAACAGCTATGAGAGGATTCCGGTAATCCCAGATAAACTCATAGCTGTCATTAGAAATTCTTAATTATTCCATAACAATTAAATTGTTGCTATATCAATCGGTGTCATTGACTGTGTTGCCTGACATTCAAGACTTGTAAGCAATGCATTGGCTGTATCAAGTGATGTAAGAACGTTTACACCGGTCTCGATTGCATGTCTTCTGATAATGAAACCATCGTGGCTCTTTTCAATACCGTTCTCAGGTATATCGATAACAAGGTCAATCTTGTGGTCAAGAATAAGGTCAAGAAGTGTTGGTGATTCCTGTTCAACCTTATTGATCTTAATTGCCTCAACGCCGTTTTCATTGAAATAACGTGCTGTACCTCTTGTCGCATAAATTGTATATCCAAGAGCTGCAAAACGTTTTGCAACCGAAAGAGCATCTTTCTGCTCATGGTCATTAACTGTCATAATCATCTGTTTATGTTTTGGAAGATTAACGCCTGCACCTACAAAGGCTTTGTATAATGCTTCGTTAAAATCTTTTGCTATACCAAGACATTCACCTGTCGATTTCATTTCAGGTCCAAGGCTGATATCAGCGCCGCGAATCTTTTCAAATGAGAATACAGGCATCTTGATAGCAATGTAGTCTGCTTTCTTCTGAAGTCCGGGTGTATAGCCAAGGCCTTTGATTGTATTACCGATAATAACCTGTGTAGCAAGTTTTACAATAGGAATACCTGTAACTTTGCTTATATATGGAACAGTTCTTGAAGAACGTGGATTAACCTCTATTACATATACCTGGTCATTGTATACGATAAACTGGATATTAATAAGACCTTTTACATGTAAAGCTCTTGCAAGCTTAATTGTATAATCTTCAAGCATATCCACAATTTTCTGTGAAATACTCTGGGCAGGATATACTGAAATACTGTCTCCTGAGTGGATACCGGCTCTCTCAATATGCTCCATGATACCAGGAATAAGAATATCCTGACCATCGCATACAGCATCAACTTCGATTTCCTTACCCATAAGGTACTTATCAACAAGGATTGGGTGATCCTGCTTAATTCTGTTGATGATGTTCATGAATTCAACTACATCTTCATCAGATACAGCAATCTGCATACCCTGTCCACCAAGTACATATGAAGGACGTACAAGAACAGGATAACCAAGTTCATTAGCAGCTTTAAGGGCTTCCTCAACAGTGAATACTGTCTGTCCTTTTGCTCTAGGAATCTGTGTCTTTTCAAGAATCTCATCAAATAACTCTCTATCCTCAGCAGCATCTACATCTTCTGCCTTAGTTCCAAGAATAGGAACTCCCATCTTCATAAGTGCTTCTGTAAGCTTGATAGCTGTCTGTCCACCAAACTGTACAACTGCACCGTCCGGCTTCTCAAATTCTACAATTGATTCAACATCTTCTGCTGTAAGTGGTTCAAAGTAAAGCTTATCAGCAATATCAAAGTCAGTAGAAACTGTCTCTGGGTTATTATTTATAATAACTGTCTCGAAACCTTCTTTTTTGAATGCCCATGTACAATGAACTGAACAGAAGTCGAACTCGATACCCTGTCCGATTCTGATTGGACCAGAACCAAGTACAAGAACCTTCTTCTTATCCTTAGTCTCTACAGCTTCGTTCTCACTGCCATATACTGAATAATAGTATGGTGTTGTAGCTGCGAACTCTGCAGCACATGTATCAACCATCTTAAATGCTGCATGTATATTATACTTGTCTCTTAATTCCTTGATTTCTCTTTCTGTGTGACCTGTTAAATCTCCAATAACATTATCAGGGAACTCAATTCTCTTAGCTTCTCTTAAAAGACTCTCTGTAAGAGGTCCTCTCTTAAGAGCATTCTCCATATCAACAATAATCTGGAGCTTATCAATAAACCATAAGTCAATCTTAGTAATATCATGCATCTTGGCTGCAGAAATGTGTCTTCTTAAACCTTCAGCTATCTTCCAGATTCTTCTGTCATCTACAATTGCAAGTTCCTCAAGAAGCTCTTCATCTGTAAGCTTTGTAAAGTCATATGACATAAGGCTGTCAACATGCTGTTCAAGAGAACGTATAGCCTTCATAAGACCACCCTCGAAGTTATCAGAAATACTCATAACTTCGCCTGTAGCCTTCATCTGTGTTGTAAGAGTTCTCTTAGCTGAGATAAACTTATCAAATGGAAGTCTAGGAATCTTAACTACACAGTAATCAAGTGCTGGCTCGAAACTTGCATAAGTCTTTCCTGTAACTGCATTCTTAATCTCATCAAGTGTATAACCAAGTGCAATCTTAGCTGCAACCTTAGCAATAGGATAACCTGTAGCCTTAGAAGCTAATGCTGATGAACGGCTTACACGAGGGTTAACCTCGATTACACAGTACTCAAAGCTGTCTGGATGAAGTGCATACTGTACATTACATCCACCTGTAATGCCTAATTCATCAATAATTCTTAATGCAGATGTTCTTAACATCTGGTATTCCTTATCAGAAAGTGTCTGTGAAGGAGCTACTACAATACTGTCACCTGTATGAACACCAACTGGGTCGATATTCTCCATGTTACAGATAGTAATACATGTTCCGTTGCTGTCACGCATTACTTCGTATTCGATTTCCTTCCAGCCCGCGATACAACGCTCAACAAGAACTTCTCCAACTCTTGAAAGTCTTAAACCATTCTCAAGAATTTCTCTTAATTCCTGCACATTGTTAGCGATACCACCGCCGCTTCCACCCAGCGTATAAGCCGGACGAAGAACAACCGGATAACCGATGGTATTGGTAAATGCAATACCGTCCTCTACGGTTGTAACCACCAGGGAAGCTGCAACCGGTTCACCGATTTTTTCCATGGTATCTTTGAATTCCTGACGGTCTTCTGCTTTTTTAATTGTCTGGGAAGTAGTACCGATCAGTCTTACATTATGTTCTTTTAAGAATCCTCTCTCTTCCAGTTCCATCGCCAGGTTCAGTCCTGCCTGACCACCCAGTGTCGGAAGTACGCTGTCCGGTTTTTCTTTCAGGATCAGCTGTTCCACAACTTCTACAGTCAGCGGCTCGATATAAACTTTATCAGCGATATCTTTATCGGTCATGATGGTTGCCGGGTTGGAGTTCAGAAGAACAACTTCCATTCCCTCTTCTTTCAGGGAACGGCACGCCTGTGTTCCTGCGTAGTCGAACTCTGC
>OLOV01001255.1_pt1 | contig 20373 bp, 13 predicted proteins | sample 1672931 | NCBI WGS metagenome assembly OLOV01 (sample SAMEA3136738, study PRJEB25190) | human gut metagenome | biome: human gut; feature: human-associated habitat; material: faeces | place: Austria | collected 2013
TCCTGGATAATTAATAATATTACCAAAAGTAATATAAAATAATTACTATTAGATTGATTTAAGAGACGCACAATTGTATAATAGAGAAAAACATCTAAATATATCGAAAAAATACCAATAATATCGGCATATTTATGGAAGACGGGGAAAGGGAGAAAGAAAAATGACAGGTAAAAAACAAAAGTGGAAAATTTTTACAAAAATCTGGCCATTAGTACTGGTTTGCATTTTGATGTTTGGCTATCTGAAACCTGTAAAAGCAGCTATCAAAAATGATACACCAGTAGATTTTGTTCTGGTACTGGACTGTTCGGGGTCTTTAAGTGCCAGCGATGAGCAGAGACTGAGTGTAAGTGCGGCAAAGATGTTTGTTGACATGCTTCCGGCAGAGAATGCGCGATTGGCTGTTGTGGCACTGGGAAATGATTATGGTGCCAATGCATATGTGCTGGATGCAAACTCAGGAGAAAATTATCAGATTGAGCAGGCTTTTGAATTACAGAATATTGCAGGACAGGAGCAGAAACAACAGGCGAAGGATGTCATTGATTCTGTTACTTCACAGGTAAATACCAATGCATACACACAGATTGGATATGCACTGCAGGCGGCATGCAAAATTCTGGAAGATGGTGGAACGGTATCAGAGTCTGCAAGTATTATCCTTCTCAGTGATGGACGTGTTTCCGGACAGTCAGATGGATATAATGGCGGTTATGATTACACAAGTATCGATCAGGCAAAAGCCAAAGCAAAAGAAATGGGATGGCCTATTTACTGTCTGGAACTGAACTATGACCAGTTAAATAATGAAACAGGCAGAAATGCAGAAGGAAAAGAAGACTATCATGGAAAAATCGCTTTTTACCAGATGCCAAAGATCGCTGAGGAAACCGGCGGCGCGAGAATAGAACTTAACAGTCCTACAGAAGCCCAGAACGCTTTTTCGGAGATTTTCGCGAAATTTTTTGATGCAGTACCGACTACTGCTTCAGGAACAATTCAGAATGGACAGGTAGAACTTGATTTCGATATTGATGAAATGATTGCAGAGACGAATATCACTCTGACAGGAAATACAAGTGAAGTCAGTGAGATCGTGATCAGAAACTCTGATGGCAAAGAATTTTCCTACCAGAAGGACACAAAAGATGAAAACAAAATCATAACATTTGGCGATAAGTATATTACAGCCAAACTGCTGACCCCAAAAGAAGGAAAGTGGAGTGTGATCGCCAAAGGTACAGACGGTGTAGAGATTGGCATGTATGCCGTTTCTATCCGTGAAATGAATCTTCAGCTGAATGCACAGACAGACCTTCTGGAAGATGGAAGCAATGAGGCAACCATTCCGAAAGGATCAAAGATCGACTTTACAGCTACCTATATATACAACGGTTCTCCATATTCTTCCGAAACATTCTACAAAGGAAGCAAGGCATTCCTCTATGTAGAAGAAAGCGGTCAGAAAGTTGAAATGACAGGTGGAGAAGACAACTATCAGGGAAGTCTTCAGTTTGACGGAAGTGGAACTTATACAGTTAAGGCAGTTGTCGAGAGCGAGAAGTTCCGTAATGAGAAAAAGGAAAGTGGAGCGTATGTTTTCCATGTAGGAAACATCCCAACAGAAGCCAAAGGCACGATTCCAGATCAGGAAACAAGTGTTGGCGGTAAGATTGGACCGATTGACTGTTCTCAGTATTTTACAAATGATGACGGTGACAAGATTACATATACAGCCAGCTTTGACAAAACTGCTGATATGAAAGTGGACTTCACAGAAGATGGTGTCATGACTGTTGATGCCGGTCAGACAGCAGGGGATTATGAAGTTAATATCACAGCAAATGATGGCAGTATGGATCCGGAAAATCCAGTGGTTCAGACATTCAGAATCAAGATCAATAATCAGCCGCTGCAGTTAAAAGCCGGTGATACAGCCAGAATTTATATTTCCTATAATGCAGATTCTATGCCGGGATTTCTGAGAAATCTGACCGGAGTAGACAAAGAAGGCGAGAAGAGCATCAGCTGGACGAAATATTTTGAGGATCCGGATGATATCGCTCCAGAGATTACTCTTGAACCTCAGAATGGTTCCGATGCAATCAGCGTGGATTATGCAGATGGAGAATTTCATGTAAAAGCATTAAACGCAGGGAAAGCAGTATACAAGGTAACTGCAGAAGACAGAAGTGATGCATCTGTGGTATGCAATATGAATCTGGAAGTAGAATCTGTAAATGCTAAAACAGTGGTATGGCAGCAGCTCAAATTATATGTAATCATACTTGCAATTCTTCTGATTGTTGTAATTGTTTTACTGTTTGTAGTATTTGGAAATCGCAAGATCTACGGCATCTGGGACATCAGCGGAAACAATGGAAAGCATGCTGACAGAAAGAAACTGGGAGCTTCCAAACACGGTAAGAAGTCAAAATGCAAACTGGATAACATTCTGAATGACCTGGATATTCCATCAGGATTCGGAAACGTTATGCTGGTAGCCGGAAACAATATCAATAAGAAGGTATTCATCACAGGACTGGAAAAAGCAGACGAAATTATATACAACGGTCATGTGATCTCTGATAAAAAACGCGCCAGAAAACTGGCAATCGGCAAACGCCAGAGGATTACCATTAAGAAAAATGGAATCACTGTTACATTAGAAAGACACTAAAGTTGAAGGGGGAACATGGAGTATGCCAGAAAAGAAAAGCAAAGCGGATCTTCAGAAAATGTTACAGGTAGGAACAGTTGACGTAGGGAATGAAACCTTATTTGGAAATGCTGTATTGAGCGAACCTAACAAACAAAAACTTACACTGGTAATCAGCACAGGAGGAAGCGGCATGGCTGCGATTGATACAGCAATGAGGATTGCGGATCAGAAGCTCAAAGTTGATTACAAAAATTTTGTGAAATTTATTATTGTGGATTCTGATACAGGTCAGGTAGAAGATCGCCAAAAAAAAGGTGTTAATGTTTTGAATATATCAACTCCCGGAGCTCAGGAAAGGTTTGCATTATCAAACAGAAGCAGTTATTTCAAGAATGTTATGCCGGAACAGTATGATATTAAGCTTTTAAATCCTGATGGAGCTTCGCAGGATCGTATGACAGGTCTGATTAAGTTTTTTGACAGAAGCCAGGATGGAAGTACCACCAATGATGCTAAATTCAGAGAAATGATCGCGGAGATATTTGCCAGAGACTGGGCACCTTATGGAAGCAACAGTGTAGATATTATGATTCTGTCAGGATTAAGTGGAGGAAACGGCAGTGGAACCTTCATAAATCTGGCTGTTGCAGCAAGGCAGGCATGCCCGATGGGATCAGACGTGCGTGTTTATGGATATCTGATGCTTCCGGATACAGCCAGAGATTTTGCACAATCAGACAGCGCGCGAAGTACTTTGTACAGAAATGGATTTGCAGCACTGAAAGAGCTGGAAAGTTATATGAGCATGGGATTTAATCTGGAGAGTGAAACAACATTCAAAATGCCGGATTCTGCAAAAGATGTAACGGTTTCAGCAAGGAATGCTATCTTTGATTATCCGGTTCTGATTTCAGGAGATTATGGCGATGCTGTTGAAATGGTTGGAGAGACAATTGTCAATTTTATTGCTGACAGTCAGGGGTCATTTGATCAGAGATCTTTTTACAGTAACGTTATCCAGGCAAGACAGACTTATTTGTCAGCCAATGAAGTTTCAGATCAGGGAATTTTAAAACCGCATACATTTCCGGAAGATTCTCATATGTACAGCGGCATCGGATACGCACATGCTTCCATACCGGAAAAGATAGTAATACCGAATATTATTGGAAAAGTATGCCACAAACTTTATGTGAAAAATAATAGTGATGATACAGCGTTCTGTACAGTGACACAGCATCTCAGTGCACAGGATTTTGAACAGCAGATCCGAAAACTTCTGGGAATAACGAACACAAAAGAACTGAATAAGGATGCTTTGTGGGATATTCTGTATGAAGAACTCAAAAATGCGGTGGTTATTGAAGAAAATGACTATGATGTAACCAGGGCAGATCTGATTAATGGCGATGTAAGAGACTACATTGACGGCTTTAAAAAAGAAAAAGTCAGACTGGAAACAACAGATAAAATGATTGCCATATTAAGAAAACATTATGAGGCATTCAAAACAACAGCAGAACTGATCATGAAAGACTTTGGCCCAAGAGCGATGGAATATCTGTATAACGGAGAGGGAGATGCAAATGCTGCCGGAGTACATGCAAATTTTTCTGATATCTGTCTGAAAACAATGATGGCGACCGTAACAGAAAAGTTCATAAACCTTGCCAGCACACCGGGAAAATATCCGGGAACTATTGCACATGGAGGATTTCTTCACACTGTTATTCAGAGTATAACCAAGGAAGAAGTGGATTCGTGGAAAGGAGAGGTTTATAATGCTGTGTTTGATGATGTGCTCAGCGGAGTAGCGGCAAAGATGAATGGGGTATCTGGCAGCTGGAAGAGAGAGTACACAGACAGTGTTGAATACTTTGTAAGTGAGTGTATTCGATTTGCGGATATCCTTGAAACGATGATGGATTACTATACAGGAGAGGGAAAGAGCCTGGATGCAGTTGATTTTGCTGAATTTGCAAGGACGACCGGAGAAAGAAACGGGGTGAATCTCTGTTCTAACGGTGAAATGTATAACTGGGTCAAAAGCCAGGTAAGCAAAAAGGTTAACGGAGTATCTGTACAGGACATCAAAGAAGAACTTATTGATGATTTTATGGCACATTCAGAAGAATGGATCAGTGAAGAAAAAGGAAAAGCAAGGAAACGTTTTGATGAAGTCATGAGTAAGTGCTGCAAACTTGGAAAAAATGCAGATGTAACGGACGGTCTGGGGCTTTCTATCACCGATTATTTTAATGAAGTATTAAAAGATGCAACGAATCCGGTACAGCAGCAGACGATTATTAATAATGAAGTCAGAGATATCATGAGCAAACTGAAACAGAGCAGCAAACCTTCTATCAAAGTGCGTTCGGACAGCAGCTATACTGTAAACAGAACAATTCTGATTCCGCAGAGTCTGATGCTGGGACAGTACAGCGCAATGATCAGATCTGCATTTAATAGTTGTCTGAACGTACAGGGAGCAGGAATCGGAAATATTGGTGAATCAACAATTGCAGATTCTATTATCTGTTATCAGGCATCGGTAGGTCATGCCATGGCTGCTCTTCAGGATCTTCCTACATGGGAAAATGCATATGAAAAAGTTCCAAGCATCAGTATGCACACGTGTAACGGACAATACAAAAATGACTATTCAGAAGAATATGAAAAAGGAACTACACCAGAAGAGCGCACTCTTTTTGGTACAGGTCTCAGCTGGCTGCATTATCCTTCTGTTAATATTGCAGCATATGAAGATAAGGAAAACGTATTTGGCATCAGTGGAAATACTACAGAAGCAAAATATCGTAGAGATGTCTTCGATAAAAAAATAGAATATGCATTAAAAGAAAAGATTATTGAATGCGTGAAGGAAGGAAATAAATACAGTTATTTCCTGAATGTGATTCCGGATAACTGGAAAAAAACTGAAATTTTAGCATATAAAGGAGAAAAGGGAAAAGATTTATTTGATTTTCTGGCAAAGCAGAATCCAGAATCAACGGCTACATATCGTAAACCGATTATTCTCACAGGTTCTATGTTCTTTGAACAGCCATTTGACTTTACAGAAATCATTGCTAAGGAGAACTGGACAGATGAGAGAATTACCAAGGAACACAGGGCTTATATGAAACGTATTATGAGAAAAAATACGTATTTATATAAAGAACTGGAAGAAACGCTCAGCAGATATTGTGAAATCATTAAAGAGTGGGATGCAAAACAGGTTGTAAAGCAGCAGGGCAGACAGGCGCAGATTTTCTGTGAGTTATATCTGTACAATGTGATTAACTGTGATGAAAAACAGTATGACTGGTCGGTTTTGGTGAATAAAAGAGGTGGAAATCTCTCAATTCTTACTTTTAGCAGACTTGCAAAAGCAGGATTTAATGAATTTGATAAGAAACTGTGCGGGGATGATCTGCTGCTTCCAATTGTCTACAAGAAATTCTGCGAAATGCTGAAGAAAAATACGATTACCCTGGAACTGATGGAAGACATAAAAGCAAACATCATGGAGAATGTTTCAGAGAAGGAGTTCGATGAAATGGTTGATGAACGTCTGGAAGTGCTTAATGGAGAACTGCAGAGATATCAGTCTGTACTTACTTCAAAAGATCCCGTGGATGATCTGCTTGTAAGATATAAATTTGATAATGACATGCTGAAAGAGGCAGATTTCACCTGTAAATTTTATGAAGTGGCACAAAGTGTAGCAGAAGCCAATAAATAAAATGAGACAGGAGGTAGCACAAAGATGTCAACAACTTTGAATGAGTTTAATGAGCAGCAGGATGCTCTGGTGATTTTTCTTAATTATCAGAGTGATAAGCGCAAAGAAATTGTAGAAAGCTATTTGAAAGAATGTTTTGAGGATTTTTCCACAGAATATCTGCTCCTTGACTGTCTGGACAAAAAATATTGCAGAATAACGGGAAAAGAATTATTCCAGCTGATCCATCAGAAGGTGGATCAGCTGGAGATAAATCTGCCGGACAGTCAGAGACTGATTTTCTGCAGTTATATGCCTCTGGAAGAACTGGATGAAGAACAGTACAGAAATATTAACAACAGGGTAAAGGAACTCGCAAAGCTTCTTCCAGGAGTCAGTCAGCAGCATATCTTCTGCTTCAGCTATGAAAAAATCAAACCGCTGGATCAGAAAAAAGAAGAAATTATCAGAAATCTCAAAAATTTCGGAAAAGAATTTCCGCCGGAAATTTCATACAGCGAATACTTATTATATGCTGCAGGATTTGAAGCACTGGATATGCAGGAACATGGTCTGGCCCGGCTGCTTCATGTTCTGAGCCGAAAAGACTATCTGAATGCGGTAAAACCAACTTACGGAGCAAATTATCTCCAAATGCTTCGGTATACAGATTACTACAAAGATCGCGCAGGTTTTTGCCAGAGAGAAATAGACAAGATCAAAGCCTGGAATCAGCAGGAGAAAGACCCTGACCGTAACCAGTTTTATGTAAAAACAAGGGCAGCAATACATCCGGTTCTGGAAGAATTCAGAAGAAGAAAAAACAGTTTTGAGGATAATATCCAGCTATATCCGGCAAGTATCAGTGAGTATCGCAGGCATTTCTTTTTCTGGCATGTCAGAGAAGTCACAACAGATCATCCAATGATCCAGAAACAGAAAAAACAGTTTGTCAGAGACATCGAAAAGGAGATGCTTCAGGATCCGGATATAGATGAATTAGAGAAATATGTAAGAAATGAACTGTATTACGAAGACGGATGCGCCCTGAAAGAAGAACTTAAGAGTGGAGCATTTATCAAACGTATTCTCGATCACAGCGAAAGTGCGGAGACAGACGAAGAAACAAAAATATTTTCCGTACATTTACTGACACAGATCAGTGAGAAACTTCTGGAAAGTCTGAAAGATCTGGAAGAACGAAAAATTAATTTACACAAAAAGCAGCAGAAATATCGGCGTGAATTGAAAGAGGCAGGCAGGTACTCTAATCTCAGCCATTGTTTCCAGAATATTAATACGGATACCAAATTCAGCCATATGTCAGGATATTTCCCGCAGATAAGCGATGTGATAACTCTGATAGGCGGAGAGTGTTATGATAACTGGCTTCATATGCACTATGACATTGCAGGAATTGCAAATGCGTACAGATATTTTTCAATTTATCCTTGCGAGATTGTTCTTATGAAACTGGGAAATCTTGTAAATCTGAATAAAGACAGCGCAGAAGAAATGTTAAACAAAATACTGGATTAAGGGGCAGAAAAGTATGCTGAAAGATCGTGTGAAAATATCGGATAAAATTTTTTCTGTATTTGAGGATCCAAAGGATAAAAATAAGCAGGCGTTTTACTGCGAGTTTACTTTACGGGATACAGAAGAGGAACAGAAAGAATACAAAAAAATAGAATACTGGCAGGCGGGCAGAACCTATGGTGTCAGCCTGGAATCCGGCAAATCCATGTTTATCCGTGTGATCGAAAAATCAGGAGAACAGATTCTGGACACATTTTGCTTTTATCATTCAGGCGGCAGATCGCAGGGAGAACTTCAGTTTGATATCAGACCGAAACGCTTTTATGGCAGGGGCGCACATATGATCACTGTGGAATGGGTGGACTGCGAAGGGGAAGCAATCAACAGTCAGTACATAAAACTCCAGAATGATGACACAAAAGAACGATATCCGTTTTTAAAAAAATGTATAGAACCTATGAACCCTGACGGAAAGAAATTACAGGATAAATATGTTTTTGTATTACCGGAAGGCGAGTCTCTGAATGATTACTCTATATGGGTAGACCCACTTGTCAGAGAGAAATATAAAATTGGATGATAGCAGGTGAAAAAATGATACATGATTATTATTGTGTGGACTGCGGAAGAAAGCACAGAGGAGAAGAAATAAGCTTTGATCTTGCTGAGTTTCTTGGATTAAAAAATGTTATTGATCCTACGGGTTCCGTCAGCAGAGTTACTTTGATTTCGGTGGAGAAACTGAAAGAGTTTGCAGAAAGATCGGGCAATCCATTGCAGCATGGAACTCCAAGTAAAATTCGCATAACACTTCGGGAGTTCCTTATGATCATGGCAGAAAATGCCGGAGGAACTGAACTGAAAAATCAGATGCTGGAATATACCAGAGATGAGCTGGAAGACGCAGTAGAAGATGTGATAGATACAGGCCTTGTAAACGATGCGGTCCGCGTTGCGATGAAAGAACGTTATGTGTCCGCACTGAGTAATAAATTTGTATATAACTGCATTTCACTGAAAGAAGACAATTCAGACGAAGATGAGGATACGGACAGAGAAAATCTGGATAATTATGTAGCACAGTTCTGGGTGAAGCCAGAGTTTTTTGAGGACGGAAACAGTGATCAGATTTATACAGTCACTTATTCTGATGAGCCGAATCCGGTTAATATGAAAGAAATGGTAGCACCAAGAAAAATCAGAGGTTATTGTCCGGACTGCGGAAAGCCGGTATTGGAGAATACGGGCAAATATCCGCATATTCTGGTTGGACTTCTTGGAATTCAGAGTGCAGGAAAGACAAGTCTTATCGTATCTATGATAGAGGAAATGACCTCTAATTACAGCAGATATCGTGTGAAATTTCCAAATAATATTTTGTGTGACAGCAGATATTCTTATATGGAACAGAACAGGAAGTTATTCCGCAATGGGTGGGCAGTAGAAAAAACAGCAGCAGAGACAAATACTGCTACGTTTAATGCCTCTCTTCTGCTTACTTCAGAAGGAGCAGAGAAAAAGGCAATTTATACATTTATTGATATTGCCGGAGAAATGTGTTACGACAAGGAAACACAAACGGTACGCGCGGATGCATTGGAGATGTATCCATTGATTAACAGCTGTCAGTGCTATCTGCTTTGTACCAGCATTAATCAGAAGAACTATGGAAATGCTGCAAGTCAGAAAGCACAGGAAGTATCGGAAGAAGAAAATATCTCAGAAAATATCCCAGAGGAGAAAATCAATCCTCAGGCTGCCATGATTATTGTTCAGGAAATCTATAAAAAACTGAGAAGAAGTGAAAACATATTACAGCCGGGAAAATTACTGCCGCTGGATATTCCGCCATTATGTGTGGTTGCAACGAAGGCGGATAAAGATTCATTTAATATGACAGACATCGATGAAGATATCACCGATAAAGACATTGAAGATATTTTTGAACAGATGAGACAGATCAGAAAAAATCCTCTGGATGATCAGGAAATTTCTTCAGAATTATTTCACAAAAGCAGACTGGAAGAAATGCGGGATATCTATGACCAGCTTTCCAACGAAGATATTCAGGAAGCGATAGACCGCTGCTGCGATGTTATCAGAGATATGAAACAGACCACTTATGTTTCTATGATGTCCTGCTCCGCACTGGGCAGAGGGGCGGTACAATATGAAGGCAATATGAATGCAATCCCTCCTTACAAAAATGAAGCAGGCAGAAAAGTACCATTCAGCCCGGTATATCTGGAAGATCTGTGGAAATGGATCCTGCAGGTAACAGGTCTTATTGAAGTTGAGGGAACTGGATATACATTTTCAGCAATTCCATCTTATAATGAGTCCTATGTTTTAAGTAATGAAGTTGAAGAAGATTACAAATACAGAAAAAAATTCCACACATCAGAATCTGAGGCAAGAATTAATGCTGTAAGACATCTATTTCTGAATCCTTCAGCTTTTGACCGTGATGTCGAAGATGCCTGGAATGAAGAGGTTACTTTTTTTGAACGTCTGCGTCATATTACACCGGAAACAAGAGTGGATGCTCTGGTAAGGGAACATGATGTCTGAAAAAAAGAAAGTCGAGGAAGAATTATAATATGGATAAACAATATGGTTATCTGGTCGGATGTGATAACAGTCAGTTTTTACATAAGATCAGTGAAGCATCCTGTTCATTATTTCTGAACGATATATATGTTCAGGATACCTATGCCTTTGATAAAGTGGTACATGACAGCTTTACTACAGGATTATCTGGAAATCGGTCTAATATTTTTTACATGTATTATTACAGAAAGAATTCCCAAAAAGTAAAAGGAATCGATTACCATGTGGGAGTTTTTGGACTGAAAGATAAAGCAGATATACAAAGAAAAGCTACATATGCAAACTATTACCTTTGCAGCATTGGCGAATTACGGGGAAAAAATTTCTTCCGGCATGTATTTGGAACAGATTACATAGAGGAAAGTGAGTTCAGGGAGTCCACAGATCCTGAAAAATTATTCGACAGAAAATATAAATCCGTTGACTGGAACATTGATCCGGAAGACAAAAATACAGTCATCCACATTATGGAAAAACTGTGGACTGTCCAGGAAGAGAATCTGGAATCCAGATTTGTAATTCTGATGGACAATGCAGAAAAAAATTCCATGGAATTATTACGTCAGATTTATCTTCTGATTCCAGCAGCACTGCGTCTGAGTATGGGATTTGCGACAAACGTTACAACCGAAGATATTGAAAATCTGATCGTAAACAATCAGGGGTTGCCTATTCATATTTTTACAATGGAAAGAAGTGCCTGGAAAAACAGAGACTTCAGTTTTCCAGTGGTATGTTTTGATGTGGCGAAGCAGCAGGAATACTGCTACGATCCGAAAAAAATCGAGATTCTGAATACGGTCTGTGGTCTGACGGGACCAGTCTGCGATACCTGTTATAAATATTCCGAAAAAAATGTACTGGAAAATGCCGAGGTGGGCAAAAAGGCTCCATCGTTTAAGCATTTGCGAAATATTACAGAAAGTTTACTGACAGGAGATATTTTCTGGTGGAAAAAAGCGTCTGTGAATACTGTAAGCCAGATTTATAAGGCATATTATGCACAGAAAGGTCTGATGCAGGAAGAAGAAATCCGCAAAGACGTATTATATTCTTTTTTTGTAGAGAAAACAGAGCAGGGTACGCTTACAAAAGAAATCATGCAGATGCTTCAGAATCCTGAAGATCCGGAAAACAGGAAATATCTTGACTTTCTGAAACAGGAATTTCAGTGTGCTGAGAAACTGACAGCTATCGAAGATACATTAAAAAGTATAAAAGAAAAGCATACTGCGGAGACTCAGCAGATCAGGAGTGAAGCAAGAATTCATGAAGAAAATATTCTGAAGACAGAGAAAGAAAAGCACGCAGAAGAAACAGAAGAAATCAGAAGCAAGGCAAAAATTCATGAAGAACAGGCGTTGAGCGCACTCAAAAAAGAACTGGAATCTCAGATCGCACAACACATCGCCAGCCTGGAAAAACAGAAACAGGAATTTCAGGAGAAAGAAACTTCTTATAAGTTACAGGTAAAAACAGCGCAGGGAGAGAAAGAAAAGTTCCAGCAGGAGGCAGCACAATTAAGAAAGGATTGTGAAGCAGGTAAAAAGCAGTTAGACAGACTGGCAAGAGCTAAAGCAGAATACCAGGATATCAAAACAAGATATCTGACTGCAAGCACTGAGAATGAGGAGAATCGAAGGAAAATAGAGGAATTAAACAGAAAAATAAGGCAATTGACAGAGGATTCTCCGAAGAACATGAAAGGCCAGCTTGGAAGATACAGAAAAAAAACAAAAATTCTGACTGTGCTGATGGTAGTATTTTTGATTGCAGGTTTTGCAGGCGGAGGTTTATGCGGCTATCTTTTACGTGGAGGAAATTCTGATGATAAATATGAGGAAAAAGCAGAAATAACTCCAACCCAGGAAGAAATACCAACGGCAACTCCGGAAGTGACAGAAACTCCAGAGGAAACGCCGACATCAACACCGACACCGGGAACAACAGAAAAAAAAGAAAGTTCAGAGAAAAAGAAAGATTCAGAAACACCAACGGCAGCACCGGTAAAACAGGAAACTGCCATTGATGTGGAAAAAATTACAGAAAACATCATCTAAAAATGCAACTATGTGAAACGGGGTGTAAAAGATGAGTCATTTGAAAAAAAAGAAAACACCGGTGAAACAAAAGAGAAAAGCTTCCAGTGGCTCAGGCGGCAAAATAATAGGAATCATTCTGCTGGTAATTATTCTTGCAGGTGGAGGAAGCCTGGCATACTTAAGCCCGGGAAGGGGCAGCAGCCGGAAGGTCATCAGTGAATTTCAGAATGCATGCAATAACCTTGAACCAGTGCAGATCCTTAACTGCATGTATCCAAGTATGACAACTAAGGGAATCCAGCTTGCGATAGGTACCGCGCAGCTGGCTACCGGTGAAGATATGGGTGATATCCTGACTCAGATTGTAGATGCAATGGGAGGTTGGGGAAATCTGCCGGAAGGGATGACCCTTTCGGATTTTATAAGGACTGTAAAATTAACTCCGACCCGTTTTGGCTTACCGGGAAAAGTACGGAAAGTCAGATGCAGGGCTACAGTAACCATGTCAGGAGCAGATATTGACCTGTATGTGAATGTTTATCTTCAGAAAAGATATGGAGAGACTTATATTAAAGGAATTAAGATTCTTGGAGCATAGAAGAGAGCTCCTGTGAAATGAGGAAAAATGATGAGAAAAATATGTGTGGCATTAATGCTGACAATATGTATGAGTACTGCCGCAGTGCCTGTCTGGGCGGCAGAAGAGAATAAAACAGAGCAGAATAATGCAGTGGCTGACTGGGATGGCTTTGTAAATACAGTAAATGAAGCCTTTACAGATGACTGGAATGAGATGAAAAATGCGGTTAAAGACCTGGAAGATTCAGAGAAAACTGCAGATGATCTCGCAGGATTTATGGAAGTGATGAAGACGAGTACAAATACCGAATATGAGGCGTTAAAAGAGTATCAGGAACAGTCTGTCGGGGAAGAAGGTTCCAATCAGAAATTCATCCAGGACAGTTATATGGACAGCATTAAGGTATTATGGGAAGCTTCTCAGAATGTGACAGAAGAGGATCTTGCAGACCATGAAAGCGAATTCTGGGCAAACTGGAAAAAAGGACGAAACGAAAGATATGATGTAATTATGGAACTCTTCTACTATTTAGATGATACAGAACTGGATGAAAATATGGTTCAGGAAATTCATGATAAATACTATGAAGACATGATATTAAAAGATGACACAGAGTCCATGAAACGTCTCCAGAATGGTCTGGGAGCTCCTGCTGATGGATTCATTGGACCAGGCACCCTTGGCGAATTAAAAAAGTGGCAAAAAGATAATAAAAAAGAAGTCCGTGGTATTATTACTGAGGAACTGCTGGATGAAATAGACGGTACAGAATAAAAGAGAAATATCGAATAACTGGAAAGTTAAAACGATAAGTTTAAGCAGCATTATAGTGTAGAACTATGATGCTGTTTTTGATATCCGAAACACAGAAAAAACAAATTTGATAAATTCTTTGTTATCATATATGGATGAAAGTATATGGATGAAAGAATTGTTCGATAAGTGCAAAGATAACGGAAATTGAGAGATACTTTTGTTGCTTTTGATAGTTCAAGACGGTATAATAAAAAAGAAGTACTCTGAATATTTATAAAAATTCAGAAAACAGAGAAAAAATAGCAGTTTTAGGGGAGAACAGTATGAATCTGGGAATTGATTTTGGAAGTACTTATACGATTGCATCGTTATACGATGAAAATAATAAATCACTGGATGCACTGCTGCTCGGTGGAATGACATCACCGTGTATTCCTACTGTCGCAGCACTGAAAAAAGAAAAATTAAGCTTCGGTGTCACAGCCAAGAATGCCACCGGTCAGATCAAAACAAGAATGTTTGGTGGATTTAAGATGCTTATTTCCGAAAATGATCAGGATGAACTGGCTAAGAGAGGATTTGACCAGGAATATACACCAGTACGTTTGACAAAGGAGTTTCTTGAAAATATCGTACAGATGGCAGAAGCAAAATGTGGAGAATCAGAGATTGATAATCTGGTAATCGGAGCACCGGAAGTCTGGTTTCAGGAAATGAATACCGTATCAGGAAGAGGAACACTCAGAGATATCTGTCAGCAGCTGCCGAACGTGAGACCAGAGGGAGTCAAGGTTGTCAGTGAACCTTCCTGTGCAGGTGCTTTTTTTGCGTATAATTATATGGTTCTTAAGGGAAAACCATTTTCCGGACACATCCTTCTTGTCGATTACGGTGGAGGAACACTGGATATTAATCTGACCAGTATCAGTGCAGAACCAGGACCGGATGGCAGACAGGCGATGCAGATCAAAGTCCTGGAAAGTACAGGAGCCGGGGAGAATACAGAAGGTAAGATCGGGCAGGCAGGTATGCGTTACATGGAAAGTGTGGCAGAGCGTGCCCTTATCAAAAACGAACTATGGGATCCGGATGATCTTCCACAGCCGGACGGTAAATTTTACCGCCTTGTAAATCAGCTGGAGGACAGCATTGTGGCAAGAACCGGTGAGATCAGAAGTCAGTTTATCGCATACAATGGAATGGATCTGGAGGATCTGGAGGAAGAGGAATTTGATACCCTGGAATACAAGGATGAAGAAGTCGTTATCAGCTATGCGACTCTGCAGGAGGTTTACGATGAAGTCATCCGGGATGTATTGGGCGCCAAACTTATGGAAATGAAGGAATTCATACAGAAACACAAGATCGATACCAGCAATGATGAAACCTTCAAGATCGCGCTGGTAGGAGGATTTGGCAACTACTATCTGGTTCGGAAACAGGTTGATGAAATCTTCGAAAACGGAAGTCTTGACGGCAGCATGAAAGACATCATCCAGAAAGAAGAAGACCGTGAAAAGGCAATCTCATACGGTGCAGCACTGTTTGCCTCCGGAATTGTGGGCATCCGCCAGACAGCACCGTACTCGGTTGCTCTGTATCAGACAGGACAGGATGGAGAACCAAAAGTAAATTACGCATTCCGATACAGAGAAGATATTGAATATGATGTTCCTTATTTTCCGATGACGGAAACCGGAGAGCCGGACATTGTTTTTGTCGCAGCCGGAGGGGTCAGAGAGTTTGTGATCAATATGGGACATGAGAGGGAAACTGCACTCCGCGTGCCGTTGAGAGAAGAGTTCCGCAACAAACTGATCGGTCTTATTACAAATCAGTACAAGACAGCAGTGATCGGATTTTCCATGGATTCTTCAGAGGTACTGCGGGTTCATGTGAATGAATATGATCTTTTTAAACAGAAATTTTCGGATAAGATCAAGACAATAGAGCTTGCCAAGTTCTCGGAATTATTTGAGATCACAGCAGTAAAACCGGTATATTCTTCCAAATAAAACAAATACAGAAATCAGGAAAGGAGCAGCGTATGAGCGGATTTGACGCAAAGGAAGGACTGATTCATTTTCTGTTTGCGGAACCGGATGATTACTATCTGGAGAGTCTTCTGAAACTGGATTTGATGCAGTTCCTTTATTACAGCATTAAGAGCCAGGAATACGATGGGATTTATTTTCTGAAGCAGGAAAACACGGTCAAAACATTCCTGGGAAGTAAAGAAGAAATTTCTGTATACTGTCTGGATCAGAAGTCGGTGGATGAGTTTCCGGCAGAGACAGGATACCTTGGAGGCCAGGTCGCCCGGTCAGACACTGCACAGGGAAAATACAGAATGTACGGGATCCGGGGCAGGAAAGAAATCATGACATCCCGGATACAGATGATGATAAAAAAGGATCAGAACTATGCGTTTGTGATGCCTCTGAATATGATGAAAAACCTGCTTCATACAGGGACATTCCGGGATACTCTTCTGAATGAGGTCAATGAAAATAAAGACAATATAATGATCGTACTGACTGCATCCAAGGCAGCAGAGAACTCGTTCGGAGAACTGTGCAGTCTGGCACAGGAAGAACCATTTCTTTTCAAAGAGATCGCAGACATACTCAAAAGTAAAGAAAAGCTTTCTTTTTACCAGAATATGAAACTGAAATACGGAGACAGAATGCAGGTATGGAACCAGATGGATCTTGAATCTATTTTAAGTATGGTTCATAGAATGGTTCTGTCAGGTGAGTTTCAGGGAGACGAAAGCAGATGGAAAGAGTATGCAGATCTGCTGTACATCTATGCCAGTGACCCTGCTGTGCGCGCGGAACTGAGACCATTCATGGAAAAGGGGGCTTCCCGTTACCTGCGGGCAATGAGAAAGAGCCTTGACAGCGGAAGAACCTGGGACAAATTAAATCAGATGGTTGGGGAGTCAGACGGATCCTGGAAAGAAAAAGCATTAAGAATACGCAAGATCAGAGGACTGAGATATCCTGTATTTATGAAGGAAAATTCTACGATCAATGCAATGAACGGTCTCAGAAAAGAGCTGGAAAAGCAGAGTGCGGAATATGGAATTCGCTGGGACGAAAACTACAAGAAAGTCCAGCGGATCATGAACCATGTCCGGACACCTTGGAATGTTTCAAATGACTATGAGGATATCGAAAACTATGCAGCACAGTGTGTGATCCAGATAGAGAAATATGCAGACCTCTACCTGCTCCATACACCGGAGTTGAGATACAGTCCGGTGACGATGATCCTCAACGATATCTGGTACAAGATCGCATACAGTGGAACTCCGGGTGAAACAGAAGAGATTCAGAAAGAAAAACAAAAGACATTCGATGCAACGATCCGGATGTCGGTGAACTTTATGGAATGCCTGAATAATTATGACCGCCAGAAACAGGAAATGGATACTCTTATTGAAGAATTAAAACAGAATCTGGAGCAGAAAGAAAACTTCAAAAGTTCCATGTATGAAGGAATGGAAAACAGTCCTCTTGTTTCAGACCAGAAGCACAAACTGAAAGAATTTGATACCAATATCGCACATGCGGAGGAATGGATCAGACGTTACCAGAAATCAAATGAGGCACTTCTTTATAATATCCAGAAACTGAAAGACATGCTGGATGCGGCAAACCTTGGACTTACACAGCTGACAGGATCCGGCACAACCGATATGAAAGAACTTCTGGGACGTCTGAACAGTCTGAATGATCTGGTTCAGAAACAGATGGCAGAAAGCAATATCACAGGGCAGGAACCGGATAATAAAATGGACGAGCTGTTTGCAATCCGAAAAGTGGAGGTACATAAGTATGGAATTTAAACTGACAGAGGACACACTGCAGCGTCTTGAAAAAAAAGAAAATATCACGGTCAGGGATATCATGGGATTTGTGGTTCAGGATATATGCAGCGACCTTCAGAAAGGATGCGGGGAACTCACTCGTCTGAATCTTGGAAATGATGAACAGGAAGAAGAGGATGCGATTCTTTTTATCTGTAATCTCGCAAGAAAACTGGCCAAGATCCAGAGCCGAAACCAGGCGAAATTTGATGAACCGGATTACCGTCCCGTCTGGAACGGAGCCGACAGGAAACTCCAGGAAGCGATGACGCAGCTGGAAGCCCTGGAAGAAGAAATTACCAAAAAACAGGAAATTCTTGCACAGCTGGAAGAGACCACCCAGAACCTCGGAGATAATCGGGAAAAAATTGCAGAATACGAAAGACTGACCGAAGAAAAGGAAAATGCGCTCCGGCTTTCACAGGGAATCGAAGAAAAATGCCAGAACCTGAAAGAAGAGATTGCAGAAATAAAAGAACAGAAAATTCCGGAGTGGGAACAGAAGAAGAAAGAACTGGAAGCAGATCTCTGGAATGCAAGACAGGAGTTAGAAGCCAGGAAACAGGAAATGCAGCCATACACCAGAGAACTGGATGCAAGAAATCAGGATCTGGAAGAACTGAAAGATACCGCCAGATATCTGGAAGACAGGAAACAGAAACTTGCACAGGAAAAGGAATCTGTTCAGCAGCAAAGTGAAGAAGCAGAACAGGAAATCCGCCAGATGGAAGTCAAAATCACAGAAATCCAGCAGAAGATCAAAGAAAGTGAAAAGCTTATCACAGATAAGAAGGATGAGTATGCATGGCAGTGTGAAGAGCAGAAACATGTAGACAGGAAACTGGAGGAACTGGAAGGAACTTTTGGAGATTCGATGACAGAAGTGCGCAGCAAACAGGCAAAATTAAAAGAAATCTACGAACTTTTCAGTAAGGATCCTGTCTTACAGGGTGAGTGGATGTTTGACCGCAACAGAGTCGGAGAACTGCAGAAATATCTACAGAACAATCTGGCACAGACCGAAGAGAGCATCAAAGAAAGCCGCAGAATATACGAGAAGATTCTGAAATATATGGAAAACGGAGGAAATGAAAATGAAATGTCTGATATGTAAGGAAGAACTGACCGGAAATGTCTGCACACGCTGTGGATTTCCCAAAATCAGTGTTGTAGGTGGTGCCGAGGATGATCCGGTTATCAAGAAAGCAGTTCACGATTACAGAGAAAATATTCTCAAAAAAATAACCATAGAGATGGAAACATACCAGTACAAAGAAGACGGTAACAAGCTGGTTCTTGATAAGACCTCCCGGATTCCGGTAGGAGAACAGCTTCAGAATCTTAAAAAAGGCCAGTGTACCTGGTTCCAGGAAGATTTCGCAAGAATGGAAGCAGGCGAAGATATGACACTGACGTTATTTATCCGAAATGACGGCAAAGAGACACGCAGAGAAATCAGACTTAAGGCACCGGACATTCGTTCTTTCTGGAATGCAGGGCTGAAAGCAGAGGATGGTATGGACTACGCGGTTGTTCTTGGAACGAAGGATAATTATGTGGAAACAGAAAGCTTCTGCATCCTTGATAAATAACTTTCATACACCAGAATTTACCGGAAAGAAATGAGGGCAGAAATGAGGGGCAGAAAAAAATCAGGAGGATGGCTGTCACAGCTTGGAATGGTGGGAATGGGAGCAGTTATTCTTACTGCGGCATTGTTTGTGATAGGAATTTTTGCATGGATGTATCTGTTTTCAGTAGGAGAAAGTGTCAGTGCAAAGGCACTTACCGTAGAGGCAATCGTATACGGACTGATCTTTGTGCTTTCCATGATCGGTATTTTTGTCACAGGATATGAAGACGATACGATGAAATATATCGGACATTGTTACCGCGGCGGGATTTTGCTGACAGTAATAGGGTTTTATATCACAAAACTTCCGGTGCTGGCATCCCCGGAGAAAGCACAGGGAGAATATATCTATTACGGCCTGCAGCTGATCATTTATGTGATTCTGGCAGCGGCACTGGCCATGGTACCGGTACTGATCATTGCAGGAATACGCCATATTATCCTGGATATATTTGATCTGATAACAAGATAGAAGGAGAGCGCATATTATGTTGGATTTTCTGAAAAGAAACAAGAAAGAAAAAGAATTGCAGGCGGCCAGGGAAGAAGCGAAACTGGCTGAACAGCAGCGAAAAGAAGAAGAAAAGAGCAAACTGAGAGAGCAGCAGGCCAAAATAGCAAAGCATGCGGAAGGCGGCGAGAAGATCCGCCGGGCACTGCGGAATATAGATCTTGAAAATTACGAAATGCTGGCAGAACAGAAGGAAAGCAAACTCAGTACAGGAAGCATTGAGCAGTATATCAGAGTTATTGATAAGATTGAGCAGGTACTGGATGATGCCACGATCTCTGATGTGGATACTACAGAAATAGACGATGATCTTGTACAGCTGGTGGCGCTGTTCGCAATCGCACTGGAGTCCGGCAATGAAAAAACAGCGACCAAACTTCTCAAAGGAATTGCAGAGGGTGTTAAATTTACAAGAACCCCGTTCATTTATTCAAACGAA
>OLOV01001263.1_pt1 | contig 20268 bp, 19 predicted proteins | sample 1672931 | NCBI WGS metagenome assembly OLOV01 (sample SAMEA3136738, study PRJEB25190) | human gut metagenome | biome: human gut; feature: human-associated habitat; material: faeces | place: Austria | collected 2013
CTGCCGCACCTCGCTCGCCGTATCGGCACTTAGAATTATGCGGTATTGCCTTATTCTGCTGCATCGCAGTCTGCGCAGTTTGATTGAAGGAATTGTCACCCGTGATATTCGCCGTTATATTGGATCAAAGTCACATCGGTAACGCCGGGTACGGCGCGTAGTCTCTCTGAAAATTCAAGCTCCTTGTCCTTACAGAACACCTCGGCAACCATCTCAACTGTATCGCCGCGCATTGTCTTAGACTTGACGACATACTTGTTTCGGCCGAAGGCACGGACGATGTCATCCCCTGCCCGCTGACCGGTATAGTGGATGACAGCAATGTACACGCGGCCGCGCTCCTGCCAGTGGTAGAACAGCAGCAGCATCAAAATCATGACCACAGCCGCCGTCAACGCCAACAGATACATGCCTGCACCGGTCGTGATGCCTGTTGTAATGGACCAGAACAGGTACAACAGATCCATTGGGTCCTTGACCGCCGTGCGGAAACGCACGATAGACAGCGCGCCCACCATGCCCAACGAGATGACCACATTGGTGCTGATGGCCAGCGTTACCATGCAGGTCAGCACGGACATCCCCACCAGCGTGACCGCAAAGCTGCGGGAAAATACCACCCCTGTATAGAAACGGCGGTAGACCAGATAGATGACTACTCCCATCAGCAGGGCGGCCAACAACGCCACCCACAGCTTGGGGGTGCTGTACTGGGTGAAATTTTCCAGCACTGACTTTTTTATAAAATCCTTTGTACTCATATTACACCTCTTATTACAGTGGGGTATCGTAGGGGGAGGCCCCCGTTTCCTGCCAATAGCCAAAGCCATGCTGATAGGCGGTTTTGTCGCAGCACAGCACATATTTGGATACCGCCGTATATTCCTGAGAGGCCGGCGGCAGCAGACTGCGCAGGATACCGGGCAGAAACTCGGTAAACTTCACTTCCATGATGAGCTTGCCGGGTTCCAGCACCGGCAGGGCGGGCAGTGTTTTATCAAAGATGTCATACCCGCCCACGGCAGCACGCACATCCTTATCGAAGGTGATGCGCACCGTGCCCTCGTCCATGATCCACGGTTCGCGCTCATAATCCACGATTACGCGGGGACGCAGAAGCTGCGAGACACACTCATAATAGAATTCCCGGCAGAGATTTTGCTCGGACTGCAAGAGAAACGCATATTCTCCCGCCAGAATTTTCTCAAATTCCGCGCGGGTCAGGACGGCATCCTCCTTATAGATCCAGCTGCCAAACTTCTTTTTGCGCTCCAGCTTGATTATCCGATCGCTGCTGTCATAAATGCGGATGCGGTATTTTTTGCGCAGCAGCACACCGGCCTCCTTTTCCTCATAGGCGGAGTGCCAGTAATCGTCAAAGTACAGGCTGCGAATAAAGTACCCGCCGCTGCCGGCATGCGGATCCATTTGCAGGATCGGGCGCATCCGTGTTTCCAGCGCAGCCTTTTCCCCATAGGAAATCAGATATTTCAGCTCGTGGCGGTATCGCTCTGCTGCAGGGCGCGGCGGCGGTGTCAACAGGGTCTGCACAACGCCGGGCAGATTTTCAGCCCTCCACATAGATATCCTCCGCAATGCTGCCGTCAGCCATGACATAAAAGCACTTTACACCGTAGATCTTGCCAGCATCCGTGACATAGTAGTCAAACGCATCCTGCGTGTAGCCCGATTCGTTGGTGACACGCACCCGCATAAAATACTGGCCGGCCGGCAGCAGATCCGTCTCGGCCTCCGGCAGCATCAGGTTCTCCTGCCGGAAAAGTACATTTTGGAAGGTATAATCGGCGGCGACCTCCACGGTGTACACAAGGCTTTCCGCGTCAAAGTCGTAGGCGGCATCCCAAACCAGATGCAGCTTATTGTCCTGCACTGCGGGCACGCCAATGTAGAACGGCATCGGGTAGTGGTAGCTGTCGTAATAATGCCGGTAGTTTTCCTCGATCTCGGTGCTCAGACTGTTAGCTACGGTGTCATACTGCGCCGGAGTCAGACGCTCGTTGGCAATATCGGGCATCTGCCAGACAAACTGCTCGGTGATGGTGCGGTAATGCGCTACCATGCTGTCGATCCGTTCAGCGTTCATATAGCTGTGCAACTCCTCGATGGCGGCATCCAGCCGCGCGCGGAAGCTCTCGGTCTGCAGGCAGCGGCGGAACAGGGTGTTGCCCCAGTAGTTGCTGACGCCCCATTCCCAGCTGTCGGCTTCGCTGTAATTGTAGAGGGAATCCTCGGTATGGCGCAGCATACCGTCATTGTCCCAATCGAGAATGTACCATGTCTCGGAGTTCAGCGGGCTGTACAGATAGCAGTTGCGGTTTTGGGTGTCCACATTGCCGGTCAGCAGCTGGAACGCCATCCAGTAGGCAATGTTTTCTGCATTAAAATAGCGGCCGAGGATTTCCTCCATGGGGATGGAATCGTCATTCAATACCTGCAGCATTTCGAGAAGCTTCGTATGGTCGCTGCTGCCCTTGGTTTCAAGGTGCTGCTCAAATTTCTTCTCGTCATAGTCCGGGTCAGTGGTCAGCTTGAGGTCATCCTCATAGCGCTGAAATTCAAAGGAGTTCACCTTGTACAGTTGTCCGTTCCGGTCAAGGCCATGCGTTTTCAGCGCCGTCTTGTTCAGCTGCTCAACCTGAGTATACAGCCCGTAATCCTCAAAGGCGGCCCCGCTGCCCGTGGTCAGATCCCTGACATATAAATGCACAAACTGTGTGCGCAGGCCCGTCATCTGCGGGATGCCTTCAATCAGGTCATAGGCCATTTTATTACGGAAGCGCAGCCCCTCCCCCATATGCTTGTTCAGCGCAATGGTACGCTGCCCACGCCATGTGCCCTTTCCTTTTTTCAGTTCGATCTTATAGTTCTTTTGGTCGTTAGTGCTGGATGTCTGTCCGCGGATCTGTACGGTGGCGTTGGGGGCGATCTCGTTGTAGCCGACCTCCCCAACGACCGGGCCGTTCTCGTCCCCTACCTGCAGCAGACCATTGACCTGATAGCGCTCGACCCCCATCTTTTCATAGTCGTAGACCGAATAGTGGTTGATTTCGGCCCAGGTGTGGTTTGTGCCCTCGGCTTCGTTGCCGCTGCTGACCGTAAGATACATCGTCACAATGCCGCTGTCATCATAGACGGAGTAGAGATCCTTGTTTTCCCGCAGGGGGATGCCGTTGATCTCCTGCACCGGTTCTTTCTCCACCGTCTGTACGGCAGATTCCGGCGTGGACGGCTCCGGCTCGGCAGCGGTATGCTCCGCCGTGCCACAGCCCGCCAGCAGCACAGCCAGCGCTGTGCCGACCAAAAGCCCCAATAGATTACTTCTTTGCATCAGATTCCCCTCTTTCCGCTGCTTTTTCCAAAAACAATGCTAATTTTGTAAACCTTCCGGATTTTGTCTGTGCCACGATTGGCTGCTGCCCCAGCACACGGTACGGCAGGCTGGAGGTATAATAATCCAGCCGCAGCAGTGCCAACAGAAAAAACACCGCAGCACCCGCCAGAAAGCCAAACCCGTAAAACGCCTGATCAAAGAAAAGCGAGATGAGCGTTCCCACCGCTGCCACAGCCGCGAATACCCCTGAGGCCAGCACTGCACCAAGATAATCGGTAAAATACAGCAGGATCAGCATAACGGTATTGCCGATGGCGTAAAGGCCGTACCCCACGCAGAGGGTGCGGAAATAACCGTGCATCAGGTCATTAAAGCCGAGCGGCAGCAGCTCCAGCAGCGTGTTTTCCAGCGAGATGACCGCAGCCGTGGCGAACAGCTGCTTGAGCGCCGTATAGTACAGTTCCCGGTTAAGCACCGCCAGCATTTCCTCCTCGGCGGTCACAATATCGCCCACAACACCGCCGTCATTAAACAGGCTGTAATATGCACGGTATTTGGGGTAAAAGTTAACTTCCACAGAGACTACAAAGTTGACTGTGGTGATCAGGATGCTTAAAAATGCCAGCATCGCGGGTACATCGTGGTAGGGCGCGCCGTAAAACAGCCCCTTGACCTGTATGCCGATCGGCCCTGCCCAGATAATAACAAGGTGGGCGAACAGGCCCAGATTGGTAAACAAACCGGTAAACGCCAATGGCAAAAAACGGTCCACCCAGCGCAGAAAGGTCCAAGGGCTTTCCTTGCTTTGGGGGAAATAGCGGTGCAGCAGCAGTGTTTCCAGCAGCATCATGCAGCCGTAGCCAACTGTGATTGCAAAGAGAAAGCCCTCCAAAACCGGCGCACCGAGGAGGAAGATCAATAGGTATCCAAACCCGAACGAGATGCCGATCGCCGCCACAAAGGCCCACAGAATACCGCGATAGTCTTTGACGGCAGTCAGGTAACTCATCGCGTTCCAGTTTACGATCATCTCAGCAAACAGCCAGAGACAGAGCAACCCCTGCATCAGCGTAGCCCCCGAGAAGATCAGAAAAATGCCGTAAGCAGCACAGCCGCCCACCAAAAGCAGCGTATTGCTGCCCCAGAACGAGGGCAAAATCGTCTGCTCCTGCTCCTCATACAGCATATCTGCCAGAAAGCGCGTGACCGGCATTGAGAAAAAGCTCGTGACGGTCAGACTGGCCAGCAGCGTGTAGGTGACCATGCAGACCAGCAGATCCTGATCCGCGCGGGCGGCCCCGGCCCAGCCGCACAGCACCAGCATGCCGACCTGCAGCAGTACGCCCAGCAGCATCGGCCCTGTGCAGATGACGCCCGCATAGCCGTAGGCGCGCAGGGTGGCAAACAGCCCCTTGCGCCGGAACAGCTTTTTCAGTTCAAATCCAATACCTGCCATGGGTTCCTTTCCTTTATCGTATTTCCGTCAGATGATATGTCTTGGCTGTATCCGCATACAGGGCGCGGTAGTTGGCCAGCATCTGCTCATGACGGTAATAGCGCTCCACGCGTTTTCTGCCGATTTCGCCCATTTCCTCACGCCGGGCGCGGCTGGCACAGAGGCGCTCCATGGCATCGGCCAGTCCCTGACGATACATCGGCGGCACGCAGTACCCTGCCGTGCCGAAGGTGTCTCCGGGTGCGCCCTCCAGCAGCTCGCGGCAGCAGCCGACTTCGGTGGTGACGCAGGGACGCCGGGCGGCCAGCGATTCCAGCACCGAAAGCGGCTGCCCCTCCGAGATGCTGGTCAGTATGGTGAAATCCAGCTTTTGCATATACTCCACTACATTGACACGGCCGGTGAAAATCAGGTTTTTCAGTTCAAGCTGCTCCACCAGCGCATAGCATTCCCGGGCGTATTCTTCATCATCGACACCGCCCATAATGTGCAGCCGCACATTTTTTTGCCGGGCGCTCAGTTCAAAAAACGCATAGATCATCGTTTTTACATCTTTGATCGGTGCCAAACGAACCACCGCACCGATGTCCACCCAGTCGTCCTTTGGCTTCAGGGGAATCTGATAAAACCGCTCATACTGCACGCCATTCGGGATCACGATGCACTTTTCAGCTGCGCAGCCCATCTCGATCTGGGTGCGCCGCGCATTGGTAAACAGACTGGTGACGCGGTAGGCGCGGCGGTAAATTTCCTCCGACAGCATATAGAAAAACCGTATCCAGCGGTTCTTGAAGGACGGCACGACCCACTCGGCACGGATGATTTCCTCCTCGCGCTCGCGGGTGTAGATGCCATGCTCTGTCAGAAGAACCGGTGCATGGTGCATACAACCGCCCAAGCAGGCAAGCAGACCGCCGTAGCCGGTGGAAATGGCGTGATAGACCTGCGCCTGCGGCACTTCTCCACTGATCAGATACAAAACCGGCAGCAGCATCGACCGCATCGTATGAAACGCATCGGCGTAGGCAACATACGGGTACTCCTGTTGACAGACCTCGGTAAACAGGCTCATGAATTCACGGCTCTGCAAAAGGGAGAGCGGATGCACCTTTTTTTCCTGAAACAGGCGGAACAAAATCTCCCAGTCAGGGTGCCCAAGGCGCACCAGTTCGCGCAGGGCCTCATGCTCCTGCGGGGTAAAATGCACGGGACGCTGCTCACCGTATAGGCGCAGCGCATCGTCGAGAAACACCTCATGCACCTCTGCAACATTGCCCGGCAGATCATAGACGAACCGACTGCGGTCCGCAGCCTTGGCACCGATCACCCACAGCACAAACTCGTGCTCCGGCATAGCCTGTATATAGCTGTGCATCCAGGTTGAAACACCGCCGTGGACATATGGGTATGACCCCTCCAGCACAAGACAGATTCGCATCTTACCCCTCCTGCCGCAAGATCTGCACGGTCGGCTGCTCTGCCTTGAGCAGATACAGGTTGCCGGTCAATAGTGTCAGCTGCCCGCCGGTGACTGTGCCGGGTACGCCGTCATTGGCGCGGAACAACAGCCACGCCTCATCGTGAAAATTGCCGAGCGTCAGCTCCCACGCATCGTTGGCGTCTGTGGTTGTGACCGTCAGTGCGGCAAAGCGCTCCACTGCGCCGGAGCATTCGGTTCCTGTCTGCCTGCGCAGGTGCGGAGCGGCTTTTTCCAGCCAGTTCAGATAGTCCACCAGTCCGCCCTTGTAGACCTCCCAGCCCTCGGCTGCACCGCGGTCCTCATCCAAGAGGTCGTCCGGGTGCATAAAATGTGTGCTGACATAATGCATATTCAGCTCACTGACAGCTGCCAGCCGCATATAGCTGTCCCCTACCATGCCGCCGGAAACGATGCGCGGCTGCTCAACGATGCCGTCCGGTGCAACATCAAATTCCTGCACATAGGGCAGGCCGGAGCTATCCTCAAAATATGTGCTGGCAATGGTGCGGATGCCCGGCACACAGGTGCCCAGGATCTCGCGTCCCGCTGCCGAAAGAATGTTCGAGGGCGGCACATAGACCGAGCCTTCGGCATAAGGCAGAACGGCTTTCTGAAACGCAATCAGTTCGTCCATCGCCGCAGTAATGGCATCGGCATTGGGCCATTGATTATAGGCGTAGGCATCACCGTAATCAGTATCCGGCAGACAGAGCGGCTGGTGGTTGTAGCCATGGTAGCCGATCTCGCCGCCCTGACGAAGCAAAAGACCACCAAAGTAGCGGAACTGCTCGGTATCGGCCTGCCGTTGAGGCGCGGACAAAGTGTCGTCCTCGTAGTTTTCGATCATCACACCGGTATAGTGGATGCCGTAGCGCTCCGCCAACTGGGTCAGATCGGGCCACCAGACCTGCGAATAAAAATCGCTGATGCTCAGACCGTAATCCCGCCGGATATAGGTTCCGTCCCCTCCCGGCACCGGGGAAGGAAAGTCGTCCAGATAAAAGACAGCGCTGTTGATAACAGGGTAAGCCACGGCATCCTGCAGCAGGCTATAGGATGCCGCATAAAAGCCGCGCATGACTTTGTCATAGATACCAATGTTGTCCACCACAATGCGCCCACGGCCCTGACGGCGGCCCCAGATCAGGGGGAACTTTTCATCCCCGGTTGTGGCATATACCTCAGCATCCTCGCGCAGGGCCACTGCCAGTGAGGAGTCAAACGGGTCTGAAAGTTCGTAGCGCTGCCCGCCGCCCAGCATAAAGCCCTCGGCCGGCACAATGCTCTCTGCCTGCTTGTACTCGCCGGAGGTGGACAGCACCCCCAATTTGGCGGAGATCACATTAAAATACCGGTCGTTGGACGGACTCATACCGAACAGCAGGCCGCCGCCGTCCTCGACCCAGTTCATCAGGCGGAGCAGTTCCTCTCCCAAAGGTTCAACATTGGGCATGAGCACAACAGCGGTTTGATAGTTTTCCGGTGCGGGCAGATCATTCACCGAGACTTCGGCCAGATCGACCACATCGGCGGCAACCTTCATGTCCTGCAGAAGCTGTGTAAAAAGCTCTCTTGCATCGTCCACACCGCTCTGCCTTGTATCACAGAGCAGCAGGCAGGTGGCGGGCTGCTCCTGCAGCGCCTGCGCCTTGGAGATGGCCTGTTCCTGCGCCAGATACGACAGGCGAAAACGGGTATGGGTATACTGCACGCCACTGCGCTCCGCAAACAGAACGGCGGCAATCAGCAAAAATACGCCCCACACCAGCAGCAGCTTCTGCCAGCGGAAACGCAAAAGCCAATCCTGTACACGCTTCACACCCTGTCATCTCCTTCTTTTTCGTTTTGCCAGAAGCGCAGCGTCTCGCGGCCTTTGGCGCTCAGGTAGACATCCTGCTCCTGTATATTATGTATGGTTTTTCGCAGGGCATCACCGTCTTTGCGGTCTGCTGCACTGCGCAGGCGAAGCAGCCACGGCTCCTCACGCTGGGGCCACTGTGCGGTAAGCTTTTCCAGCACGCGCTCTGCCTCGTCATATTCCTGCATTACCAGATACGCCTGTGCCAGACGGCAGCCCAGCCTGAAATCCAACCCTGCTGTAAGCTGCTGCTTCAGCAGCCGGATAAGCTGGCGCTGCTGGATCTCTGCAGCGCGTCCCTGCACCAGACCGGAATCAAGATATTCGCCGAGATACCGGCTGTAAGCCGCCAGCACCTCCGGGTCATTGGGCTTGGCTGCATAATCTGCCTCATGGCGCTGCAGGGTCAGATCGGCCTGCTTGGAGATCTGCGCCATCGCCGTCGCAGCATAATGTACGACCTCGCTGTCCTCATTCATACGCGCCTGCTGCAGCAGATCATAATACTGCATCGGGTCATCGTTCAGCACCGAGAAAATCAGCTTGCGCCGCTGCTCGGCACTGTTGACGATCAGCGCCTCCTCAAGCGGCACGGTGGTCTCACGCGCTTCACGGTTCTCAACCAGAATGCTGCGGAACAGTTCTTCGTTGATGCGCAGCTTTTCCAAATCCGGCGGGGTGACAGCCCTGTCTGTCAGGGCGTTGCGCGTGGTCAGCAGCAGTACACAGATCGGTCCCCAAAATGGGATCAGCAGCATAAACGGAAGAAAATACCCCTGGGCATCCAAAAGACCCTTCCGTACCATTCTCCACAGCAGCAGACACACCAGCAGATGCAGCAATAGCAGCACCAGTGCCAAAGCGGTCAGGTTCATCTCTGCTCCCCTTCCTGCGTTGCGGCTGCGGCCAGCGCAAGCTGCTGCTCAAACGGGACCGGCTGCGCTGAGATGCCATGCTTCTGCAGGCGCTGTTCGATGATCGGCAGTTCGCTTTCTTCAGCCTGATTCAGCAGCAGGTACAAGCTGCCGTCCGGTCCCCGCCCCGCCGCATCGCTGCTGCGAATCGCATGGTCCAAAGCAGCGTACAGACGGGTCTCATTTTCAAAGGTATCCGTGACCCGCAGCAAGAGATGCTGTGCCATCTTTTCTTCCTTGAGGGTGCAGGCAGCATCCAGCTTAGCGGCGAATGCAGCCGGGCGCAGCACCCGCGTTCCGGGCAGATGCTGCTCGTTATATACTGCATTCTCATATTCAAAGGCGCGCACCAGTGCCGTCTCTGCAAGACCGCACAGGATGCGGAACAGGTTTTGGTAATAGAGCGTAAGCTGGTCATCCACCGCGTCAAAAAGAACGACCAGCACTACGGCCCGCCCATTTTCGCGCACCGCCGCAGCGTACATCGGCATCTCGGGGATCAACTCGCGATTGACCCACAGTCCCTCCTGCTCGATAGCGCGAAGCACAGGCAGATACTGCTCTGTCTCGATTGAGCGCGGCATGTTCCCCTTAAAGCCGGGGCTGCAGGCCATCATCCGAGCAAAGTGGCGGTTGTCGTCCAGATGGTAGACCGCGAGACTTTTGTTCTGCAGAACATCCTCCATAATCTGGACGGTCTTATAGTACAGCTTTTCCGGCTGCATGTCGTCAAGCTGGCGGGTCACATCATATATTTTGCCGAAGCTGTCCTTTCTGCCCAGAATCTGGCGGCGGAACATCTGCTTATCCTCCAGCGTGTCCTGATACAGCCTGCGCACAAAGCGTAAACGATCTTTAAGACGCTCATTTTCCTGCTGTACAAAGCGGATGGATTCTGCGTTTTGCATCTGAACATAACCGCACAGTGCGCCCGCGATAAAGTAGACGATAAAAGCCAGCCAGTTGGCGGGATCGTAGAAAAGCAGCAGCGGCGTTGTCCCCTGCTGCAGGTACCCCAGCATCAGGGAAAGCGAGGCCAGCAGCGCCGCCAGCACGCCTGCATTCAGGCCGTACATCGTGCCCACCAGCACGATGAATGCCAGCCGAAAATCGACCATGCGGAACTGCGCCTGTGTAGCGGTCATCTGCACAAGCAGTTCCGTCACCAGCCAGGCCGCTGCAATTTCTGCCGCAGCCAAAAGCCTGCGGCGGGTGCGCAAGGTATTCCATATCCGCCCGAGCAGGTCCCGTTTCGGGGTGCGTGCCTCCTTCCAGCGTCCGTACAGCTCCGGCATGTCATCCAAAAGAGCATACCGGGGGAACCACCCATAACGCTTGCGCAGCAAGCCGTCATCGGCCGGGTAATACATCGGGGAATCCTGCCCATAACTGACCTGCAGGCCGGGGCGAAGCTGCTGCAATTTTTCGCCCAGATGGCTGTAGTTCACATCGAACACCACGGGCACGGTAAACTCCTCCCATTCGGGAGTCCAAGCGTCATAAATACGGGGCACCAGCTCTGCCAGATCCTCGCTGCAGAGGGCATACAGCGGGCTTTGTGCCTGTTCATCAAAGCAAAGCTTGCCTGCCTCCATCTGTTCAAACAGCGGTGCAAAGCCCTGTCCGCCGCCCGCACCGTCCGTTCCGTAGAGATACGGCATGTGCAGCACTTTGACCTGCACCTGACTGGTCATTGCGTAGTGACGGCAAAGCTCCTCCGCAGCTTTGGCCATGATGGTCTTGCCCGTCTCGGGGGTAACGATACTTTCCGGCCCGGCCAGATACAGTATGCGGACCGGGCGCTCACGGTTGATCTGCAGCACATGGCGCAGCCGTTCCAGTTCACCGGCCTGCTCATTGTGAGGGATCAGGTACTGCGAAAAATACACGATGCAGTCAAACTCGTAGGTATCCGTCAGCTGCGACAGCAGTCTCTTGTTGTCCAGCGCAATCGCCTTTAAATGGGGGTCCTGCGCCTTTTCATATCCTGCAATCAGGACATGATCCTGCGGAAAGGCCGCCTCGATCCACGCCTTTGTAACACAGCTTGTATTGCCTGTCAATAATACTTCCACAACCGTTTTTCCCCTCGCGTATAACTATCGGCATTCGTCCTGTCTGCCGCAGAATCTCTGTATATTCAAAGTTGTATTTATGTTATAATATCACTTTTCTATTGCGATTTCAATATTCGCATCGTGAAGAAGTGTACATATTTTGCTCTTTATATTTACTGTATCCATCAATATCAAAAAGAACTGAAAGAACTGTCTTTCTCTTATTATAAAAGGTAACCGGAACGAATGCAACGGGTAGAAATCCTTGCGTGTTCAACTGTGCCCCCATTAAAAGTCTTTTCCTCAGCGCACGATGTGCGCCCCCTGCCTGATGCAATAACATTTCTCTGGAAATCTTACAAAAAACAGGCGCCGCAAGTCTGCCCTGCTGCGCCTGTTTTTACATTCTACTGCATTGCGGCCGCAAACTTACGCTTTACCGCGCTCTTGTCGCTGCTTCTCCCTCGGCATAGTCAAACAGGCCGTCGTTCTTTTCTTCCATGGCCTTGATCATGTGGTAGGTGTATTCGTTGTAGGGCGTCGGGATGCCTAACTCGCGCCCCATGCGGATGAGCGCACCGGAGAACATCTCGATTTCGGTGTGGCGGTGGGCGTCCAGATCCTGCAGGGTCGAGTACCGCGCGGTCGGCTTTACAAGGCTGCCGTAGCTGACGGCGCTGTCCACCAGACTCAGGTCAATGCCTTTTGCGGCGGCGATGGCCTCCAGTTCGCAGCGCAAGCCGTCACTGATGGCCTGCATATGGACGCTGTCACGGTAGCAGCCGACACCTGCGCCCAAAATTGCCTGCGGCAGGTTGTTGCAGACATTCAGCCGGAACTTGCTCCAGATCTCCTCGCGGATATGCACTGTGGTCTGGTAGTGCAGCCCCGTGCCGTCAAACAGGTCGGCTACAGCCTGCACGCGGGGGCTGTCAAAGGGCGGCTGCGGCTCGCCGTAAATGATCCCGATCGTTGTGTCCGGGTCAAAAAAGACACCCTCCTCTGTACGGTGGGACGCTACTTTAATAAGCGCGGGCAGTACATGAGTGTCGCCAACCGCTGCCCCGATGATTTCCTCGCTGTCAACGCCGTTCATCAGGCTCATGACAGTGGTATTTTCGCCCACAATCGCGCGGATGTCATCCAGCGCTCCGCGCAGGGCACCGTATTTCAGCGCAACGATGAGCAGGTCTGCGCCGTGGGCCTGCGCAGGGTTCAGTACCTGCGGGCGGTAGGTCTTACCGTTGATCGTACACCCGGCGCGGCGCAGCCGGTCGGCGCGTGTACCCTCGGCCACGACGCTGACCGTCACCCCCGGCTTGTCGGTCAGCCCCCACAGCAGATAGGAGCCGACAGCACCGGCCCCCAGAATCGCAACAGAACGAATTTTCATACTTACCCTCTCCCCTGTTTTTACGGCTTGATGATGCGGATCAGCGTTTTATCCAGCTGCAGCGTACAGTGCCACGGATTCAGGATGATACCCTGAATCTCCTCCGCAGCCAGCGCGGCGTCAAACAGGCTGTTTATGTCAGCCCAGAATGTGGATTTCACGGCATCGGGGCTTTTCATCTGCTCGTCAAACGAGGTGAAGGCATACCACCAGCGCCCACCATCGGCGGTCTGCACAATTTTGGGGCGCAGCGCGGCGGATGCGCCGGGCGTTGTCTCCACGGCGGCGATCCACTGCCCTCCGGCCTGCATGGCGCGGCGCACAACGGTCAAAGTGTGGGCAAGCTGCTCCTGCGTGGGGGCCTGCTGCAGGCCCTGCACGGCGTCCTCAAGCGTCTGGTTGAGCCGCCGGTTCTCATCTTCTTGCATCTTCATGGAAATTCCTCGCTATTCATGGTGTATAGGGCCATTATACGGCTTTCGCATCTAGACTCTGTGTCAATTTTACTCGGCGTTGAATACATATTTATCCAGACGGTCGAAGGCTTCTTTTACGCGGCTCAGCGGCAGCGCCAGATTCATGCGGATCGCGCAGGGGCCGTGGAACATCCGCCCGTCCTGCCATGCTACGCCCACATCCCAGCCGGCTTTTTCCAGCCCATCGATGGTCTTGCCGTGCTTCTCGCACCATTTGGTGCAATCCAAAAACAGCATGTAGGTGCCCTGCGGCCTGCTGACCTCAACGCCTTCAAAATGCGTGCGGATGTGCTCGCAGGCATAGTCCACATTGCCGGTGATCACCTGCCGCAACTCGTCCACCCATTCATAACCCTCCGGCTTGTAGGCGCCGATCAGGGCATGCATCGACAGTACATTCATATCGTTATAATGCGGCTTAGAACTTTTGGCGACAACGCGGTCGCGCAGATACTTATTGTAAATAATGTGATAGCTGCCTACCAGACCGGCCAGATTGAAAGTCTTGCTGGGCGCGTATACCGCCACGGTGTTCTGGCGTGCCCAGTCGGAGACGGATTGTGTCGGAATGTGCTTGTACCCCTCCAGAATGATGTCAGACCAGATCTCGTCAGAGATGACGATGCAGTCGTTGGCCTTGTAGACCTCCATCGCCTTCTCCAGCTCCCACCGTTCCCAGACGCGGCCGCAGGGGTTGTGCGGGCTGCAGAATATGGCCACATGGATTTTCTCAGCCTTCAGCTTGGCGTCCATATCCTCATAGTCCATCCGCCAGATACCGTTTTCGTCCTTTTTCAAAGGGCTGTGGACGATCTTGTAGCCATTGTTGTTGATGCTCATCGTAAAGCCGATGTAGGTGGGGCTGTGGAGCAGTACGCCGTCACCGGGGGCTGCAAACGCGGTCAGCGCCGAGATAACGCCGCCCAGAACACCGTTCTCGTAGCCGATTGCTTCTTTGGTCAGACTGGTCACACCGTTGCGGGTCGCCTGCCACTGTATGATCGAATCGTAATACTCGTCCGTTGCCTGAAAGTAGCCGAAGGCCGGGTGCTTGGCTCTCTCGATGATGGCTTCCGGGATGGTGGGCACGGTGGGAAAGTTCATGTCCGCGACCCACATGGGGATGATGTCAAAGCCGTCTCTGGGCAGGTCCGGGGCAAAGCCTGTGCCGAGACCGTCAACAGCGATGGCATCCTTGCCGTGGCGATCCATGATGGATGTAAAATCGTACTTCATAGTCCTTCCTTCTCTCTGGTTTGCGCTATTTCGGGGCCGGGCTCCGCGCCCCTTACTTCTATAAACAGTATACCGAGACATCCACGGACATGCAAGGGTATCTTTCGGCGCACTTTGCTATAGAAGCCGTTTGAACGACTTTGAAACTTACTTTAAAGTGTTAAGTATTGAACCGCCTAAAATTGACAGCTGCGCGGTTCGGTGGTAGAATCAAACCATAAAGGCAGCTCTTTACCGCCGCCATACAAGGAGGGTTATTCTGATGGAGTTCACACAGGTCATTGAAAACCGCTATTCCTGCAAAAATTTTAGTGCGCGCCAGCTTGCGCCCGCACAGCTGGACGCGATTCTCGCGGCCGGTCGGGTCGCGCCGACCGCCAAAAATCTGCAGGAGCAGCGCATTTATGTCATCCAGTCTGCACAGGGGCTGGCCAAGATCGACGCTGCCACGCCTTGCCGTTACGGCGCACCGACCTGCCTTGTGGTAGCCTTTGACCGAAGCAATGTTTTTACATATCCCGGCGGCAAGCGGGACTCCGGCGTGGAGGATGCGTCCATTGTAGCAACGCACCTGATGCTGGCCGCCGCCAACGCCGGTGTGGACAGCTGCTGGCTGAACTTTTTTGACCCCGACAAGCTGGCACAGGCACTTGGACTGCCCGAAAACGAGGAGATCCTCATGATCCTTGATCTGGGCTTTGCCGCCGAGGGTGTCGCGCCGCTGCCGAACCACAGCGCCCGCAAGCCGCTGACCGAGACGGTCCGGTATCTGTAACCCCCGCCTTTATCCACATTTAGCGAAGCTGCATCTATTCCGACCCACACCCTGACAAAGGAGTATCCCCCATGAAAATCGCAGTCACTTACGACAACGGACAGATCTTCCAGCACTTTGGCCACAGCGCACAGTTCAAGCTGTACGAGGTTTCCGGCGGTATGATCCTCAACACAGCTGTGGTCGATACCAACGGCAGCGGCCACGGTGCGCTGGCTGGATTTTTAAAGCAAAACGGCGTTGATACACTGATCTGCGGCGGCATCGGCGGCGGCGCGCAGGCCGCCCTGACGCAGGCCGGCATCCGCCTTTACGGCGGTGTCAGCGGCGATGCCGATGCAGCCGTGCTGGCCCTGCTGGCAGGCAAGCTTGGCTATGACCCCGATGTGCGCTGCACCCACCACGATGAAGCGCACGGTGAGGGCAGCCACACCTGCGGCAGCCATGGCTGCGGAAACCACAGCTGCCACTGATGGACACACAGCCTGCGCAGCTCCCCTGCAAAAAGGCTGAAGGCTTTGCTCTGAGCAGTCTATCCCCTTTTGTAAAAAGCGGCAAATTGTCAATAGTAATGTCACAAATCTAAACGGCTAATTTTATCCCCATTGCGGCGCACTCGGCGGCCATGAGGTCGGCGGGGCGACGCCAGCCGAGGAGACGGCGGGGGTAGTTGTTCATCCACAGGGTTATATACTCGGCATGGTCTGCGGTGACGCAGGCCATGCTTTTTCCTTTTTTGCAGAAACGGCGAATGAGCTTGTTCTGGTTCTCGTTCGTGCCACGCTCCCAGCTGCTGTAGGGGTGGCAGTAGTAAATCGGGGCAAACTGCTCCATCTCCTTGGCGGCGGCAAACTCGCAGCCATTGTCGCAGGTTATAGTCTTGAACAGTTTGCGGAAGTCCTCGCCAAACTCCTGCCGAAGCTCCCGCAGGACGCGCAGCACCTCGCGGGCCGTCTTGCTTTCCAGTACGCGGACGATCTCGAAGCGGGTCTTGCGCTCCGTAAGCACCAACAGGCAGCGGCTCGGCCCTGCGCTGGTGCCGACGACAGTATCAATCTCCCAGAAGCCGACATCCTCGCGGGTCTCGACCTCGGGCGGGCGTTCGTCAATGCTGCGGTCGTTCCGGTGGGCTTTTGCCGGGCGCTGTTCTCCCTGCTTTTGCTTCACGTTGTACCGCCCGACAGGTAAATCCAGCCCGCACAGACGCAGATACCCGCGGTAGATATAGCGGTACACTGTGTTAGCGGAAATCTGCGGCAGCGCCAGACCTTGCAGCAGAATCTCCCGCACAGCGGCGGCAGGACTGTAATGCTTTATGCCTATGTAATCTTCCAGATGTGCGGCCAACTCCGGGCAGAGCTTGACCGGGCGGCCCTTGTGCAGGTCGTTCATCTGCTCGGCGCGGTTTTGCGCTTTCTGGGCGGAGTAGATGGTATACATCTCGTAGGTCGTACCGTTCAGCTGCTCACACTGGCCGCGCTGTATCTCGCGGTAGACGGTGCGCTTGCTGCACCCGACCACTTCCGCGATTTTCACCGCACTGACCTTTGCTTTCAGCAAAGATTCAATCGCCACACGCTTTTCCCATGTAAGATGCTGCCCACCCATTCCAAAAACCAACCCTTATCACATCTTATTGTATTCTATTTGTCGTTGCTGCCATTCCCGGCGCTGTTCCTGTGCCGAGCGTATCAACTCGGTCTGCCGGTCATTCAGTGCCGCCATGCGCACGCCTTGCAGCAGCGGGCCGAAGTCGCCGTCCATAATGGCAAGGTACGCTTTTATACTGCTGCCCGCCTGATGGAATATGTACCGTTTCAGACTGTCGAAGTTGTAATCCTTGCCCGCGTCGTAGGCCATGCGGATCTGCTCGGCGTCCCCCAGCAGCCGCGCCCACCATGGCGCAACCGTTGCACGGTCACGATTCTTGCCGTCGTACTGGGAAACGTATAGAAGCTGATTTTTCATAATCCCCATGAAGGTAAGCCCGATGCTGCCGTTTGATTGCCAGCTGCGGATGAAGGACGCGGCGGCATCATTGCGCAGCTGGAACTCGCAGCGCACCCAGTCGCACGGCACTTTGTCGGCGTCCACACTGCCCTTGACCTCGCGTTCCAGCGTCTTGTCGTAGATACGCAGCCGGAAGTCTGACTTACTGCTGCCCCAGATAACGGACATTTCACTGCTGCCCTCCTGGATCAGGTAGGTTTTCCAGCGGGAAATATACCGCCCGGCGCGGGTGTAGGCTTGTACGGTTTTCAGCTTCAGCTTGCCGAATGTATCGCAGGCAATATCCAAGCGGCTTATGTGCAGCGAAGCATAAGTAGACTGTAGATATTTTATCCACTTTTCCCACGTTAGGCCCGGATGGGTGGTTTCCCACGTTCGGCAACCGGTGCCGGACATCTGTATATAGATTGTGTCGCTGCTGCCGTAGGCATAGACGATACCATCATACCAGCGGGCGTAGGCATAACCGTACATTCCGCGCCGGTTTTGGAATTCCAGCCCGGACAGGTAGAACTTCTTTTCGATACATTGAGGCAGGTACACGGCTTTTTCCTCGGTCTCGTCGTGCTCTTGGAACTCGCTGACGGAGACTGTGAAACAGAAGTAGTCAACAAGGATTCTTGTTGCACCGTGGGGGCCTGCTTTCTTGTTTTCACTCTGCGGCATTTTTGCACCTCTCAAAAATTGCGTTGCTAAAACAGAAAACGGCAGTTTTCGGCTAAGTTTGTGTGGAGTTGTACCCCCGTGCTACAATACGGGGGTTTTGGCGAGGCGCGGGTCCTCGTCGGATGGATTTTTATTGCGGGGAACGGGCTAAAAAGGAGCCTGCGGCGCTTGTGCCGCTCAGCGCCGAACCCTTTAAAAATTGGGGTTCGGCTTTCAAATCATGCACATTGCCCGCATTCGCGGGCGCGAAATCTAAGGAATCTTGAAATCCCCGGTCGGGGCCGGGGATGGTCACAAGAGAAGGCTTTGCAATATTCCACGGAGTGGGAGTTATCATGAAAGCCTGACGCAGGGTAAGGTCTCGCACTTTTGCGCCGCTTTACGTTTCTGGCTGGGCAGGGTTCGCAGTTGGGCGCTTGGGCCAATAAAGGAAGATCTGCATCTGCCGGAAAGCCCGGCATCTTGCCTTTGCGCGGTGTAGGTTTGCGGCAAGGGAAACGGAAACCCGCGCAGGCGCTGCCAATATGGGGCTAGGCGCCCCATACCCGCCAAACCGGCCCTAAGGCTGCAAATATACCATAAAGCCGCGGTAATAGTCGCGGTTATACAGTTTTATCTCTTTAACCTCGCGGCTTCCGTAGCGCGTAAAGTCGCAGGCCTCTATTTCACCGCCCCAAAGCATCAGGCCGGGGTTCTCCGGCCATGTCCAGAGTGCAACCAGCGTGTGCGGGGCAAGAAGCTTTTGAAATTCGTTTAAGGTCATACAAATCGCCTCTTTGTAATACAGGGGGAAGCTCTGATCGGCGTGCCGGCACGCGGCAGCACACGCGGATGTGTATTACGGCGGCGGTGGTGCTGCTGTCCATTGCCTCGCTGGTGGTGATCCTCGTCGCCGGGGCCAGGGACCGGGGCTGCCGCTCCTATGGCGTCTGCGCCGGGGTGGCTCTGGGCATGATGCTCACGGGCGCACTGGGCATGAAGCTTGTTCCGGCGGCCTATTTTGGCGTGGTGGAGCGCTTCAGCATATTCGCGGCCACGGGCTTCAACGCCGCCCTGGGGCTGCATCTGTTTTGCATGAAGGAAGGAAGATAAAATGAAGATGTTTTTTGAAAATGCCGTCACCACGGTCACCACGCTGATGGTGCTTGCGCTGCTGGGCTTTATTGGGTACTCGGCCTATCACCACGCCGAGATCCAGTTCTGGGGACGCCGGAGTCTGGCGGTGCTGGTGTTCGGCCTGATGGTTTGCTGCTTCGCGGCGGCCCGGGACGGGCTGGATAAGACCATCCAGTCCACCATCGACGGCAGCTGCGCACCGGGACTGTTCCCTCTGGCCAGCATCCCCACGGTGGTGGGCTGCATCGGCGCGGCGCTGATCCTGGTGGCGGCCATTGCCACCCCCATCGCCAAGAGCCAGCGTGCGCGGGAAATTTGGTTTTACATCATGTCCGGCGGCACGGTGCTGAAAATCGTCACCGTGGAGATCGCCAGAATGCTTGAAATGGATTAAGGAGAGAATTATGAGAAAGATTTACCCCCGTCCCTTTGACAACCAGACCGTCTATTTAAAGGACGTGGTGTCCGGGACAAATATTCAGGCAGGGGATTACACGATGTACAACGACTTCGTGAACGACCCCAGAGATTTTGAGAAAAACAATGTGCTCTATCATTACCCTGTCAACGGCGACCGGCTGGAGATCGGGAAATTCTGCTCCATTGCCTGCGGGGCGAAGTTCCTGTTTACCAGCGCCAATCACGCCCTGCGCTCCCTGTCCACCTATCCGTTTCCCATTTTCTTTGACGAATGGGAGCTGGACGCAAAGGACATCCGCAGCGCCTGGGACAACAAGGGGGACATCATCCTCGGCAACGACGTATGGGTGGGCTATGAGGCGGTGATCCTCTCCGGCGTGACCATCGGCGACGGCGCGATCATCGGCACCCGCGCCGTGGTGACCAAGGACGTGCCGCCCTACACCATCGTGGGCGGCGTTCCGGCCAAGCCCCTGCGCAGGCGGTTTGACGACAAGACGGTGGAGCGCCTGCTGGCGCTGCGCTGGTGGGACTGGGAGGAAGAGAAGATCAAGCGCCATATCGCCGCCATCCAGGCGGGGAATGTGGAGGCGCTTTGCGCGGACGGAGAAAGGGAATGAATACGATTCACGGCTTCATCCCGGCCGCCTTGGGAGGGCTGCGATGAAGCCGGTGATCGTTGACCCCGGCGCCACCGCCCGCGCCCAGGCCCACGCCCTCTGGATGGATGCGCCGAATCCCATGGTGACCTTCTTCAAAACGCTGGACGTGACGCCACTGGTGCGCCTGAGCCGCAGAAAAGGGCTGAAATTCAATATGCTGCTGTGCTGGTGCATCAGGCGGTACCGCCGCCGCTTCCTGAAAACCACCCTGACGGTTTCGTTCCAGTTCCACCACACTCAGATGGATGGTGCACATGCAGGGCGCTTCCTGGAGCTGGTGCAGCAGAGCATCCGTCAGCTTCGCGCTTCGGCGGCGCGGAATTCATTTTGAAAGGAAAAGAATCTAAGGCAACACCGCGCAATTGTGTCTGCGAGCCGCAGCCGTCTTTTTGCCCCA
>OLOV01001264.1_pt1 | contig 20256 bp, 20 predicted proteins | sample 1672931 | NCBI WGS metagenome assembly OLOV01 (sample SAMEA3136738, study PRJEB25190) | human gut metagenome | biome: human gut; feature: human-associated habitat; material: faeces | place: Austria | collected 2013
GGGGTCCCGTCCTGCGGACTTGCAACAGGGTCATGGCGCACCGGCCGACCGGCTCCACACAGACAGATCGTATCCGTCTGCCTTATGCTGCCCGAAGGCTTTCTTTGTCAAGGTGGGGTCAGTCCCCGGTATCGGCAAAGGAGGAAAGGGTAAGCCGATTGCCTTCTGCCAGGGCTAAAAGGATCAGGCGCGCATCACGGCCCGGATCAGTCGGATTTCCAGACAGCGCTTCATGTGGACATCCACGCACACATGAGGCGTTCCGTCCTTGTCATAGAGGGTACGGGTACACAGGCGGCTCATATAGTCGTCGTAGTACCGCAACACTTGCTCCATGGCCTCGCTGTCACCACCGGAGGCCGCGTGGATCACCCAAACGGGCGGCAGGTCCTTTCCCTTATGGATGGGCTCTGTCATCTTCCTCAGCCTCCTTTCGGCATCAGCGCCGACAATGTTTCGCGCAGCTCCTGCAGCGCCCTCGTCCGGTGCCGCTGAACGGCGCTCCGGGACATCCCAACGAGATTGCCGATCTCACCATCTGCCAGATCCAGGGTGCAGTGCAAAATCAAAATGCTCTGCGCCGTCTGTGGCAATGCGGAGAAAGCCTCGGCTACAAGCTCGTTGTCGATATGTAGATCGTAGCCGTGCGACGAGAACACAATGCTGTCGCTGGGGTAACGATCTACGACGCAGAGCTTGTCCAGCTCCGCCTGGGACAAGTCGCTAAAGAAGGCTTCACGCTCTCTTTGGCGTTTCATGTTCCGCAGGTAGGCTCTGGCCTCGTTTCGCAATACCTTCTTGCAAAAAGCATCGAACCGGCATTGCTCGCCATAGTCGCGGGGGTTAGATTCCATCAGTTTCACCCCCTTTCCATGGGGGATCAGGTGGTTCTCTCCCTTTCCGCTACTACCAATCCTGCGGGAGCGTGTTCTGCCCGCCAAACGCCTCCTTCTTGAAAAAAATTTGAGAAAAGCAACGGCCAGCCATCCCGACCGCAGGAAACGACAAAAAGCGCCCGGCAGGTCACAGACCCACCGGGCGCAATGGCAAGTAATATGAAGTTTATTTACATGGTATAGTTCATATTCGTGGCCGAACCTCTCCGCCGACTGGAACGGGCTTTTTTTGAGCGGTTAGCCCTTGTCAGATCAGGCAGGAACAGCATCCGGCGCAGCATGGCGGCATCCTCCTTCTATGCCGCCGCGGAAGCTGTCAGGGCAAAGAAAAACGGCGGCCTTGATTTCTCAAAGCCGCCGTTTAATAGTTTGGGCGTGTCAATAGGTCTGCTGTACGACGGCTTTTTTTCTTTTGCCGTCGCTCGGCAGATACTTCTTATTTAATACTTTTCTTAAACAATAACCATGTGCTGATGAAGTAGCAAATCAATAGCAAAGCAAGAATGCTTACCGTCATACCGATTTGTGTCATCAATGCGCCGAAACCAATATAGGCAGAGATTTCTGCGGAGATCGTTTGAATAAAATAAATTATGACCATTGTGGACACGATGATGGCGACAACGATTGGCAGTCCAAACCAGATGCCTAATTGTTTCAATACCAGTTTACCTATGTGAGTATCCTCCACACCCAATTTGCGAAGTACCGAGAAGCGGTATTTATATTGGCTTGCATCCAAAAGTTGCTGCAAAGATAACACCGTAAGACAAATCACCATCAGCACAACAGCTGCATAGAGCATAGATGCCTGTAAAACAAAATTACTTGCTTTTGTGGTATTGACTTGTAGGGTATTCAAGCGAATGGCATAACTGACGCCGGTATCAGTTATTTCTGGATACTCGGCTGAAAAAGCCTGTTCTAAGGCACGGGCATTTTCATAGGAAATGCTTTCCGTCGTCATGATATAACGGTTCCGAATCACCGGGAGTAGGTTTTCACAGATACTATCTGGAAATACATAGAGTACATCCGTATAAGAGTTATAGGCCGTTTCTCCAATTGCTTCCTCGTAAAAAGAATGTTCGGAAAGTGTAAGTTCCCCTGCGTCTGTCATAATGCTGCTATGCTCTTTCAAAAAGCTATCCCGTTCTTCGTTCGTTGCAATAGATTGCCACTGTGTTGTGAACTCGTCCTCTGATAAAGTGATCGGTTCATATCCCAGCATTTTGCGAATGGTGTTGTAATCACTTAAAGAAATTGCCACAACAGGAAAGTCGTATTTCATTCGGTTATGAAAATCGTCCTTGCTCGGCAGATAAAGAGAAAAGGTACAATCATAGTCAGTTTCAATCCCATGTTCTGATAGAGAATCCGTTACAAGTTCGTAATTGTCATCGGGCAGGTTTTCTTCGTCGTATACATCGTTATAACGAGAGGAAATCTGCACATCGTACATAGACCGTATATCAAGATAGCCGGAAGCCCATCCCACCAGAATGGGTGCTGCAATGAACATAAAAATTGCAAGCACTAAGGTTACACAGATCAGCGTCATAGTCTTGCTGGTAGTATTCAGCTTGGATATAATCTGCCCAAAAAAGAACAGATTTTCACTCTTGTACCTATGTTCCGGGGCCTTTGCTTTCCATGCAACAATAAAGCTGCTACTAAGATAAATGACACAACAAATGAAGAAAAGAAGATCAATCAGGAGAAATAACAAGTATTGATTGATTGCCCCGGCCCCCAAAGCCAGATAGTATCGACTGGTCAAAGCCGGCACACTGGCGGCCATAACCGTGTCCAGAACTGTGCATACCAGCAGTCCCGGAAGCAGGGTAGAAACGCCGGTTTTTCTCTTTCTAATCAGCCAGAATCCAGACCAAAGTAATGTAATGGCCGGAAATAGAATGTTTCCCCAGAACATGAGTTTGGCAGGGATAGCAAAACGGCCATCATAGTAGAATACTATTTTTTGCACGCCAGTGAGAAGCATCCACACTGTGAATCCTTCAAACAGCAGAACCACAGCAGCAATCCAGCGGCTCTTTTTTAGCTCAGGATCATTTTCTTTCTCCGCTGCCAACATATCAATGATTTTGGTTTTGCGAATAGTGCGAGTATTGAATATCCCAACAATCAAGAAGCTAAATATAAAGAAGCCGATTGTCAGCAAGACTGTATCCGGAAATAGTGTCCACGACAATTCATAGCTTTTTCCATAGGTAGTCAACAGCATGGCTGTGATAAACTGGGAGCAGAATACACCGAGAAAAATTCCAATGGCAATCGAGAGGATCCCCATCATAAAAGTTTCTGCAAAGAAAAGTCTGCCGACGGTCTTTTGTTCCATTCCCATAATGGACTGGACCGCAAACTCTTTTTGTTTACGCCGCAGCATATAGTGATTGACAAAACGAATCAAGAAAAGTAAGAACAGAGTAATGACGCAGATCGCAGCCTTCATGCCATCACTCAAGATTGTGAAATTGTACTCGCTTCCAATATCGGGTTGGTAGTAGCGGCTGGAAATAGACAGAAAGGAATAAAACAAGGTGACACAGATCGTCATGGTCACGATATAAATCAAATAGTCTTTGACGGAGCGCTTTGCATTGCGGAAAACAAGTTTAGCATACATGACTTTGTCCTCCTCCAATCATGGTAAGGACATTGAGGATTTTCTCAAAGAAGGCACTCCTGCTGTCGTTGCCTTTGCGCAGTTCGGTAAAAATGGCTCCGTCTTGCAGAAAAAGAATTCTGCTGGCGTAACTGGCGGTAAAGGCATCATGCGTCACCATAAGAATCGTCGCACTAAGTTGTTCGTTGATGCTCTGGATCGTAGACAGAAGCATTTGCGCCGAATGACTATCCAACGCACCGGTTGGTTCATCTGCCAAAAGCAGTTTGGGATTGTTGATAATTGCCCTGGCACACGCACAACGCTGCTTCTGGCCGCCGGAAACCTGATAGGGATACTTGTTTAAAATATCCGTGATATTGAGCTTTTGGGCAATGTCTTGGATACGCGGCTCTACATCTCTGGCGGGCGTTTTATTGATGGAAAGAGCCAATGCAATGTTTTCAGAAATCGTCAGGGTATCCAGCAGATTAAAGTCTTGAAACACAAAGCCAAGATTCTCCCTGCGAAACCGGGCAATGGCCTTGGGCTTTATCTCCGTAACATCCGTTCCTCCCAAATAGATGTGTCCTGCGCTCACGGTGTCAATCGTGGAAATACAGTTGAGCAAAGTCGTCTTTCCAGAGCCGGAAGCGCCCATAATGCCCAGAAACTCACCAGCTTCCACCGAAAAGCTAATATCTCGGATTGCTTTTGTGATATTTCCCTCATTGCCATAGTATTTCTGGATATGTTCTAATTTTAAAATGGGTTCCATTGTCTTACCTCCATGAATCATCCATGCCTCTATTGTAGCGGGTACGCAGAGTTGTTTGTATCAAGTTTTCTTACACACTTCTTACAAAAATGAAAGAAGTACAGAGCGTGTCAGCCCTGCACTCCAGCGACAAAGTCGTTGATCGGGAAGATAAGAGAAACGCTTGTCCCGTTGCCCTGGGAACAGACTGACAATCCAATCCCCAGTTTATCGCAGAGCCGTTTACAAAGGTACAGGCCAATCCCGGTGGAACTATGAACGGTTCGGCCATTCTGTCCGGTAAATCCCTTCTCGAAAACGCGGGGCAAATCGCTCTGTGGGATTCCAATTCCATTATCTTCTACAGATAAAATCACCTGATTATGTTTCTGCGCCGTAGAAAAGCGCAACGATGGTTGCTCCGTCCGATACTTTACCGCATTGCTGATAATTTGATTCAGAATGAATCGTACCCACTTATCATCCATATAGGCGATTTTTCCATCATCCTCCACCTCAACCGTCACATGGTTTTTGCGTAGTAGGTATTTACTGTCTGCGATTGCATCATGGACCACATCTCTAATCCGTATCTCACGGACGGTATAATCTTTTTCCGTATGCTCACTTCGGGCATAGTAAAGGGCTTGCTCTGTAAAGCGGTTTATATTTTCCACCTCTACCAGTAGCTCTCTGGTAAACTCTGAACGATTATTTTCACAGATCAGCTTCATGGCAGTAATCGGAGTTTTGACCTCATGGATCCATTGCTCGATATATTCCTTGTATTCTTGCCGTTCTCTCTGAACTTGACCGATCTTTTCCAGCATAGACTTTTCGGCCATTTTCAAAATCTGATAAAAGACCTGTTCATCGGCTCTTTCCGGCATAGCCATCACTTCGGGCATCAGATATTTTTCACCCAACTGTTCGGCCATTGCCAACAGCGTTTCACAGTGTCTTTTTTGTATGGAGAAAGAGACCGTCAGATAGCAAACTACAACCACAATCCAGACCAAAGCAATCAAGGAAATGGCTTGACGGGATGTCCCGGTGGTTATCAAGAATAATGCAAGTGCCAATACCCCTAAAAGGTTAAGCAGAAGCACGGGCAGTTGATTTTTCAGATATTGTTTGCCGCTCATAGTGTATACCCCTGCCTGTGTTTTGTTTTAATGAAGTCGTGCAGGCCAATGTGATCCAATTTATTCCGAATGCGAGTGATATTGACACTGAGGGCATTGTCATCAATGTAGAGTTGATTATCCCAAAGATAATCTACAATATCATTTCTGGAACAAATTTTACCGGCGTTCCGAAAAAGGTAGTAAAGGACTTTCAATTCGTTTTTTGTCAATTCTGCTTTCTGCCCTTTATATTCAATCATGCTGCTTTCCAGGTGTAGCGTTGCATCATTCCATGTCAATGTCTCGGATTGTCCAGAAGTGTATACCCGCCGCAAGAGGGCGGCGGTTTTGGCAAGTAAAATTGCCGTATTATATGGTTTTGTAATAAAGGCATCACCGCCAAGCATGATGCTGTTCAGCTCGTCCATATCGGTGTTGCAGCTTGTCACAAAGATAATCGGAACATTGGAAATGCTGCGGATTTTAGAACAGATAGAAAATCCGCTCTCATTCGGCAATTTAATATCCAGCAAAACGAGGTGAGGTTCTTCTGCCTTGAAAGTGTCATTAACCTTTGAAAAATCCTTTACTGAAACAGCAGTATATCCATTGCCCCGCAAAAGGGTTTCCAATTCACTTTGTATGACAGGATCATCTTCAATAATCAGTATTTTATATGTCTTCATGTTTTGGTGTCTTCCCTTGCTTTGTTCTTCTATCAATAGGTTTTTCTGCATCTTTAGGTATTAACCAGATCGTTGCCATCTTTATGGCCCCAGGAATACGCCCAGCGGCGCAATAGTAATTTATCCGTCGAGGTGTTACGCCCCATTTTTCACTTGCTTCTTTCAAGATCATATAGTCCATAACGCACCTCCACAAAGTACATTATAGTTCTGCTGCTCGAACAAAGCAAGAGATAAATGCGAATAATAAAATGTAGATATAGCGCATATAGCAACATTCCAAGGAGAAAGTATGAAATATACAATGTATTTGGGTGATGCTATATGGCGAACATCAAAGATTGCCCCGGTTTTGAAACTTTCGGTGCCGATGTAAAAGCCGCACGGAGTGCAAAGCATCTGTCGCGTAAGACATTGGCGGAGATCATCAACATCGACTCTAGGTATCTCGCAAATATCGAGAACGATGCTACGATTCCCAGTCTGCCGGTTATCATACAGCTTATCAAAGTATGTGGACTTCCCGTGGAACGGTACTTCAATCCAGAGGTCATGCGGGAGGAAAGCGCACAGCGGCAGCGTATCAGTCACAAACTGAAGCTCTGTCCAGAGCAGTATTTGGCCGTCATCGAAGGCGCGCTTGACGGGGCGCTGAAAACTGAAAAATCAGCAGATGAAACAGAGGGTGTGTGAGCATCCTCTGTTTTCGTTTCTCCAGGGCGGCTCTGCCGCCCTTTTCTTTTTGAAAAATCCAGGATTTTGCGGGCAGATAAAGGTGTTTCCGGCATTGTATTTACGGGGGAAGAAGCGTAGAGCAAGCACAGCAAGTGTGGCCACACTTGCAAATTTTTGCTTTAGGGAACCCTTGCCCCTAAACACAAAATTGCTCGTTGGGATAGCCCCAAACCCTTATGCAGAAAGGACGGTGCCACCCTATGGTAAATCGAAAACGCCCCATCATCCTGCGCTGTCCGGTGACGGCAGAAGAACGGAGCCTGATTGAGCAGAAAATGGCCCAGCTCCAGACAAAGCGGATCGGTGCCTACTTGCGGAAGATGGCAATCGACGGATATATCATCTATGTGGACACCAGGGACATCAAGGAGATGAACAAACTCCTGTCCGCCATTGGCCGGAACATCAATCAGATCGCCAAACGGGTCAACGCCGGAGGACCTACCTATCAGGCCGACATGGAAGAAATCCGGGAAAGGCTGGATCAGATATGGCAGTTACAAAGACGCATCCTATTAAGTCAACGCTGAAAGCGGCCATTGACTATATCTGCAATCCCGACAAGACGGACGGGAAGCTGCTGGTGTCCTCCTTTGGCTGCGCCGCCGAGACCGCCGACATTGAATTTGAATGGACACGCCGCCATGCCATTGACAAAGGCACGCACCTGGGCCGCCACCTGATCCAAGCCTTTGAGCCTGGGGAGGTCTCCGCCGAGGAAGCCCATGAGATTGGGATGCAGCTGGCAAAAGAAATATTGGGTGGCAAGTACGAGTTTGTACTTACCACCCATATTGACAAGGGACATATTCACAACCATCTGGTTTTCAATGCGGTCAGCTTCACCGACCACAAACACTACCATTCCAATAAGCGCAGCTATCACGAGATACGCCGGGCCAGCGACCGGCTGTGCAGAGAACACGGCCTGTCCGTCATCGTCCCCGGCCGGGACAAGGGCAAGAGCTACATTGAGCATCAGGCCGCACAGAACGGCACCAGCTACAAGGCAAAGCTGAAAACCACCATCGACCGCCTGATCCCCGTGTCCTCTAGTTTGGAAGATTTGCTTGCCCGGTTGCAGCGGGAAGGATACGAGATCAAGCGAGGAAAGTATATCTCCGTCAGGGCGCCAGACCAGGAGCGGTTCACCCGGCTCAAAACCCTGGGCGCCGATTACACGGAAGAAGCCGTTGTCTCCCGAATCGTCGGAGGCCCCCGACCATCCAGAGAGCCCAAGCAGCGCAGCGGAAAGGTCAGTCTGCTCATTGACATTCAGAACAATATCAAGGCCCAGCAGAGCGCCGGATACCAGCGGTGGGCAACTATTGAGAATCTGAAACGAGCGGCTGCCACCATGAACTTTCTTACCGAACACGGCATCGGCAGTTATGAGGAATTGGTGGAACGGTGCGATGCCGTTTCCGCCGCCTCCATCCGCACCAGGGAGGGCCTGCGGGATGTGGAACAGCAGATTACCGACCTTGCCCTCCTGGGCAAACAGATTGACACCTACCGCAAACTGAAGCCTATCTATGACCGTTACAAAATGTCAAAGGACAAGGAAAAATTCCTGCGTGGGTTTGAGAGTGAGATCATCTTATTTGAGGCGGCGGCCAGGGACATCAAGGAGGCCGGGATCACCAAACTTCCTTCAGCCGAAAAGATAAAAGCGGAACTAAATGAGCTCACCACTCGCAAGACCGCACTGCAGGTGGAACTTCGGAAGATCCAGCGGGAGGAAAAGGAGTATGATGCTTTGCGACGAAATGTGAGCAGCCTATTGAAACAACCGGCAAAGAAAGAAAAGACACAAGAAATGGAACTTAAATAACCAAAAGCAACCAGCGGAATTTTGCTACTGGATGAAAGAAAACGGCTCAAATTAGCGGGGTATATCTCGCTAGTACAGATTGCAATTATACTGAACATATCATATAATATACCATATAGCGACACTACTCTTGCAAAAAATGAAGAGTTCTAGTTTTCGTTATGTCGCTCCGAGTTATATAAAAAGCAGTAAGGTATAGATTTCTATTGTGAGCCTTTCTTACTTGCTAACACTTTGCAAAAGTAAGACCCTTTAAGACGGTGAATGTATGAGGATATATAAATCTTTTCGCAGCGGAAATAGAATTACTCTTTTTAACGGTGATTGTATAGATCTTCTTAAAAGTATGCCGGATGAGTCAGTCGATTTGGTTGTGACCTCTCCTCCGTATTGTATTGGGAAAGCATATGAGGATCCTCATGACGACATTGAAACATTTAAAACCCTACACACAAATATTTTCAATGATATGTATAGGGTCCTTAAAGTTGGTGGGAGTGTATGCTGGCAAATTGGCTATCATATTTCCGACAAGTGCGTAATACCGCTGGATTACCTTGTCTATGATTTGTTTACATCATTAAGCAAAGATTTAGATTTTCCGCTCACTCTGCGCAATCGCATTATTTGGACATTTGGACACGGCCTAAATAGTACAAATCGTTTCAGCGGTCGCCATGAGGTAATTCTATGGTTTACCAAAGGTGAACAGAAAATTTTTAATCTCGATGAAGTTCGTGTTCCTCAAAAATATCCAGGCAAAAAAGCTTATAGAGGGCCCAACAAAGGTAAGTTAAGTGGAAATCCACTTGGAAAAAACCCTTCCGATGTTTGGGAAATTCCAAATGTCAGCGCAAAGCATGTGGAAAAAACAGATCATCCCTGCCAGTTTCCAATAGCCATACCCCAAAGGCTTATCAAAGCCTTGACGCTCCCAGATGGAATGGTTTTAGATCCGTTTGCAGGATCAGGCACAACAGGTGCTGCGGCAATCCTTGAAGGCCGCAGATTTGCAGGATCTGAAATAACGCCGAAGTATTATAAAACAGCCCACAAGCGTTTAAGAGATACTATAAATGGCACGCTGCGAATCAGAGAAGATAAACCTGTTGTGGCACCGAATCCAAATTCCGCAGTTGCTAAACTGCCAGAGGAATTCAAAAGAATTAGGGAGGAAAAAAATGGCGAAAAGCACTAAAAAGAAAAAATCTCCTCCTACCGAGGAGCAGCAGCTGAAGCGGCAGAAGGCTTCATTTAAGCGTAAGATTCGTAATATGTTTACCGGGGCGGGGTTTACATACATCGCAACAAATGATAAGGAGATGTATATTGGCCATCGTAAAGTCGAGGTCGATGCCTTATTCATTTTTGAAAACATTTGGCTTGTTTGTGAAGATACTGTTCAGAAAACAGGTATCATGGATCATATCCGAACCAAAAATGAAGCGGTTGGCGAGATACGGGATAATCTTCCGGACTTTATTAGCAAATTAGTAGAACTTTTTCCTGGATCAAGTGATCTGCTCCAAAAGTACAATCCTGACCGAATTAAGTTATTTGGCCTATATATCCCTTTAAATGATCCAATGCTCACACCGGATGACTATTACCGTTTTGGGAATCTGACATTCGTTTTGCCGCAAACATTTAATTACTTTAAATGGATTGTTGACTGCATTAAACATTCTGCCCGAAATGAGATTTTTAGATTTTTAAAATTGACCAACAACCAAATCGGTAAAATTTCTAGCGGGAGTGATACGCAAAAGATTACTGCACCTATTATTTATCCTAGAGAATTTACAGGAATTACTGATAAGGTGCGGGTTGTTTCTTTCATGATGTCCGCCGAAGATCTATTGAACACCTGCTTCGTTTTGCGAAAAGACAATTGGGAAGACTCCATATGGTTATATCAAAGATTGATTAAAAAAAGCAAAATCAAACAAATAAGAGAGTTTCTCGAGAAAAAGGGCGAAGCATTTTATAACAATATTATTGTTGCATTACCCGATGATATTGCTTTCCGAGATCAATCTAAAAAGTATGTCGGGATTGATGAAATAAACGATTTGGAAAGCAACTGCGAGCTCATTCTTACAAAAGAAATGAATAGCATTTGCGTTATTGATGGACAGCATCGCATTTATGCTCATTATGTTAGTGGCGTTGACAGCAAGCAAGAGCGCAGGATCGCCGAATTAAGGCAGCAACTTCATCTTCTTGTTACTGGACTAGTATTTGACAAAGATGTAAAAGCTGAAGAACGTGCAAGAATTCAAAGTGAAATTTTTGATGATATTAACTCTAATGCAACTAAAGTTCCTAGAACCGTTTTAACGCAAATTAAGCGTATTAAGAATCCAATTGATGATGAGAGCATTGCACAGTCCGTAATTGAAGCACTCAATAAAGAAGGTATCTTTAGGGGACTTATGCAAGTTTCCTCTTTGGATTCTGGAAGAATTAAAACGGCATCGATTGTTCGTTTTGCATTACGGTATCTAGTTACTGTAAAACCCGCAGAAGGAAAACATAGCTTATTTGAATATTGGACTGGAGATAAAGAAAAGCTTTTGTCGATTGATGATCGTGAACTTCAAAACTATGTTAAATATTGTTCTGAAATACTACGTGAATATTTTGGGGCTGTCAGGAAAAACATGAGAAAGTATTGGGATGACGACACATCAAAACTTTTGTCTGTCATTTCACTTAATGGCTTCATTATTGCACTTACACGGCAACTTGGCGTTAATGGAGTGCAAGATTTTGATTTTTATGATCAAGTATTTAGCAGGTGGTCTTTTGATTTTTCTTCAGAAAAGTTCCCATACACATCCAGCCAATACAGGAAATTTTCTAATGAAATACTTGAAAATGCTTTTGACATTCCAAAAGAAACTTTAGAAACCATTTAAAGTAAAAAATAGCGGCTACCACCATAAAAGGTAGGTAGCCGCTTATTTTTTTCTAACTCTAAAAATATGTTCTACGGGTTGATGATTAAACTCAATGCCAAGTTTAGATCTAATCGCATTCTCTAATTGTCTGCAAAAGGCATCTTCCTCTAATGTATAATCTATTTGGTTTGCGATTTCTTCTACTGCTTTAACCCTATCATCAGAAATTGAACCAGAAAAATAAAGCATTTTCCCCCTAAAAGAAACACCATATAAATGCTGCATAAGACCACTTCCTTTACCACTTATCATATTCACTTTTAAATGCGATATTCAAAGAAAACCGTTTATGACTAACTTGTTGCTACCTTTTGAAAGAGAGCGCCGCCACCGGACACTTTGATCCGATGACGGCGCCCCTATTTTGTCTAAAGGTGAAAATCCGTTTTTTCCTATGCAGAAACGCCCTGTCGCCCCACATAGGAAATCATACTGCCCCTACACGGAAAAGCCGCCACAGGCGGTTTCTTCGCCTATTTTGAACCCTAATTCCTGCGTTTTTTGGAACGGCGGGAAAGATAATACGGGCAGGACACTACTACTGTCCGGAAACTCTGCTTGCAGGGATGGGCGCAGCCTTTGCAGAGCTTGTTATACTGACGCCTGCCGTTCTCGCCCAGGAAGAACGCCCATTCCAGACGCCATTTCTTGCTCCGGCTCATAAGTCGCCCAGCTCCGGGGACTTCTTCTGCTGGGTGGGCTTGTCCGGGCCTTTTCGCGACCCACACTCCCGCTTTGCATCCTCCAGCCGCTCCCGGATGGAAGGCTTTTTCTCCGGCGTGGTCCTGCGCGCCTCGGCCTGGGCTTTCTCCAATTCCTCCCCACGGCGGCCGTTGTTGATGATCCCGTCGATCATCCCATAGTCGTCCTCCAGGGTCATTTCCGCCGTGCGCAGCGGGTTTTCCGGTTCCACAGGGACGGACACGATCTGCCCGTTGATGCTGGCGAACAGCTCCGGCCGCTTGAATTGCTCGGTGTATTTCTGGATCATGTCCGGGGGCAGGGACGCAAAACTCTCCGGCCCCAGGCCCACCACCAAGAAGGTGCCTGCCACAATGTCGTAAATCTCCCCATGCTCGTCCCGGAGAGAGCGGTTCAGGTCCAGACCGATGAGCTTGCCCTCGTCGTTCAGCACCAGTCCCACCGGATCGTCAAAGGGATAGGAGGCGGCAATGTCGCCGCCCACCTCCGCTTGCAGCGCATGGAGGCCGGGGTCGATCTCCTTCACATAGGGTTCCTTCATGGGCTCCACCACCAGGACAGTCAATTTCTCTGGCGCGGTATGTTCGGGTGCGTCTCCGCTGGGGATGGCAAAGGCGCGGCTGCCGTTGGCCATGATGAGATACTTTCCGTCCTCGGACTCGTGGTGGAAACCGTATCCGGCTGCCTCCATCTGTTCCCGGCTCATATCCGTCACATAGAAGGTGCCCCTGGGGGTCCGCACCGTCTCGCCGGTCTCTCGGTCGTCCGGGGTGGGCGCTACTTGCTGCCCGTACAACTCCGCCTCATACTCTCGGTTTGCCTGTTCCGCAAAGGCCAGCATCTCGTCCACATGGGACTGATCCGGGTTTTCGATGGCCTCTCGGATTACCTGCGGGTCCACATCCAAATATGCCTCGTAGCCCACAGCCTCCTTGAACTTCTCCAGCTCGGAGGGAAGGTAGTCCTCCGGGGTCTGGCCCAACGCCTTCAGCTTTTCTTCCAGAGAGGCAATACGGCAATCGGAAAGGTTCTCGTAGATTTCTTCCTTCGCTGCATGTTCCTCCGGGTGCTCGGCGGCATACTGCGGATCGTTCTGCCGGAAAAACTCGTCCATATCGTAGGCAAGGTCCATGGCCCATTCCGAAATTTCTTCTTCGGGGATGTCATCCTGGAAGGTCATCACCCGGTATTCCTCCGGGATGCTGCCGCGCTCGCCATCGTAATACTCATGGAAACTGTCCCCGGTGTTCCGCACATAGCCCAGGTCGATGAACTGGCCGCTTTCCTCCAGGGCGATGTCCCGTCCGTAGGCCTCATAGTCGATGTAATTGCGCAGATGCTCCGGCACCTGCATGGCGTCCAGTTCCTCGATGTAATACCGCCCCAGATCGTCGTGGTCGTGGATGTCGGGGTAAACATCGTAGCAGTCCAGGTTCTCCGTCAGGTTGATAAGCTCCTGGATGCTGCCCGTGTGGTCGCCGATCTCCATGGCCGCCTGGAACCGCTCATATTCATCCTGGCTCATATCATCCAGTTTGGAGGCCAGATAGTTCAGTTCGTCCAGGTTGGCATACTCGCCCAACAGATCATAGAGGCCGTCCACATAGCAGTCGTAGTCCGTGATGAACCATTCCTCATAGGTTTGCCCAAAATCGTCTTTCGCGCCGATCCCGATGCGCTCAAAGACCTTTTTCAGTTCCTCCGCCGTGGTGGGGAACTTTACCCATTCGCCCACAAGGGCACCCTCGTTGTATTTGCCCAGGTTGGTGATGAAGGCGGCAAAGGGATAATCTTTGTCATAGTCATAATGGGGCATAGCGACACCTCCTTATCGCTCCGGCGCAGGCTTTTTCCGATGGGGTTGCGCCTTGCTCTGATTGGCACATTCCTTCCGGCTCTGTTCCAGCCGCTCCTTGATGGAGGGCTTTTTCTCTGTCTGCCTCTCCCTGGGGCGCTCGTGCTCCCACTCGTCGCCGGAGAGGGTGAGATAGCCTCGGCTCGTAAAACAGCCCTGTTCCTCCCGCATGGCGTGATTGCCGAAGGGAACGGGATCAATGGCGTCCAGCAGCTCCGGGGGCAGAAGGATGTCCAAACGCTGCGCCAGATAGCGCCAGCCCACATCCTCCACTTTGCTGATGTTTTTCTCCAGGATGAAATACTCCGTGTTGGCGGGAAACTCTCGGAACTGTTCCAGGGTGGTCAGGCGATAAGGCGACTCCTGGACAGCGGCCAGAAGATCACGGTCCTCCGGGGAAAGTCCGGCAAGCGCCTGGGCCGCTGCCTCCAGTTCGCTTGCTTCACCGCCTGCGGGGAGCAGCGGTTTCAAATGCTCCATGAAGTTGGCCTCGGTTTTACTTTTTGCCATGCACACCGTCCTTTCGTTTTGGAAACTCCAGCTTGAAATTGACATACTTGCCGCCGGTATCGTCCAGGATCACCACGGCGTCATAGGTGGAACCTTTCTTCTCCGACCACATCCCCTTGACGGAAGTGCGGCCCTTTTTCAGAAGGTCGGCCGCCATTTTCCGGGTCATTTCCTTGCGGCGGCTGGTCCAGAAACGGTCATTCTTCCACATGACAAACTGACAGGCCCGGTCCGAACAGGCGAAGTTTTTCTTGCCCTCATAGACCGGCTTGCCGCAGCGGGGGCAGAGGCCCACCGTCTCTTTCTCCGGCTGGAACAGCTTTTGCCCATCCTCGGAAATGTGGGAGTATTTCCGCACCAGCTCCGCCGCCATTGCCTCGATCCCGTCCATGAAGTCCTCCGGCGACACCTGGCCCTTTGCCGCCTCGTTCAACCGCTGCTCCCAATCCGCTGTGAGCTTGGGAGAGGTCAGCAGCTCCGGGAGCACCGTGACCAGGTTGACACCTGCCTTTGTGGGGATCAGGATCTTGCCCTTGCGCTCCACGAATCCGCCGGACACCAGCTTTTCGATAATGGCCGCCCTGGTTGCCGGGGTGCCCAGGCCCTTGCGTTCTGCCTCGTCCGGCATATCTTCTTTGCCCGCATTCTCCATGGCCGACAGAAGGGTGTCCTCGGTGTAGGGCTTGGGAGGTGAAGTGAAGTGCTCGGTGACGGAGGCGGAGACCGGCTCAAAGACCTGCCCCTCGGTCAAGGCGGGAAGAACACCCTCGGCATCTTCATCCTCCGGCTTCTCCTTCAGGGAGGAACGGAACACCTCCTGGATAGCCCTCCAGCCCTGGGAAAGCACCTGTTTACCCTTTGCCGTGAAGGCATGTCCGCCGCAGTCAAAGGTGGCCGTGACCGCCTCATACACGAAAGGCTCCGCCGCTGCACACAGCAGCTTGCAGCAGACCAGCAGAAGGATGTTGCGCTCGCCCACAGGCAGCTCCGGCACGTTCGCTTTCTCCAATTCCAGTGTCGGCAGAATCGCGTGGTGGTCGGATACCTCCTTGTCGTTCACCAGCGCCGCAACATCGGGGAAAAACTCCGGGCAGGCATCGAAGGGCGGCACCCGCGCCGCCAGATGCAGGACCACGGAGGCGGTCTCCGCCATGTCGCCCGTCAGATACCGGCTGTCCGTGCGAGGATAGGTCAGCAGCTTCTTTTCATAGAGCGACTGGGCGTAGTCCAGGGTTTGTTTGGCCGTGTAGCCGAATACCCGGTTTGCCTCCCGCTGCAAGGTGGTCAGGTCGTACAGCTTGGACGGCTTCTCCGTCTTTTTCTCCCGCACCAGGGATACACACACGGCTTGCTGTCCGTCGCAGGCGTCCCGGATGGCCTGGGCATCCTCCATAGCCGGAATTTTTTCAGAAACCGCCGCAGCTCCCTCCAACGTCAGGCGCACATGATGGTATTTCTCCTTGCGGAACAGGACGATTTTGCTGTCCCGGTCGGCCAGCATCGCCAAGGTGGGCGTCTGCACCCGCCCCACATTCAAGGTGCGGCGGTAGAGGACAGAGAACAGGCGGCTTGCGTTGATCCCAATAAGCCAGTCCGCCTTTTGGCGGCAAAGCGCCGACTGATACAACGGGTCATAGTCCCCACCGGGGCGCAGGTCGGAAAAGCCCTCCCGGATCGCCGCGTCCTCCATCGAAGAAATCCAGAGGCGGGAGAAAGGCTTGGAACATCCGGCAGCCTCATAGACCAGCCGGAAAATCAGCTCACCCTCGCGCCCCGCGTCGCAGGCGTTGACCAGTTCTGTCACATCGGGGCGTTCCATCAGGGAACGGAGAGTGTGGAACTGGTCAGCCTTTTCCTCGGACACCACATAGCGGAAGGGGGCGGGCAGGATGGGAAGGTCCTCATACCGCCACTTCTTATAGCGGTCATCGTAGGCGGCTGCGTCTGCCAGCCCCACCAGATGCCCGATGCACCAGGAAATGAGCCAGCCGCCGCCCTCAAAATAGCCATCGGCCCTGGATGTGACACCCAGGGCCGATGCGATACTCTTTGCTACACTCGGTTTTTCACAGATCACCAATTTGCTCAATTCTGGTCCTCCTGTTCTTCCTGTTCAGGAACGTCCTCGTTTTCGTATTCCTCGTCCTCGAACTCATAGTCGTCCGGGTCGGCGCTGACCTTTGCGCCCTGTTTTGGCTTGATGAACTTGATGTAGGCGAAGGCTCCGCCGCCGCCCAGGGCTGCCAGCAGCAGGATCAGTACCAGGGCGCCGCTGCTGCCGGACTCCTTCTCCGGCTCCGGTTCAGGCTCCGGTTCCACCTCCGGCGCTTTTCCGGCGCACTCGCTCATATTCACCGCGCAGACCAGACAGGCAGTATTCACCGCACCAGCCTGACATTTCTCGGCGCAGGTACAAGCAGCGGGCTTTTCCTCCGTCTGTCCATCTTCCATCAACGCCATCAAGTCGGCTTCATCCACCTGGTTCAAGAAGTGAACGGCGGTCTCCTTGTCCTCGTTGGTCCGGTCGATCAGGATGTAAAAATAATTTCCGGCTTTCGTGGTCACGGTAATAAGCTGCTTGTCGCCGTAATAGTCGTCCACCAGCGTGGCGTTGCCCTCCGGGGTTAGGGGTTGGCCCTCCGGCTCCATGCCCCCGGCGGCGGGTTCCTCGGTGGGTTCCGGGGTTGTCTCGGCGGACTCCCCGGTGTAATAGTCACCATCCCCACCGCCCGCAAAGGCGGTGACGGAGAAGGCGGTCATGCACAGGACAACCGCCAGCATCGCCGCAAACAGCCGGATCACCTTCTTATTCTTCATGGTTACTGTCCTCCATATCCTCGTCGTTGGGGTCCGGCACCGCCTCCGACTCCATCATCCCGTCGGGCAGGGTAATCAGGCCGCTGGCGTAAGCCTTCAGGAAGGCGGCCAGTTCCTTGTTGTCCATCCGCACCGCCTTGACCATGCGGACGATCTCCAGGTTTTCTTCCTCGGTGAGCTGCGCCTCCAGTTCCCGAAGGCGTTTCTGCTGGGCGGAGATCTTCTCCTTCGTCTTTTCGATGTCTTTGCGGATTTTCTCAACCGTTGCCATAAATCATTCCTCCAATCAAATCAGTTGTAAGGTGGTCTGCTGTATGCGTAGAAATGGGACTGCCAGTAGCTTGTATTCAGGTTGGAATACTGGATAGGGTCGCCGCAGTGCAGCATCATCCCGTCGCCCACATAGATGCCCACATGGGATACGCCGCTGGTGTTGTAAGTGCCCACAAAAAACACCAGGTCACCGGGCTGGGGATCGGATACCGGGGTGGAAATGTTGTAGAGCCCCTGGGCGCCCAACCGCCCGGTGTTGCACAGGCCGCTGTTGGTCAACACATAGCTGACGAAGCCGCTGCAATCGAAAGAAGTGCTGGGGCTGCTGCCGCCCCACACATAGGGATAGCCCAAATACTTTTCCGCCTCGGTGATAAGGGTATTGAACCGCTCGTCCGTGAGATATTCAGCGGGAATCTCCCAGGCGGTGGGAGGGTTTTCGATGTACTTGTTCACATACCCGGAGGACGGAAACAGGTCGGGACGGTTGCCCAAGGTGGACATATAGGTGGCATACAAGGAAAGCTGTTCCTCGCCCATCATGTAGACCGGCACATGGGAGAGGTCGAAGTTTTCCAGTGTGACGGTGCAAATGGTCCAGGTATAGGGCACCCGAACCGTATAGGTGTTGCCCTCGCTGTCTGTCCTTGTTTCCGTCCGATAGCGGGTCTCCGTGGTCACGGTTTCGGTGAGAATGTATTGCTTGTCAAAGAGGGTTTGAAGGTCCCCCTGTACCTGGTCGATGGTGAACACCCCTTCATGGAGTGCCGACAGAATGGAGACCAGCACATAGGGGTCATGTTCGATCTCGTCCAGGTCGAAGTGATACTCGTCATAGTCGTGGGTGGCCTCGTAGGTATCCAGGTATTCCCGCAATTCGTTCTCTTTGGCGCAGTAGGCTTCTTCCGCCGCCAGCATATCGGAGTCCTCGGACAGATAGGAGGACGCCATGATGTTGGACACCCCGCCGCCGAACATGGAGGAACAGGATTGCAGGGAGCCCAGCAGCATCACCAGCAGAAGGCCGATGCCGCCCACGATCAGCGCGCCCTTCCAATGCCGTTTCAGGAAAAGGGCGGTGCGCTTGGACTCCTGGGCGGTTTTCTTGGCCGCCTTTGCCGTGGCCTCCGCTGTTTTTCCGGCTTGGGCAGTCTTGCCCGCCGCCCGGTATGCCGCCGCATATTGCTTTTGCAGCTTCCGTTTCTGCCACAGGCGGGAGATGGGATTGGATGCAAGCTGAGGGTTCTCCGCCACGGCTTTCCGATAGTAGAAATCCGCATTGGCCTTGACCGCCGCCTGTTCCGCTTTTGCTGCGTCCCGCCAGGGTTTCAGCTTGCGTTCCGCCCGCCAGTTCTGGACACGGCGGTTTCCGTAGCCCACAGCCTTCTCAAAGCTGCGTTCCCCCAGGTGGCCCGACTGGACGCCGGAATTTTCCTGCTCCACCTCCCGGACCTTGCCGTGGATCGCTGCGCCTGCCTCCTGGATGGGGCGGGACAGCGGATTGGCATGGGGCTTTCCCGGACTCTTATTGGGGATCGCGTCCCTGGCGGTATCCAGCCGGTCCGCCGCCTTATCCGACTTGCGAATGGCCCCTTGCAGCTCCGGCACCGCCCGATCAGCTTCGGAAAACTGCAATCGGGAGGATGGGCGGCCCGCTGCCGCCTCGCCCTCCCGGTAGGTTCTGCGCTGTTTCTGGCGCTTCTTTTTGGCTGCTGCCTGTTCCCGGTGCAGTTCCGCACGGTCCACCGCTTTTCCAGCGGCGCCCACCGTTTCGCCGGATGCAGAATGGTCTTGCTCCGGCGTGCGGTCAGAGGGATAGGTAGTCTTGCCCGTGACCAGATTGACGGATACCGCCCCGTCACGGGTCATCTTCTGCGCCTCCTTTTCGGGGGCTTTCCATTCTTTCAAGGTGCGTCACCTCCTGTTCCATAGGGGCAGATGTTGACACAGGCCCCGGTTTCGATCATGGCGATGTACTGGAAAATGGGATAGGCCTGGGGCGGGCAGACCGCGTTCCCCAGGGTTTTCAGCCGCAGCGCCCGGTTGTCGGTATCCTCGGTCATGCGGGGGACTCCTTCGGGCTCGGCACGCCATAGGATGCGTCCGTCCATTTCGGGGGGAATCCCATAAGCCATTCCACCCAGTCCGGGTTCAGCGCCGCTTTCTCGGAAAGGGGCTGCTCCTGCCGGATCACCTGAGCCGACAGGTTGGAGGTCGGGGATTTGTCCCGGAAGGCCGCCGGTTTCAGGGTGGAGCGGTAGCCCTCCGATGCTGCCGGGGTCAGATAGAACACCGCCGCCGACAGGCTCAGGCTCCAGATCGCGCCGCTCTTGTTCACCTTGCGGAATATTCCGTTGTCGGAGAGGTACACATCCAGGTTGGCCGCGTCCCTGCAGGTGTTCTTGTCGGAGGCAAGGGGCGTGGGAAACATCAGCCGCGACGATAAAAGTTCGCTGGCGCTCATGCCATGCGCCG
>OLOV01001268.1_pt1 | contig 20192 bp, 13 predicted proteins | sample 1672931 | NCBI WGS metagenome assembly OLOV01 (sample SAMEA3136738, study PRJEB25190) | human gut metagenome | biome: human gut; feature: human-associated habitat; material: faeces | place: Austria | collected 2013
GTAATGATGATGTTCGACGCGCTGTTCCTCGGCGTGCTGTCTGTCGTAAAAATGGCACACATGAATCTGACGCTGACTCTGCTGTCCCTCATACCGATGGCGATGCTGCTTGCCGGCAGCCTTGTCCTCGGTAAGTACCTCACAAAAAAGTGGGACAGACGTCAGGCGGCATTTTCATCTCTGTCGGATTTTGCGCAGGAAAGCTTTTCGGGAATAGAGGTCATAAAGGCAAGGAATCGCGTGAGCTTATTGCTTTCAAAAGCCTGAACCGTGAAAACGAGGAAGCCAATGTTGATTACACACGCTTCTCCACTTTGATGCGTATTTTTGTGACGCTGTTTGTCGAATCCGTCATATGCGTTATACTCGGCTACGGCGGCTATCTCGTCTATGACGGAGTTTTCAACGCAGGTCAGCTCGTCGAATTCATCGGTTATTTCACCGCGATCGTTTGGCCCATTATGGCTGTTTCCGATCTGATCGATATGTCGTCGCGCGGCAAAGCAAGCCTGAACCGCGTTGCCGAGCTGCTTGAAGCAAAATGCGATGTCACCGACAGCGAAAATGTCACCGATGTCGAAGCGCTCAAAGGCGATATCGAGTTCAGGAACCTCACCTTTCGCTATCCCGACGGCGAATTTGATGTACTTGAAAACGTCTCTTTCAAAATAAAGGCGGGCGAAAACGTCGGCATCATCGGCAAAACCGGCGCCGGAAAAACAACGCTTGTCGACCTGATACTCCGCACTTATAACGTCCCCGACGGCACCCTTTTCATCGACGGTCACGATGTCAACACAATCCCGATACGCACCGTCAGAAAATACGCCGCATATGTCCCGCAGGATAATTTCCTGTTCGGTGAAACAATTGAAAGCAACATCGCCTTTGCCACCGACGGCGGAAATCATGACGATGTTGAAACCGCCGCAAAGCTGTCGGATATTCACGATAACATAATGGAATTTCCCGAAGGTTATGATACAATGCTCGGCGAACGCGGCGTGACCGTTTCCGGCGGCGACCCGCTTCTTCACCCCGATTTCCTCGAGGAGCTTCTCCGCAGGTGTCATGAAAAGGCATACAACGTTGTTCTTGAGTCTGAGCTCTGCGTTCCGACCGAAAACCTCGAGCGCGTGATGCCCTACATCAACCTGTATTACACCGATTGCAAGATCATCGATCCCGAGGCGCACAAGCGCATCATGGGAGCGAGCAACGATGTGATTCTCAAGAACCTGCGCTTGATTGGCGAGCGTTGCCCCGAGCGCATGGTGCTCAGGACCCCCATCATCCCCGGATATACCGATTCGGACGAAAACATCGATGGTATCGCGAAGTTCGCCGCCGAATGCCACTTCCCGACGATGAACATCCTGCCCTATCACAAGCTTGGCGTTACCAAGCATGAGCGCTTGGGTTCGACGTACCTGCTTCCCGATGTTCAGCCGCCCAGCGATGCGCGCATGCGCGAGCTGGCCGATATCATCGAGAGCCACGGCGTGAAGTGCATCATTAACTAGGTTAAGACTGGAGACCAACATGGATATCAAAGATTTTTACCGTGAGGTTGACGGCATCTACGCCAACGAGGACTGGGAAGCTGCAGAGGAGCTGTTCAACACTGCGATGGAGCAGACGGTTGGCAACCCCGAGATGCACGCCGTTGTCCAAAACGAGATGGGTGTTTGCTTTATGAAGCGCGGCATGCATCTCGAGGCGATCGACGCTTTGTCCAACGCTGCTGCTTACTTTGCTTCTGCCCACGGCCCAAAGAGCAATGAAGTCGTGAGCATCAAGACCAACCTTGCACGCGTGTACAGCGCCATGGCCGAGCATCAGAAGGCGCGCGAGATCCTCATGGAGCTCTGCGAGGTGTTGGGCGAGGACCCCAGCCCGTTGCTCTACGATGCCTGCGTCGGTATTGGCCATGAGTCGCGCCTGATGAGCGATTTCGAGACCGCGATCAAGTATCTTGAACGCGCAAAGGAGGTCGCACGTGCTTACGGCCAGGGCGAGCCGCTCATTGCCTGCCTCTTTGATTTGGGCGCCGTGCAGTTCGAGCGCGGCTATCGCGGCGAGGCCGTAAACGCCCTTTCGGAGGCGCTGGACCTTTGCAGGCAGCAGGGCATTCTCGATACCGAGTTTGGCCAGGGTGTCCAGGCGTTCTATGACGAGATGAGCAAGTCCGCTTGCTGCGGCTGCTCCAGCTCGCTCGCTCAAGATCCCATCACTATCGAAAACGAGTAGCTCTCACTTTCTTTACGTATAGTGTTTGGCGGCCTTCCCCGAATTTGCGCCGTGTCCCTCTTTTAGGCTTCTTGCTTCGTGGGCAGACCTCCATTCTGCTATATCTTAAAGCGCAGGCGTGATCGTGCATGTACCTCGCACGGTCACGCCTGCCTCATTTTGTATGGGGCGCTGATGATGGTGCTGGATTTGCTTCGATGCCCTTCATCATTCTTGTATGCCCACCCCGTAGCTCCTCTTGAGTGGATACAATAGACAAATGGTTCTATTTGATTGCCAAAGGGGGTCGTGATGGCAGAGGCCGGCGTCGGCGTCGATATTGTTCAGATTTCTCGCATGGAGCGTATCCGCCAGGTTACGCCTGGGTTCTTCGCTCGCGCTTTCACGACCGAGGAAGTTGAGTTTTGCGAAACCTCCTCTCGCCCCATGGCTCAGTATGCTTGTCGCTTTGCTGCCCGCGAGGCGGTGCTCAAGGCGCTGGGCACGGGCTTTAAGGGCATTGGTCGCAAGGATGTTTCGGTTACGGCTGGGCAAAATGGCCGTCCCGCGGTTCTTTTGGTCGGACGGGCAAAAGAGCTGGCGGAGGAGCGCGGCATTGTTGAGTTTGCGCTCTCGCTTTCTGCAACGGGCGATCTTGCCATCGCCAATGCCATGGCCCTGACCGAAGAGACGCGCCCTAAGGCAAAACAGACCGCACAGGATGAAAAACAGCGCATCGCGCAATCGTTTAGGGAGGCGCGCTCGGTTCTCGACGAGCTTGAGCGCGTCCAAAGCGGCGATGAGGCTCTTGAGAATGAGGAGCGCTAGATGAAGCCGATTTTGAACATCGAGGAAGTTACTCGACTCGAAGACATTATCGAGCGCGAGGGCACTTCGAAGGCAGAGCTTATGGAGCATGCGGGAGAGCTTCTCGCTTCGGTTGTCGAAGCCGAGCATCCAAGCCGTGTGCTCGTGTTGACCGGTTTTGGCAACAACGGCGGTGACGGTTGGGTTGCTGCGGATATTCTTCAGCAGAAAGATATCCATGTCGATGTTGTCTCGCCGGTTGATCCGAGTGAGATTCCAAGTGCCCTTGCACGTCATGTCGCTCGCCGCACCGCTGGTCGTGACGTTAACGTGGTCGTTGGCCCGTCGCGCGATGAGCTGATGGAGCTTGGCGAACAGGCCGACGTGATTGTCGATGCCATTTTGGGGACGGGCTTTCACGGCGCGCCCCGTCCTCCTTTTAGCATTTGGATTCCAGCCGTAAACGAACTGTCTTCGTTTGTTGTTTCCGCCGATGTTCCCTCGGGCCTTAACGCGCAGACGGGCGTTGTCGAGGACTGCTGCATTCGTGCCGACAAGACGCTGACGATGCTTGCCCCCAAGATCGGTCTCTATAGTGGTGACGGCCCCGAGTACGTGGGCGACATCCAGGTAGGCGAGCTGTACGACAAGCTTGACGAGGTGATTGGCGACGTCGATCACGCAGCCGAGATTGTCCAGGCAGGCGACCTCATCGACTACATCACCGACCTTCCGGCTTCAATTGATAAGTATTCGCGCGGTTCCGTTCTGGTGGTTGCGGGTTCTGCGTCTTACCCTGGCGCTGCCATGATGGCAGCGAAGGCGGCGGCGCGTGCCGGCGCGGGGTATGTGGCGGTGGCCGCCCCCGATGCTTGCGCCAACCTTATTCGCATGGCGCTTCCTTCGGTTCCGGTTCATGCTATTCCGTCCGATTCTCGCGGTGCGTTTGGCGCGGCTGCCCGCTCCATCGTGTGCGAGCTTGCAAAGAAGTACGACTGCGTGCTGTGCGGCCCTGGTATGACGACAAGCGCGGGCTGCATGCAGGTTGTGACCGGCCTGCTTGAGCTCGATGTTCCTCTGGTGCTCGATGCCGACGCCCTCAACTGCCTTTCACGCATCGCAATCGATGGCATTGAGAAGACCCCTGACATGTATCGTCGCGAGGCGCCGCTTATTATGACCCCGCACTATCGCGAGCTTTCGCGCTTGGTGGGGGAGGAGGGCGAGGTCTACGATCTGGGCACCGCTATCGATGCCGCCCAGAAGATTTTGTGGGCCGGCGGTTCGGACAACATGGTTATCGTCTGCAAGGGGCCAACCACGGCGATTGTTGGTGTCGAGCGCGTTTTGATTCCCGCAAGCGGTCCTGCCTCTCTTGCCACGGCGGGCTCGGGTGATGTTCTTGCCGGTATCATTTCCGGCACCATCGCCACGCTCCATGCCGAGGCTGACGTGTGGGAGCTCACTCTTTCCTACGCAGTCTCGATTCATTCGTATACCGGTTTTGCCGCTGCTGCCGAGTATGGCGAGAAAAGCGTGATCGCCACGGACCTTATTGACTATATCGGCGAAGCCATGCAACTGGTGGAGAACGAGGCGCTTAAGGACTTGGGCGCGCTCGATTCCGAGGGGGAGTAAGATGGCCATCTCAAGGCTGCCGCAAGACCGCTGGTCCTGGGTCGAGATCAACCAAGGTGCGCTGCGTCGCAACACGCGCGCATTTAAAAACCTGCTGAACCCGCGCCAGCGCTTGTGCTGCGTGGTCAAGGCCGACGCTTATGGCCACGGTGCCGTTGCCTGCGCCAAGATCATGTATGCGACCGGTGCCGATATGTTTGCCGTCGCCACGGTTAAAGAAGGTATCGAGCTGCGCGAAGGCGGCATCGTATCGCCCATCCTGCTGTTGAGCGAGCCTCCTGCCGAGTCTATCGACCTGCTGCTCGAGCATGACATCATGCCTTCGGTCTATACCTTTGAGTTTGCTCTTGCGTATGGCGAGCGTGCGTCGCAGCTGGGTAAGATTGGCAAGTACCATATGGTTATCGAGACGGGCATGAATCGCATTGGCGTGCATTACGCGGATGTGATCGAGTTCCGCCGTTCGATCCACTTCCATCGCGGTATTCAGTGCGACGGCGTGTTCACGCATTTTGCCACCGCCGACGAGCAGAGCGGTTGGGACTACAAGCTTCAGTGCAAGCGCTTTGACGAAGCAGTTGCTGCCATGAAAGATGCCGGCTTTGAATGCGGCATCGTTCACTGCGACAACACGCCGGCGTCTATCTTGGACCCCTCGACCCATTACGACATGATTCGTGCGGGCATCGGTCTATATGGCCTGCAGCCTTGCGAGACAACGCGTCCGATCTTCCCGCTGGACCCGGTGATGAGCGTCCGCGCCCGCGTAACGCGCGTGGCGCATCCTGCCATGGGCGAGGGCGTGGGTTATGGCTTTACCTATCGCGTGCCTCGGACGCGCGTGCAAATCTGCACGTTGCCGATTGGCTATGCCGACGGCCTCTCGCGCACCCTTTCCAATCGCATGGACGTTCTCTATCAGGGCGAGCGCATCCGCCAGGTGGGCAATATCTGCATGGATCAATGCATGGTCGCCATCTCCGAGACCTCGATGGGCCGCATGCCCGAGGCGAACTACGGGGACGTGATGACCATCATCGGTCGCGATGGCGATGCCGAGATCACTATGGACGAGATGGCGCGCTTGCGCGGCACCATCAACTACGAGGTGGCATGCGGCTTTGGCATGCGCCTCGACAAGGTTTACGTGTAGAGGTCGCTCATGGGTGTCATGCAGATTCCGGGGCACACGCATCAAAAGCCGCGCGAGGTAACGCTCGACGAGATTCGCGCGGTACTCGGCGACTGCCGTCTGTGCCAGCTGTGCCAAACAAGGACCAAGATCGTCTTTGGCACGGGCAATCCTCATGCACGCGTGATGTTTGTGGGCGAAGCGCCGGGTCGCAATGAAGACCTGCAAGGAGAGCCCTTTGTGGGCGCTGCGGGCGAGGACCTCAACGGCATCCTGTCTTTGGCGGGTCTGACGCGCGAGGAGGTCTACATCGCCAACGTGCTCAAATGTCGTCCTCCGGGAAATCGCAATCCGCGTCCAGAAGAAGTTCTTGCCTGCTCCCCGTTTTTGCGCGAGCAGATTCGAAGCATCTGGCCGGACGTTATCGTTACGTTGGGAAATCCCGCGACGCATTTTGTCCTTAAGACCGAGATAGGCATCACGCGCCTGCGCGGGCGTTTTCATCAGATGGGCCACTTTGTGGTCATGCCTACATTCCATCCTGCTGCTGCCCTGCGCAACCCGGAATGGCAAAAGCTGCTGGAACAGGACTTTTGCATGCTGGGAGACTACCTGGCGCGCCACGCGGCATCTACGGTGGACAACAATAAAGAACAGGAAGCGGAGAGATAGATGCTCAAACGAATAGAAGCTCTGCGCTATGAGAGTGCATGCGCGGCGGATACCGAGCATCTCGGCGAGCTTGTGGCACCGGCGCTCGCAGATGGCGACATCCTTGTGCTCACGGGCGGCCTTGGCGTGGGCAAGACGCACTTCACCAAGGGCGTGAGCCGCGGCCTTGGCGACGAGCATCCGGTGACGAGTCCCACGTTTGCCCTGATGGCTGTGCATGATGGTGGCAGGATCCCTCTGTTCCATTTTGACCTATACCGTCTTGAGCATGCCTATGAGCTGGAGGATACCGGCATTTTTGACGTGCTGGGATATGAGGGCGCCTGCCTTCTTGAATGGGGCGAGCAGTTCCAAGACGAGCTGTGCGACGAGTACCTCTCGGTTGTGATTTCGAGAGATCCAGATGACGAGAATAAGCGTACGGTTGTTTTAAAGCCGTACGGTGCGAGAGCAGAAGAGCTGGCTAGGCAGATTGACAAGGCTGTAAAAGATGACGCTGAATAGCAAACGCGCCCTTACCGTGGCGATTGATACTTCGACCGATATGCTGGTCTGCGCCCTGCGCTGGACCGATCTTGAGACGGGCGGGGAGCATATGCTCTCGCGCGACCATATGTGCCGGCGCCACGCCAACGTGGAGCTGGTGAACACCGTGCGGGCGGCGCTTGCCGAGGCGGGGTTTGGCATCGCAGATGTCGATGCCATTGTTGTGGGTCGCGGCCCGGGTTCCTTTACCGGCGTGCGCATCGGCATCTCCACGGCAAAGGGCCTGGCCTGCGGAGCAAATGTACCGCTGTTGGGGGCCTCGACGCTCGACGCTTGTGCTTGGACCGCCTGGCGTGCGGGCGAGCGCGGCCTGGTGGGCGTGCTCGCCGATGCCATGCGCGGCGAGGTTTATCCAGCGCTGTATCTCATTGACGAGACGGGTCCACAGCGCCTGTTTGACCGCGAGCGCGTGGTTAAGGCCGCTGTTGCTTTGGACGAATGGCGCGAGCGTGCCGACTGGGCAGAGATTCGTCTGACGGGCGATGGCCTTGTCCGCTATGGCAAGCTGCTTTCCGAAGACGAAGCTGCTCGTTGCTTGGAGCGTTCGCTGTGGTGGCCCTCGGGGGAGGGCTTGTTGCGCAGCGAGGCCACGGGCGACGGCGACCCGGCGGGCGTGCTGCCCATCTACACGCGCCTGTCCGATGCCGAGGAAAATGAGCGGCGCCGGTTGGGCCTGGGCGAAAGCGCCCACACCGAGACAACAGGCGTTGCCGACGAACTTGCCGGCAGGCATCTGCAGTATCGTCCCATGGGTGCGGCGGATGCCGAGGGCGCTGCGGCGCTTGACGCATCCTGCTTTGCGGACGCAAGCCATGAGGCGTGGTCTGCGAAGCTTTTCCTCGATGAGCTGGCGCAAGATCTTCCCGCTCCGCGCTCCTGGTGGGTGGCGCATGATAACGGCCACATCATCGGTGTTGCCGGAGGTATGGTTGTGGACGGAGACGTTCAGATTCTGGACGTGGCGGTCGATTCTGCGCATCGCCGCGAGGGCATTGCGCGCAAGCTGCTCTCGCACGTGAGCTACGATGCCCAGATGCTCGGCTGCACCTCGGCATCGCTTGAGGTGGAGGACGACAACGAGGCTGCCCGCGGCCTTTACGAGTCGCTCGGCTTTACCGGCGCCGGCGTTCGCCGCAACTACTATGGTCCGGGTTCGGATGCGCTCGTCATGACGGCGCAGCTGCCGCTTGTGTTGCCGGTGGACGCCGCGTCTCCCGAGCCCACAGCTGCCGCCGTGCGCGCCTGGCCGCAGCCTGCTGCCGAGCGCGGTGAGGAGCAGACGGCCGAGATTGCCCGTCGGCAGCTTGTGCTTGCGATCGAGAGCTCCTGCGACGAGACGGCCGTGGCTATCATTGACGCCGAAGGCAACATGCTCGCCAACCAGGTGTCCACTCAGATTGATTTTCACGCTCGTTTTGGCGGCGTGGTGCCCGAGATCGCCTCGCGCAAGCACGTTGAGGCTATCGTGGGCGTGGTGGATGCTGCCCTGGAGGAAGCCGCCGAGGCGTTGGGGCTTGACGCTCCCATCGCACCGACGGAGCTTGCCGCCGTGGGCGTGACGCAAGGTCCAGGCCTTGTGGGTGCGCTTGTTGTGGGCGTGGCCTTTGCCAAGGGCTTTGCCGCGGGCGCCGGCTGTCCGCTCATTTGCGTCAACCACTTGGAGGGTCATCTCTACGCGAACCTTCTGGCGCAGCCCGATCTTGAGCCGCCGTTTATCTTCACGCTCGTTTCCGGCGGGCACACCATGCTTGTGCATGTGAAGGCGTGGGGCGACTACGAGGTTTTGGGCGAGACGCTCGACGACGCGGTGGGCGAGGCCTTTGACAAAGTTGCCAAGGCGCTTGGCCTGGGCTATCCGGGCGGCCCTATCATCTCCAAGCTTGCCGAGACGGGCAATCCCCGTGCTATCGATTTCCCCCGTGCGCTCAACCGTCGCGGTGATTATCGCTTTTCGCTTTCGGGCCTCAAAACAGCTGTGGTTTCGTATATTGAGCACGAGACTGCTGCCGGCAATACCCTTCATCTGCCCGATCTGGCGGCATCGTTTGAGGCGGCGGTGTTTGACGTGCAGTACAAGAAGGCCAAGGGCGCTTTGCGCGAGACGGGCTGCCGTGAGTACTGCATCGGCGGTGGCGTCTCGGCCAATCCGCACCTGCGCCGTATGATGATTCAAAAGCTGGGCCGTCAGGGTATTCGCGTGACGGTTCCGCCGCTCAACGCGTGCACGGATAACGCCGCGATGATCGCGGAGGTCGCGCGTCGCAAGTTCAAGGAAGGCGATTTTGCCTCCTTTGACGTGGATGCCGATCCCAATATGACCTTGTAGGTTGCTTGAGCAGGGGCGCTGCTGCCGGCGCCCCTAGAGGCCGAGAATAAGGTTTTCGAGTTCCTCGGCGCTATCGACCACGTAGTCGGCGCCGGCCTGCTCGAGCTCCTCGCGCCCGCGGAAACCCCAGGTGACCCCTGCAACCTTGATGCCGGCATTGTGCCCCGTCTGAACATCGACATTGGAATCGCCCACATAGAGGGTCTCTTGTGCGCATGCGCCCAGCTGCTCCATTACGTGCAGGGTGATGGGGGCTTCTGGTTTGGGCGGAAACGCATCGATTCGTCCCTGCACGAGGTCGAATGCTTTGGCGCCAAAGTACTTTTCTGCGAGCGGCAGCGCGGCGTCGTGGTCTTTGTTGGTGAGAACGGCAGTGCGCACGCCTGCCTGCTTGATGCGCTCGAGCATGCTGTTTATGCCGGGGTAGACATGGGTGTGGTCTTCTTTGTGCTGAGCGTAGTAGGCGCAAAACTCGTGATAGGTGCGCTCGAACATGGCGGAATCCCCGGCGTACTCGGCGGGCATAAAGCGCTCGACAAGCTTAAGCATGCCGTTTCCCACCTTGTAGCGATAGGCGTCGATGGAAAACGTGGGCCATCCATGCAATTCGCAGACATGATTGCCTGCGCCCGCAAGGTCTTCGAGCGTGTTCACCAGTCCCTTTTTCGTTGCCATAAACAGATAATGGCAGTCCATATCAAAAATCACGTGCGTGATGGGCATGGAACCTCCTGGGTTGCGAATTGCGTCAAAGGCCACTGCGGTCGCGCACAGTGTAGCGCAACCGCTGCAAAGAAATCGGGGCACCCGCAGGGGCACCCCGATTCTCAAAATAAAGGACATGTGGACGCAGCCGAGACACCGCGCGCATTAAATCGTGCGCTTGATCTCCTCGACAAGCTTTTCTTTGGGCAGGGCGCCTACCAGACGACCGACCTCGGCGCCGTCGCGGAAGATGATGAGCGTGGGGATGGACATGACGCCGTACTTGAGGGCGAGTTCTTCGTTTTCGTCTACATTGCACTTGGCTACCGCGATGACGTCGGCCATGTCGGTTGCAACTTCATCGACCACGGGCGAAACCATGCGGCAGGGTCCGCACCAGGGGGCCCAGAAGTCAACGAGCACGGGCTTTGGGTTATTCAGCACGCTGTCGAGATTGGTGGCGGTGATTTCCTGGATTGCTGCCATGGGAAACTCCTTTATACGACGCCCGCTTGGGCGGGTCGGATGTTTACACGATTCGCTTATACCCAAAGACGTGGCGTCGGTAGCGGCGATGTCGAGGTTTATTTGTCACCGTGGCGCTGGTGTGCGGCGCGATAGAATGGACAAGATTGACACTCGGAGGTTTGCACATGCATGCATCGGCACAGATGAAAAAGGCCGCACTCGAAGCCACGCGCCAGGAGCTCGATGCTCTGTGCGCTCGCGGCGTGCGCATGGAGGGCAACGCGTTTTCGCCCATCGTGCTCATCAAAGGCGACCTCAATGAGGAAGAGCGTGCTGGCGGCGCGCTTTTGGGCGGCGCGGACGGAACTGCGCTGCGCGCATCGTGCACGGCTATCGGCTATGCTCCCGAGGATTTTTGCGCGCTCGCGGCCGTTGCGGACGAGGGAGACGACCCGGCACTTACGCTGGGCGCGACGCTGCCCACGGAGGTGTTCCGCGAGGCCCTGGAGGCGCTTGACCCCGAGGCGGTGCTGCTGTTGGATGCGACGGCGGCAGACCTCATGCGCGAGACCTATGCCGATATGCTTGTGGCAATTGATGACTTTGACACCGCCATGCTTAAGCCCGGTCTGGTCGCCCATGTGCAGGGGCGCCGCGTGCTGGCGCTCGACGGTTTTGAGGCGGCGCTCACCGACAAGGCCGCCAAGCAGCGCATGTGGGCCTACATTAAGCAGCTGACCCCGGCGGCTGCACCGCTGTAGCGAGGCTGGCGGCAGCCCCTACATCACGGCGCGCAGCTCAAACCGGTCGCCGTTAATGCGGAACTGGCAGTTGCCGTTCATGCGCTCGACGGCAAGCTTAATGCTCTTGGTGCCAAAGCCGTGTCCAGTGTGCTGAGCCACGGGCATGCCGTCGACCATGTGCGGCGCACGGCCAAACGTGTTGGAAACCAGCAATAGAAGCTGACCGTCTTCGTAGCGAAGGTCCAGGTCGACAAACCGCTTGCCTTCGGGGGCGGTGCTCGCCGCGGCGATGGCATTGTCCAGGGCGTTCGATACCACACTGAACAGATCGACATCGCTCACGTGGACGGTTTCGGGCACGGCGGCGCGCAGGTCGGCGGTGATGCCGTGCGCGTTGATGTCCGCGGAAAGCGACGAGAGCGCAATGTTGACCGTTTCGTTGGCGCAGTAGCGGCGCACGGCGGTGCGGTCGTTGGCCTCGCAGAGTTCGTCGATGCGCTCGAGCGCCTCATCGGTGTGACCCTCTTCGATCAGGGCCGCTAGACCGCGCAGGTAGTGGCGCATGTCGTGACGGAGAACCGAGAGCTCGCGTCCGGACTGGCGCCAGGCTTCGAGCTCTTTGATGGCCGCGCTGTCGCGGGTCGCGAGCATCCAGCGCTCGCGCTCGGCGATTTCCTTTGCCTCGTATTCGCGAAGGTAGACGGCAAGAAACATGAGGTAGAAGGCGCAGAGGGCGAACGCCAAAAACTCAACGGTTACCACCGAGCCTGAGTGGAAGAGCGTGGTATAGACGTTGGTGGCGTAGTCGAAGATGTAGTAGACGAGCGGCAGGATGAGCAGAATCTCCAGCTCGGTGGGGCTTTTGATCGCCAGGCGGGGGCCAATTTCGCTTGCCCAATGCAACAAGACGGCAAAGACGCCGAGCGTGGTAATGATGCGCGCCGTGTAGTACGCGACCTGCGAATCGGTGGCGGCGAATGCGGCGATGCCCACCCAGTTGCTAAACTGGCAGCTCAGGTAGGCACTGGTAACGCCCAAGATGGCGAGCAGCGGACTCAGGCGATAGCGTACGCACAGGTAGACGACAAGCGGCAGATGCACGACGAGTGGATAGGCCTGTCGGGCAAGCAGCTCACCACCGACGAGGTTGGCAATCGCAAAAGCGGTGCCGGTTACGGCGCCGACCCCCACCAGCTCGAGCGAATGGCGGCGGTTGATCTCGACACCGCACAGCGCCGCCGAGGCAAAGACGCCAAAGAGCAACGTCGTCGTATGGTGGATTGCCCAAAGTACCAGTTCTGCCGAGGAAAGCATCAGCGTCTCCCGCCCTCGAACCGCACCGCAAAGTAGGCGTCTTGGAATCCCTGCTTGCAGCTGCGCGCGAGCGGTATGCACGCGCCCGAGCGCATGACGATTTCCGTGCGGTTAAAGTGGTCGATATTGCGCAGATTGACCTGGTAGCTGCGGTGGCACTTAAAGAAGGTCGCGTTTTGGGCCAGTCGGTCCTCGATGCTGCGGAACGGCTCGAGCGCCTCGATATCGCGGCCGTCGCGCAGGTGGAAGACCACGTGCTTGTTGCGCGCCTCGGCATATTCGATGTCGGACAGGCGCAGGGCGTGGTAGCCAAAGGAAGTTTTGATCACGAGCTCGTCGGTTGCCGCCGGGCGCATGCTCGAAAGCTCGTCGAGTAATCGCGCCAGGCGTTCGTAAGTCACGGGTTTGAGCAGATAGTCGAAGGCGCGGACCTCGTAGGATTCCAGCGCGAACTCGGGCGACGAGGTGAGGAACACCAGGTGCACGGCGGTGTCGGCCTGGCGCAGTTCGCGTGCGGTGTCCATGCCGTTGACGAGCGGCATGATCATGTCGAGCATGATAATGTCGGCGCGCGATGCGGCATGGCGTGCCAGCAGGTCCTCGCCGCGCGTAACGAGTGCAACATCGACCGCCGTACCCGTCTCGGTCGACCAGCGGTTGATCATGCGGTGCAGGTTATCTAGAAAGGCGACGTCGTCGTCGCAGGCGATGATTTTGAGCATATTGGGCCCCCTTAGTACCTCGATTTTGCCACATCGTGCACGCGCCACCCGCGGGGGTGCGTTCCGTTTGCGCCTCACGGTACGCAACTCGCGCCGAGCAGCAGGGTGTCAAAACATGCGGTTGCACAATACCAGATGGATATATATGTCAATTTGAGCTGGCGGCTGGCGAGGGACCATGCCGGCCGCGCCAAGCGATATCGGACATCGCGAAAGCATAGAGGTAAGGGGAGCTGAACGATGAAGGAGAAGAAGATGGGGATGCGCGCCGTGCTGACGCGCCTGCTGGGCATCGCAACCGTGGCATGCGCGCTTGTGGCGACGCCGGCGGTGGCAAACGCCGAGACGCAGGTTATGCCCGACGGGGTGAGGGCGGAGGTGCTGTCGCTTAAGCAGGCCAACAACGAACCCGTCCAAATCACCGAGCCGGGCAGTTACGTACTTAAGACGGCTGAGGGTGAGGTCACGCCATCTTCGGGTTACACCATCGACGCGCCGGATGCGTCTCGGATTAATCCTGTGAGGATCTACATCGATGGTACGGTCTACGTGAACGATAAGACTAACTGGCGGGTTGAGCAAACTCGATGGCTGTTCAACATCAAACAGGGTAGCAATATCGAGTTCATCGGTGTCAACAATCCGTGCGTCAGCTTCCATAGAAACCAAAAGCAATTTGAGTCCGTAAGCGGCTTTTTGACCGACCGCTATTACAGCGGTGGCTACAAAAAGGCATCGGGCGACATCTCGGTTGGCCTGGGGGTTGGCGACGGCTCGCAGAATTTCATTCTCTCGTATGGCAGCAAGTACGAGCAAAAGGTACCTGCGATTTCCCTGGGCAATACCAAGGGAAAGCTGTCTGCAAATTTCAGTAAGCTGATGATTAGGGACTATGCTGGCAAGTCGCACAACTCTTTGGGCGAGGTTTCCCCATACAGTATTCTTGAATATGCTGTGCCGGTCCGCCTGTTCCGCAGCAGCTTCTCCGATGACGGCAAGGGGAATATTAATAAGCTCAACGCTACGTTTACTGACTGTGCGTTCTGGAATACGTCTGGCGACTACAACGGTGCGGTTTCAATTGTGGGCAATCCCCGTGGTGGCGTGAATTCGGACGTCGCTTCGAGGCTGACTGCGACGTTCGAGAACTGCCGGTTTGGTTCCGATGCCGACAGCGGCATTTGGCAGACCAATAATAAATATCCGACGGTCGAAGAGACCACTGAGTTCGCACAGGTTCAGGAGACTGGAAAGTGCGCCGTTGCAGGCGTGATGGGTGTCACCAACGCTACGGTCAACCTCAACAGCTGCGAGATGAGCAACTTCCACAGCACGCGCTCGAGCTCGGCCGACAGCACCTTGACAGTCGATGCCCTCAATGTTGCACGAAGCGCTCGCTGCAACATAAACGGTGGCACGATTGAACGCTATGGTGCACGCGGCAATACGTGCGTGGTATACGCCGCCGGAACCCTTACCCTCAACGGATCGCCGGAAATCGCGAGCTACTGGAAGAACAGTCACGCCGGCGATACTAATTATGGCGACAAGTACACTGAAGCTGATAAAGCTACGGGAACCGCCAAGAGCTTGTATGTCCCGAAGAAAAAGAGTGTCGATGCCAACGTTCCGGCGCTGAACATCGCGTCTGACTTCTCCGTACGCGGAGGCTATGGAGACAATGTTTGGATCTCGATTGAGGAGACCGCGGACAGTAATGGCGTAAAGTCGCGTGTCCTTGGCACCTGCGAATCCAACAAGATCGAAGGCGTTGTGCCTGACGGCTCGTCCGAGAACGACGACAACTCCGACAAGTACGAGGTCGTGAACCTTAACGGCGACCTCACCTTCCGCGAGACCATTCATCAGCATAAGTGGAAGGTCGAAGCTGACGGTTTGGGCGTTCGTGCATCGTGCGTGGGCCCGTTCCGCAACGGCGAGTGTGAATATGGTATGGGCGAGGACGGCAAGCCCAAAAAGTACCTGACGGCCACGTACAAGCTCTCCATGTCCAAGGCAACGAGCTCTCAGAGCACTGAGCTTGTCTATGACGGCTGTCCGGTCAAGATTGCTTTGAATAAGGACGGCGCGTGGAATCTGGAGCAGATGGGCGTAACGGCCAGCGATGAATTCACGTGGTATCAGTGCAAGTCTCAGGCGGACGCCGAGGCATATAAAAACGGCACCAAGCTCAAGGGCGCCCCGACGGACGCCGGCTACTACTATGTCGTTACGAGCTTTAAGACTGCCTCTGGCCAGACGCTCGAGGGCAAGAAGTCTTTTGAGATTTCGCAGCGTCGCTTGGTCAAGAATCAATCCTACAAGTTCATCCTTAAAGACGGCGGTAAGGGTGCGGGCAAGTATGCCTATGACGGCAAGGAGCATCAGCCTGTCGTTGAAAGTGCACAGTTCAAGAACGGTGCCGGCGAGTGGGTCGATCTCGTTGAGGGCAAGGATTACGAGCTCAGCGCTCGAAGTGAATCCGGACTGAAGCAGACCGAGCCAGGGCAATACGAGTGCATTGTCATCGGTAAGGGTAACTTCACGACCGATGGCGGCACCACAAGTGTTCTGACGCTCAAATGGGGGATTGTTGACGTTGCGCGTTTTGACCTCGAGGTCACCGGCTTTGAGGGCGCCTATGACGGCGAAAAACACGGCATTACGGTCAACGTTAAGAACGACCCTGTTCCGGCGGATATGAAAATCGAGTACCGCGAAGACGGTGGCGATTGGACGACGGATAAGCCGACCTATCGCAATGCGGCCGAGTACACGACCAATTATCGCGTGACGGCATCTGACTACCTGACCGTTACGGGTAAGGCGACCGTGAAGATTACCAAGGTCGACCAGGAGGCGCCGGCTGGGCTCGTGGGCAATAATTGGACTACGTGCAGAAGTAATGACGGTTCCATCTCGGGCGTCACCAAGAAAATGGAATACCGCCACGAGTTGAGCAAGGACTACCAGAAGATAACGTCTGACGATAAGCTGACCGGTCTTGCGAAATCGGGAACGTATTACGTCCGCTTTGCCGAGGATAGCAACCACAATGCGTCTGCCGATGCCGAGGTCAAGATCGAGCCGGGACCCCATGCTGTTGCCGACAATGCAGCTTGGAAGCCGAATGGCGAAGGTAGCCACGTTAAGGTCTGCAAGTATTGCAATAAGACTCAGGAGCGCCAGCCCTGCAGGTGGAAATACGAGATCGTTACGCCCGCCACGCCCGAGGCCGATGGCGTTCGTCAAAAGGTCTGCAGGGTTTGCGGCGGCAAATGGGATGAAGAACGTTATACCTACGTGGACACTTACGCCCCCACCATTTATGACCTGTGGGTAGATAAGGCCTACTGTGAGAGCGTTTCGTTTGACGTGTTCGATGATCGCGACGAGACGGTGACGGTTACCGATAGCGGCAAGGAGCTCAAGGCTGGCAAGGACGGAAAGTACACGGTTAAGGCCGCTGAAGGCGATGCCGGTACTGAGCATGTAATCGAGGCTACGGACACTGCCGGCAATAAAGAGACCATCACAATTAAGATGTACGCCGAACATGCGTATGAATGGACAATCGACAAGCAGCCGACGGTTACCGAGACCGGCTCCAAGCACGGGAAGTGCTCCGTGTGCGGCCACGAGTCGGGCGCGGTAGAGATTCCGGCCCTGGCTGTTAAGGGTTACTCAGGCAAATATGACGGCAAGGACCACTCTGTCGATGCCTCGGCCCTGCCCGAAGGTTCCGTCGTTGAATACAAGGCTGCTGACGGCGGCTGGACGAGCGTTGCGCCCAGCATCAAGGATGTCGGCAGTGTGACGGTCGACTATCGCGTCACGATTGATGGCGCGGCGGTTGAGGGCCAGGTGACACTCGAGGTCACTCCGCTCGCGATCACGGTTTCCGCTTTGGACGCCTCCAAGACGTACGGCGATTCTGATCCCGCGCTGGGTTGGGAGGTCACCAAGGGCAAGCTTGTCAAGGACGAGAGCCTCCAGGGCATCACCGTCTCTCGCGAGCTCGGCGAGGCCGTGCACAAGGACGGCTACGCCGTGACGGTAGCGCAGTCCGAAGGCGCCAACCCCAACTACAAGATTACGTTCAAGGATGGCACCTTTACGATCGGCAAGCGCGAGCTCGCCGTAACGTGGGACACCACTACTGAGTTCACCTACGACGGCGAAGAGCACTGCCCCCAGGCGAAGCTCCACAACGTCGTCGGCGATGACAATATCTCCGCGTACGTCGAAGGCGCCAAGGTCAAAGCCGGCACCTACACGGCGAAAATTACCGAACTGACGGGCGACGACGCAGGTAACTACAAGCTTCCCGCCGAAGGCCTGACGTGTGAGTTCTCCATCAAGAAGGCACCCCAGGGTGCGCCGAAGGTCCAGGCCACGGCCGAGACTGTGAGCGGCAAGTCCGACGGTAAGATCACGGGCGTCGACGCTAAGATGGAGTGGCGAGCCAAGGGATCTGGCGAGTATCAGGGCGTGCCCGATGGCGTGACTGAGATTACGGACCGCGCCGTCGGCACGTATGAGGTGCGCTACCGCGCCGATAGTGACCACGATGCCTCCTCCGCCACCGAGGTTACCGTTAACGCTGGCGGCAAGTTTGTCGTGACGCTGCCTACCAAGCAGATCGGCTATACGATCACGGCGAACCCGGACGAGCTTGACTGGCACGGATCAACCACCCTCACTGTCAGTATCGAGAGCGGCTACTTTACTGACAACGACTCTTACGCCGTCAAGGTCAACAATGCCGTTGTGGCGCCCGACGCGCGTGGTGAGTTTACCGTTCAGAACGCCGAGAGCGACCTCGTCGTCACCGTCGAGGGCGTGCGCAAGCACGAGGCCGTGAACGATGAGTGGCTCTCCGACGACAGTGCGCATTGGCATAAGTGCGCCTGTGGTGACAAGATCGACGAGAGTGCGCACACCTTTGAGTGGGTCGTCGTCAAGGCCCCCACAGCAACCGAGAAGGGCTCCAAGCAACAGAAGTGCAAGGTCTGCGGTTACAAGCTTGCCGAGGTCGAAATTCCGGCTGCAGCTATCGTTGGCTATTCCGATGAGTACGACGGTGCGTATCACACGGTCGATGCGACGAGTCTGCCCAAGGGTGCAACGGCAAAGTACAGCACTGACGGCAAGAACTGGTCCCCCGAGGCCCCCAAGATTAAGGACGTCGGCACGCTGACCGTGTCCTATGAGGTAACGATCGACGGCGTGAAGGCCGAGGGTAAGGTGACTCTCGAGATCAAGCCGCGCGCGATTACGGTCGCAGCCGATACCTCCTCCAAGACGTACGGCGAGGCCGACCCCGTGTTTACGTGGGCGATCACATCCGGCGAGCTTGTCGAGGGCGAGAGCCTCCAGGGTATTGAGATCGAGCGCGAAGATGACGACAACGTGCGCGAGGGCGGCTATGCCCTGCAGCTGACGCAACCCGAGGGTGCAAACCCCAACTACAACATCACGTTCGTCGACGGCACGTTCACCATCAACCAGCGTCTGCTCACTGTGACATGGGGCACCACCGAGTTCACCTATGACGGCAAGGAGCACTGCCCTGTGGCCACGCTCGGCAACGTAATCGGCAAGGATGACCTTGGCGCGACCGTCGAGGGCTCCCAGGTCGAGGCCGGTGATTCGTACCAGGCGAACCTCACCGCACTGACGGGCAGGGCCGCTGGCAACTACGCGCTTCCGACTGAGGGCCTGACGTGCGACTTCTCCATCAAGAGCGCCGCGCAGGGCGCGCCGGTGGTCCAGGCTGCGGCCGAGACCGTGAGCGGCAAGCGTGACGGCAAGGTCACGGGCGTCGACGCGACGATGGAGTGGCGCGCCAAGGGTGCCGCCGAGTATCAGGCGGTGGGCGAGGGCACGGCCGAGCTTACGGGTCTTGCCGCCGGTGCGTATGAGGTGCGCTACCAGGCCAAGACTAACTACGACGCCTCTTCCGCCACCGAGGTTACCGTGGCGGCCGGTCCCAAGCTGGTCGTGACGCTGCCGAGCAATCAGGTGGGCTACGCGCTCACCTCGACGGCAACCGAGCTCGATTGGCACGGGACTGCAACGCTCACCATGAGCATCGACAGCGCGTATTTTGCGGGTAAGGACTACGCCGTCAAGGTCAACGGCGCGTCCGTTAAGCTTTCCGCCAAGGGCACCTATGAGCTCAAGGATGTCGAGGGCGACGTGAATGTGACGGTCGAGGGTATCCTCAAGCACGAGCCCGACGGCTCCGGCTGGGCACACGACGCCAAGAACCACTGGCATGTCTGCCGCTGCGGCGAAGTTCTCGACAAGACCGAGCATACCTTTGAGTGGGTCATCGACAAGCCGGCGACCGTTGAGGCCAAGGGCGAGAAGCATCAAGAGTGCACTGTTTGCGGCGAGAAGGGCAAGTCCGAGGAGATCGCGATTCTGACGCCCGAGATCATCGACGGCAAGGGCCAGACGATGGTGGTCGACGCCGCCAAGGACCTGAGCTTCCGTTCGAGCGCGCCGCTCGAGTTCTTCCAGAAGGTGCTGGTCGACGACAAGGAGGTCGCCGCCGAGAACTACGTGCTCACCGAGGGCTTCACGATCGTGACGCTCAAGACGAGCTTCCTAAAGACGCTCGGCGTGGGCGAGCATAAGTTGAGCGTGGTTTCGGCCACGGGCACGGCCGAGACGACCTTTACCGTTGCCGAGGCTGCCAACCCCGCTCCTGGTCAGACCACCACGACTACTACGACCACGACTACGACTTCCAAGCCTAAGAAGAAGGCTAGCAAGGAGACGTTGCCTGAGTCCGGCGACAGCGCGTACGTCATGGCTGGTGCCGTGCTCGCTGCCGGCGTGGCAGCCCTGCTGCTGGCGTGGACCATGAAGCGCCGCGCGTA
>OLOV01001270.1_pt1 | contig 20171 bp, 21 predicted proteins | sample 1672931 | NCBI WGS metagenome assembly OLOV01 (sample SAMEA3136738, study PRJEB25190) | human gut metagenome | biome: human gut; feature: human-associated habitat; material: faeces | place: Austria | collected 2013
CGATCTCATACAGAGCATAGCGCGCCGGGAGGTGAAGGAACCGGAGGGTCCTTCCGGTGCTTTTGCCTACTTTTGTCACTGTTGACAAAAGTAGGTCGCTCTGGGGAGCGAAACTCCCCCTCACTCCACGCCGCGGTAGAACAATCCCCTTGTAAACTCCTCCGGCGTCCAACTGCCCTCGCCCTGATAGCGCCGCAGCACCGCATCACACTGGTCGGGGCTCTCGGTAGTAAACCGCAGCCGGGCCCAGGTCAGGCCGCAGCGCTGCCACTCCGGCTTGTCCGCCAGAAACAGCGTGCGGCTGTTCTCCACCTCGCAGCGGCAGCCGTACTGCCCCAGCAGGGGAAACCGCGCCCCGGTGCGGTCGGTGAGGGCGTTCTCGCCCTGACACAGCCTCTTATCGCCGTGGCAATTCCCGGCGTTGCCGATCATGCAGTTCTCGGTGATCATCAGCGGCAGGCGGCCGTATACGATGCCCTCACAGGGCAGATACTTCCGCAGCTCCCGCACCTGCTGGTGCCGCAGCTCGAAGGAGACGGTCACGCTGTCAAGTTCCTGCCCTTGCCAGAAGGCTACAGCACGGGAGTTGAACACGTTCAATCCGAAGTCGCCCCGCTTTTCCAGGGGCAGCCCCTCCGTGATGACCATGTGGCCCGCGTTGCCGATGCTGGCTGCCGACAGGGTGGGAGTAGTTTCCAGAATTTTCCGGAAGCCCGCCTCGTCGCCGTCCCGCCACACACGGGGCAGCACGGCGCAGAGCTTCGCCCTGCCGCGATAGTCCGTCAGACCGGGCAGCAGTTCGATGGGTATATAGATCATCTCCGCGCCGTTGGCCAGCGTCTCGGTCAGTTGGTCAAGGCGGGCGATGGAGCAGGTCAGCTTGGGCGCGGCGGGGGAGAAGGTCTCCTGTTCCGGAAGTGCCGGGGTGGGCAAGCTCCGCCGCTGCGGCACAGCCGTCCGGGCCGCCGCCAGCGCCTCCAGCGCGTCACGCCGCAGGCCGTTGATGGCCGCCGCGGTCAACATCAGGCCCTCGCCGACGGATACCTCCGCGGCCTTACACCGGAACACGGTACCGCCGGTCTTTTGCAGCCGTTCTGCCGCGTCCGCCGCCGTCAGCGCCCGGTTCCGGGCCGCTTCGGGAACGGGGCCGGTCACAGTGACGGTATGCACGCCGTCGCTGGCGGTAAGGGTGGACGCTTCATCAGCCCATATGGTGGCCCGGAGTGAGAGATCAATTTGCTTATGTTCGCCGCTTTCGTAGAGCTTCCGGGCCTCGCTGAACAGCTCTTTCGGTTCCGGCGCGTTCTCCGGCCGGGTGCCGAACATGGCCGGGCCCTTCCGATGGCGATAGTACCCGTCGGTGAAGCCGCTGCGGGAAAATGCCAGCTCCAGCGCGCGGGATTCCTCCGCTGTGGGGCCGCGCTTTTCGTCCAGAAGCCGCCGGTAGACGGACGTGATCACCGCCACATACTCCGGCCGCTTCATGCGGCCCTCCAGCTTCAGGCAGGCCACGCCCATGGATTCCAGCTCCTGCAGATATGCCGACAGGTTGGCATCCTTCAAACTCAGGGGAAACTGATTCCGGCACGGGCTGTTGACCCCGTAGGGCAGACGACAAGGCTGGGCGCAGGCGCCCCGATTGCCGCTGCGCTGGCCGATGAGAGCGCTCATGGTGCACTGGCCGGAATAGCACATGCACAGCGCCCCGTGGACGAACACCTCGATCTCCGCGCCGCAGCTGCGGCACACATTGGCGATGTCATCGCGGGAAAGCTCGCGGGCCAACACCACCCGCTCCATGCCAAGGCGTTCCGCCCAGCGTGCACCGCCGGAGGTAAACAGGCTCATCTGCGTGCTGGCGTGGATGGGCAGGTCAGGCGTCACCGCCTGCGAGAGCGTCAGCACCCCCCAGTCCTGCACCAGCACCGCATCCACCCCCATTTGGGATGCCTTCCGCAGTACCTCGGCGGCCTGGGGCAGCTCGCGGTCGGTCAGCAGGGTGTTCAGCGTCAGGAACACCCGCACGCCCCGCAGATGGCAGTAGGCCACCGCGTCGGCAAATTCCTCGTCGGTGAAATTTTTGGCGTTGCGGCGGGCGTTGAAAGCCCCGAAGCCCATATACACCGCGTCCGCGCCGGACTGCACCGCCGCCTCAAGGGCGGCGCGGGAGCCGGCAGGGGAGAGCAGCTCCATCATTTGTTGTTATTGCTCCGCTGCTGGGCCTTGAACAGCTGGCGCTTCAGATCGCTGGCCTCGTTCTTGGCGGCGGTAGCCTCGTCCAGATAGGTTTTCAGCTGGCGGCGCAGATTTTCGCTGCCGTCCTGCTGCTTGTACAGCTCGTCCGCCAGATTGATGGCGGCCAGCACCGCCGCGTCATAGCGGCTGACGTGGGCGCTGTCCATCAGCTCGGTCATTTTCTGATCCACCAGCGCGCCCACCTTCTGCATATAGGCGGCGCTTTCATCGGCCACAAGGGTGTAATCCTGGCCGCAGATCGTCATCGTCACACGGTTTGCCATGGTAAAGTCCTCCTATGGTATACTCACACTGATACAGAATCCATTATACCACAAATTCGATATGGTGGAAGAACTTTCTGTAAATTTCCGAAAATCTCGCCGCGGCGCTTTACGAAAAGAGAGTTTTCGTGTAGAATAGGGGGGAATTATGATGATCCCCGGAACACTCTGGGGATTGATTGTAGGGGCGGATGACTACATGCCGCAGTAGCCCTTTTGGTAATGAAATCGCCAGATTTCATTGCCAGAGAAACAGAAAGGAGGAGATCACTATGGCAGGCTATATCACCCACGGGCAGGAAAAGAGCGTGGTGCTCTCCGCCTCGCAGGTGGACGCGCTGGTTGCCGGCGGCAGCGGCGACGCGGCGCTGCTGTACCTGCTGCTCCAGCGGCTGGACGGCCCTGTCACCGCCGAAACGCTGGCGGCGCGGCTGAACTGGAGCCAGCTGCGGCTCAGCGCGGCGGAAACGGCCCTGCAGGACATGGGTTTCCTGCGGCGCAGTCAGCAGCCGCCTGCCCCGTCGGAGGAGCACCGGGTGTACTCCGGCGCGGAGCTGGCCGATCTGCTGGAGGCCGACAGTGGCTTCCGCATGCTGGTGTCCCAGACGGAGGAAAAGCTGGGCAAAAAGCTGAAAACCGCCGACTTGCAGATTTTGGCGGGACTGTATGACGATCTGGGTCTGCCGGTGGATGTGATCTATCTGCTGGTGTGCCACTGTGTGGAGCGGGCACAGCGCCGGTTTGGCGAGGGCCGCCGCCCCACCCTGCGGCAGATCGAGAAGGAGGGCGCCTACTGGGCGCGGCTGGGCCTGATGGATCAGGACAGCGCCGGGCGATATCTCAAGGACTACGCCCGCAAGCAGGAAAAGACCGCCGCCTACATGCAGGTGCTGCAATTGCACGGCCGTCCGCCGGTGGAGAGCGAGCAGCGGTACATTCTGGACTGGATCGACATGGGCTTTCCGCCGGAGACGGTGGCGCTGGCCTATGATAAGACGGTGTTTTATAAGAAGGAATTGAACTGGCGCTACCTGAACGGCATCCTGCGCCGCTGGCACCAGCAGGGCTGGCACACGGTGGAGCAGGTGGAGGAGGGCCAGCAGCGTGCCCCGAAAAAGTCCGGCGCGAAGCCCGCCAAAACCGACTGGATGGACGAGTATATGTAGTGGTTGGGGAGTGTTTCGCGCCCCGGCGCGACCTACTTTTGCCAACAGTGGCAAAAGTAGGCAAAAGCACCGGAAAGAACCTCCGGTTCCTTCACCTCCGGGCGCGCTATCGTGCGTACAGATTTGTAACTGCCTGCCACACGTTCACGCAGAATTTCCTTTTTCGTTTCGTTAAAAGGATCGCTTTTGCTCCTGCGCCGCTGCCGCTGATGCCTACGCCGAACAACGCTTCTGTGTCTACTGTCGCACCGTATGAGCGGCAGCGGCGCAAGAAGAAAGTCGATGCGTCATACGTAACGATAACCACCGTGTTCTACAAACGCGTGGTATAAGGCTGCAAATTTGTAAAGGGGTATAGCGCGGGCGGATTCTTAAACCGCAGGTTTAAGTTGTCCTTTTGGGTACTTTTGGGACAACGGCCAAAAGTACCTCGCGCTCGGAAGCGCGAAATGTCCCCGTGCCGCAGGCGCGAAAGCTCCACTAAACGCTCCGTCGGTTGCGGAAAACCGCCCTGTTTGCTACCATGAGACCGGAGGTGATCCCATGGATCGAGAAATGTTGGGCAGATTCATCGCCCAGAGACGTAAGGAACTGAACCTGACCCAGCGGGAGCTGGCGGAGGCGCTGCATGTGACGGACAAGGCCGTCAGCAAATGGGAGCGGGGCGCGGGCTGCCCGGATATCTCGCTGCTGGAGCCGCTGGCGGAGGCGTTGGGCCTCAGCGTGGATCAACTGCTGACCTATCAGACCGCCCCGGAGGAACCGGAAACGGCGGCGGAGTCCGTCACCTCTCAGGCGGTGCAGGCGGTGCTGGATCTGACGCTGGAGGAACGCCGTGCCCGTCGGCGCAGACGCTGGTTCATCGCTATGGCGGTAACGCTGAGTCTGATTGTGCTGGCGGTGGTGTATGTATTTCTGAGCAGCCTGCAAGCGCGAGGAGATTTGTTCCGCAACGAAAGCAGCACATCACCCGACGGCAGCATCACCGTGGTGACGTATGCCGGCAGCTTCGGCAATCCGTCGGTCAAGGTAACGAAGCCTGCCGATATGCAGCGCCGCTGGGGCGATGGCAGTGTGAATGCCGGTATGGGCGAATCGTATCCCGATACGAAGATCACCGGCCTGTACTGGTCGTCGGACAGCGCCTATCTGGCCATCGGCCAAAGTGTTCGTGATGAAACGCCCCACCTTGACTGCAAGGTTTGGCATTTCTATCAGGGTACGGATGAGCGGTGGTATGGCGAAGCAGTGGGCAGCATGAGACTCACTCTGGAGCACCTGTGGTATGAGGGGAATGAGGTGCTGAAGGACGCTTTCCCCGCCGTGCAGACGGTGCCGGCCAACGGCTATCCCATTTTTGATGTGACCATCGACGGCTGGGACGGTACGGTGCTGCAGGTGAGATGCACCTACACCGGCACCGACAACGAGGAGCATCAGGTGACGGTATGCTATGACGCCGCGTCCAGGCAGGTGGTATCGGCGGAATGACAGTAAAAAATCGGTGATGGCTTTGCCATCACCGATTTTTTATGTCATATAAGCGTTAGTCGATGGAGATCGAGGAGCTCTTGGGCAGCTTCTTGGCGGCCTTGGGCACGCTGATCTGCAGGATGCCGCTTTCGAACTTGGCGCTGATCTGGTCGGGCTCCACATCCTCGCCCACATAGAAGCTGCGGCTGCAGGCGCCGGCATAGCGCTCCTGGCGGATGTACTTGCCCTTCTTGTCGCTCTCGCTCTTGTCCAGACCCTTGGCGGCCTGAATGGTCAGGCAGCCGTTCTTCAGGTCAATGCTGACCTCATCCTTCTTGAAGCCGGGCAGGTCAATGTCCAGCTCGTAGGAATCCTCCGTCTCGCGGACGTCGGTTTTCATCAGGTTCTTGGCGTGCTTGCCGTACAGGGGATCGCGGCCCTGGGGCACCATCATACCGAACGGATCAGAAAAGAAATCATCAAACAGATTTTCACCAAAAATGCTAGGCAACATAAGTCATAACCTCCATTCATCTTTCGCGGCAGAGGGGTAACGGCCTTCCGTCGGCGAAACTCTGTTACCATGACAGATACATATTTTTTCGATCTCCGGTGGGGGCTTTCTTTTGCCCTCCCTCAAGGATCGCCTTTATTATAGCGCGGATTTTAGCACTGTCAATAGGAGAGTGCTAATGTTCACAAAACATCCCATGTTCGTTCACAAAATATGCGATTTCTCCCGGCATCCGGGGAGAAAAGCGCCGAATGGGGAAGCATGTTGCACAATTTCCGCCCATTTCCCCAGAGGAAAATCAGAGGGAAATGCTGTTGTTTTCGGGAAATTACCGTGATATACTGTCCAATCGCATACAGGATTTTTGCATTTTAGGAGGGTATGACGATGGCACGGGAAGAGCGCGTCATTGAAATGACCACAGGGTCCCTGTGGAAGAATATTTTGCTGTTCAGCCTGCCGCTGATGCTGACCCAGGTGCTGGAGGTGCTCTTCAACCTCAGCGACGTGGCCATCGCGGGCAAGTTCGCCGACTACCGGGCGCTGGGCGCGGTGGGCTCCACCACGCTGCTGGTGTCGTTGTTCACGGGATTGCTGATCGGCATCGGCAGCGGCGTCAACGTGGCGGTGGCCCGTGGCCTGGGCCTGCGGGACGGCGAGCAGGTGGAAAAGACCGTCCACACCTCCTTTATCATCTGCGCGGCGGCGGGCATCATCATGCTGCTGATCTGCAACCTGCTGGCCCGGCCCATGCTGGCCCTGCTGAACACCAAGGATGAGCTGATCGACGGCGCCACCCTCTACTTGAAAATATACGCCTTTGGAATGCCGGCCATGGCCCTCTATAACTTCGGCAACGGCGTGCTGAGCGCCACCGGCGACACCAAGCGGCCCCTCATCTACCTGTCGCTGGCGGGGGTGCTGAACGTGGCGCTGAACCTGTTCTTCGTCATCAAGTGCCACATGGCGGCGGACGGCGTGGCGCTGGCCAGCGTCATCGCCCAGTGGCTGTCGGCGCTGCTGATCGTGCTGCACCTGCTGGGGCGGCGGGACGAGTGCCGCCTGGAGTGGCGGAAGCTGCGGTTCCATCCCCAGGCGGGACGGCGGGTGCTGGCCATCGGCATCCCCACGGGTTTGCAGAACGCCATCTTCGCCATCGCCAACCTGTTCGTCCAGGTAGGCGTCAACTCCTTCGACGCGGTGATGGTGTCCGGCAACTCCGCCGCCGCCAACGCCGACACCCTGATCTTCAACATGATGGCCGCCTTTTACACCGCCTGCGCCACCTTCGGCAGCCGCAACTGGGGCGCGGGCAACAACGACCGGATTTTGAAGAGCTACCGCATCAGCATGTGCTACGCCGCCATTGTGGGCGGCGTGGCGGGCGGCTTGCTGCTGCTGTTCGGGCGGGAGTTTTTGTCCATCTTCGCCAACGAGCCGGAGGTCATCGACGCGGGGATGCAGCGCCTGCGGATCATGGGCTTCTCCTTCGTGGTGGCCCCGTGGATGGACGCCAGCATCGCCGCCTCCCGCAGCATCGGCCGCAGCGTGGTGCCCACCGTCATCGTGATCCTGGGCTCCTGCGTGTTCCGGGTCATCTGGGTGTACACCATCTTCGCCTTTTTCCATACCATTCCGTCCCTGTATCTGCTGTACATCTTCTCCTGGGCCATCACCGGCACGGCGGAGTACTTCTACTTCCGCGCCAGCTACCGCAAGCACGTGCTGCGCGCGGCGTGAGAAAAACCGCATATTTCCCCGGAAACGGCGTGGCTTCGGCCATGCCGTTTTTCTTTACGCAAAATATCCGCGATTTTGCTTGCGTCGGTGGGAGATCTATGGTACCATGATGGTATACACACCAAAATCAAGAGAGGACGTGATCCCCATGGCCCTGACCAACGCCAGCCTGCCTGCCAAAAAGCGGATACTGACGGTGTGCGTCAAGCTGTTTCTGGAGAAAGGCTACAAGAAGGCCACCCTGGCGGAGATCATCGAAAAGGCCGACGTGTCCTACAGCACGTTTCAGAACATCTTCCGGGCCAAGGACGGCGTGCTGACGGAGCTGGTAAAATTCATGTTCGGCAATCAGTTCGCCATGGCCCGGAGCGAGGCGGGGGCGAAGCTGCCGCCGGTATACGTCTACGCGGTGGAGACCGCCATCCAGATGACGCTGACGGAGCTGAACGAGAATCTGCGGGAGATCTATATCGAGGCCTATACCCAGCAGGAGGCGTCGGAATACATCTTCCACGAGACGGCCAGGGAGCTGCACCAGATCTTCGGCCCCTATCAGCCGGAGCTGACGGCCCAGGACTTCTATTACATGGAGATCGGCTCGGCCAGCATCATGCGGGGCTACATGGCCCACCCCTGCGGCGGGGCGCTGACGCTGGAGAAGAAGCTGCGGCTGTTCCTGACCATGACGCTGCGGGCCTATCGCGTCCCGGAGGCGGAGGTGGAGCAGGCCATCCGGTTCGTGGAGGGGCTGGACATCCGCGCCACCGCCGAGCGGGTGATGCAGGCGCTGTTCCAGGCCCTGGCCATGCGGTTTGCATTCTCCCTGCAGGGGATCGAAGAATAGAGCAAGAGGAAACGACGGACAGGATGAAAAGAAAGGAACGGAGCATGAAGAAACGACTATTTGCCATTGCGCTGGTGCTGATGCTGGCGCTGACGCTGCTGCCGGTGACGGCGTATGCGGATGACGAGGGTAGCGCAGACTTGGGAACAATATGGCATCATTGCCGTACGTGCAACACAGACTCAAATTGGAAAATTTTGGAATTTATTAAATCCCCCATCGCGGGGTATGATCCTGTCTATCATTGGATCAGAATACAATGTCCGAATTGTCCTAGGATAGATGAAACTCATCCCTCGGGGGCGCTAGGCAGTCACAGCGGCGGCACCGAAACGCCCACCTGCACCACGGGCAAAACCTGCGAGAAATGCGGCGAGGAATACGGTATTCTGGGCCACGACTGGGGCGCGTGGCAGTCCAAGGGCGACAACAAGACCCACATCCGCACCTGCAAGCGCGATGGCTGCGATGCGATCGACACGGCGGACTGCGGCGGCGACGGCGCTGCGACCTGTGTCACTATGGGCACATGCACCGTCTGCGGCGGGCAGTATTATGGCGGACATAGCTTCCCTAAGACGTGGAAATGGGCCTCTGATCCCGCCGTAGAAAGGGACGCCGAAAGCCACTGGCTTCGCTGCCTCAACTGCGAGGAAGGGAAAGCTCACATGAGCACTCATAGCTTCAGTCCGGGCAATATGTACCTGAAGTCCGCAGCCACCTGCAGCTCTAAGGCTGTGTACTACAAGAACTGCAGCTCCTGCTACTACAAGGGAACGGATACTTACGTCGACCAGTGGGGTCAACTTGATCCGAAGAACCACGACGGCGGCGAAGAGGTGAAGAACGCCAAGGCCGCCACCTGCACCGAGAAGGGCTACACCGGCGACACCTACTGCAAGGGCTGCGGCGTCAAGCTGTCTGACGGCAAAGAGATCCCCGTCACCGGCCACGATCTGAAGCACGTTCCCGCCAGCGCCGCCACCAGCCGGGTGAACGGCAACACCGAGTACTGGTACTGTGAGGGCTGCGGCAAGTATTACGCGGACGCCGAGGCCAAGACCGAGATCACCCAGGCGTCCACCGTGATCCCCGCCACCGGGCGGAGACCCGGGCCCACCACCCCTGCCGCCAGCGTCAGCTCTCCCAAGACCGGCGACGCGGGCGTTGCCCTGTACGCGGGCATGGCGATCCTCAGCATGACCGGCTGCGCGTGGCTGCGGCGGAAGGAACAGTAATTCTTCATTCTTTCGGGCAGATTTAGGCATAAAAAGGACAGGCGCAGATGCGCCTGTCCTTTTCGTGTGTTGGGTTGTTGCGGGGCGTCGGGGACGCCGCCCCCTACGCATAGGGTTTCGGTGGTGCGGTGCGTGATCGCGCGGCGGCATGTGGTCATGCCGCCCTACGAAGTTCTATCGGTGGTCGTTTCGTAGGGCGGGGTGACCTCACCCCGCCGCCGTGATACGGACAGGTACGTTGGTTGATTTCGTAGGGGCCGGCGTCCTCGACGGCCCGCACGATCGACGATAGCTGTTTGGGTAACCGGCGGGGCGTCGGGGACGCCGCCCCCTACGGAGTTCTACCGGCAGTCCCTATTTCTCCACCACATGCACATTCAAATGGTCATAGGTCATCTCCACGCCGTGGCGGGCGAAGGCATCGCGGAGATTCTCGTTCACCGCGAAATACACCCGCCAGTAGTCGGCCACCGACGCCCAGCAGCGGACGGAGTACTCGATGGCGCTGCTGCCGTAGCTGATCAGCCGCACCTCCGGGGCCGGGTCGGCCAGCACGCCGGGCACATCCATGGCCTCACGGCACGCGGCCTTCACCGCCTCGGTGGGCGCGTCGTAGGAGGCGGTCACGTTGTGGACGATCCGCCGCCGCCCCAGGGTGGTGTAGTTCACCACCTTGGCCGAGGCCAGGGTCTTGTTGGGCTCCATGATGATCTGGCCGTCATACGCCTCCAGCTTGGTGTGGTTCAGGGTGATCTCCCGGACGGTGCCCTCGGCCCCGTCCACCTCGATCACGTCGCCGATGCTGAAGGGGTGGGAGGACAGGATCACCAGCCCCCCGGCCACGTTGCCCAGGATGTCCTCCGCCGCCAGCGTCACGCCCAAGGTCAGCACCGACATGATGGCCGTCAGCGACGTGGTGTTGACGCCCAGGGCCCCGGCGGTGATGATGGCCGTCAGCACATACAGCACCGCCTTTACGGCGGTGAGGGTGATCTTCCGCAGCCGGTCGTTCAGCTTCTGAACGCGATTCAAAAGCCGTGTCACCAGCTTCATCACCAGATGCACCACCACCAGACAGACCAGCAGCGTCAGGATGGCCGACAGGATATGCCCCAGGGTGAACCCGCCCAGGGATGTTGACAGAATCTTGGAAACGTTGAGATCGTTCATACGGAACCCTCCCGGAAAAAGCTGTTAGGTGCAGTATAGCAGGCTTGGCCCCGTTTTGCAAACCCTTTCCGTTTTCCGATGGCTGCCATAAGCGAAGTTGTCCGCGGTTGGCGGACAGCTTCGCCCTTTTGCCCAAATATCTCAAGACCGCGGCGCGGCGGCATTGTGCGTTCGGACGATTCTGGGTTTCTGGGATAATTTTCCTCTTGCATCGGGGAAATATATGTGCTACACTCCGGTCAACTTCACGAAAGGACACAGTGGAAATGATGATGACCAACGTATTCGCCCATATGACCGCTTACGCGCAGGCCGCCTGCGCTGTGTCCGCATGCTCTGACAGCAACAGCATTATTCTGCCCATGGACGCCATTGCGCTGGCGTCCATTATTATTTTGCTGGTACTGACCAGCCCTGTTGTATGCCGGAACATGACGTCCCCTTCCCCCTGCCTGCCCTCGTAAGTACACGAAAGCATTTGCAGCAAGAGGCTCCGCCATCCGGCGGAGCCTCTTTTTTTCATAGATCCCTGTTCGCTTCTCCTGGCCAGCGAAGCGACGCCACCCCAACATCAAAAGAAAGTGAGAAAAATTCCTATGAGCTTCTTCAATTTCGTCATGGCACTCAGCCCCATCGTCGTGGTGCTGGTGGGCATTCTGGGCTTCCGCCAGTCCGCCAAGCGCGTCGCTCCCGTGGCTCTGCTGTGGACGCTTCTGCTGGCCTTTACGTATTTCAATGTCTCCGGCGCTTCCTTCAAGGACAACGTAGCCGTCTATGACGCCCTTCTCTGGAAGGGCATCAAGGAGGGTCTGAAGATCGTGCTGATGGTGTTCGGCGCCTTCGTGATCCTGAACCTGCTCCGTGATACCGGCGCCATCGACGAGGTGAAGGGCGCCATCGCCCGCATCAGTGACGACCGCCGGGTGCAGGTGGTCATCATCGGCATGATGCTCCCCATCTTTCTGGAGGGCGCGGCAGGCGCAGGCTCTCCCGCCGCCATCGCCGCCCCGTTTCTGGTGGCGCTGGGCTTTGACCCGGTGACCTCCATCGCGCTGGCCCTGTTGGGCGACGCCACGCCCTGCTCCTGGGGCGGCGCTGGCCTGACCACCATCAACGGCGGCGCGGCCCTCACCGACGCCGGCCTCAGCACCGTGGCGCTGAACTCCGCCATGGTGGGCCGCATCCATATGTTCGGCGTGCTGGTGATCCCCTTTATCATGGTGGCCATGACCTTCGGCCGCAAGGGCTTCAAGTGCATCGTCCCCTACCTCTGCTTTGCCGGTGTGTCCACCGGCGCAGTGATGTTCGTCCTCTCCAACTTCGTAGGCGCGGAGGTCACCTCCATGGGCACCGGCCTTCTCTCCATCCTCCTCAGCGTGGTCTATGTGAAGGTGGTGGGCGTGAAAACGCCGGAGGAATACCGTTACCGCTTCACCAGTCAGGAGAAGAAGTACGGCCCGTTCCGCGCCATGTCCCCCTACATCTACATGCTGGTGCTGCTGCCCGCCGTCCGCTACGGCTTCCCCGCACTGGTGAAAAACGGCTTCGCCGTCATGTGCACCTTCGGCTATATCGTGTGGGTGGACGTGGTGATCCTGATCTGCGGCTTCCTTGGCGCAATGACGCTGAAAACCGGATGGAAGCAGTACGGCCAGATCTGCGCCAAGACCGTGGGTCACGTGATGCCGGTGCTGGTGACCATGGGCAGCCTGCTGGTGGTATCCTATATCATGCAGTCCCCCTCCACTGGCATGATGAACCTGCTGGCATCTGACATTGCCGCCGTGGTGGGCCGGTTCTATCCTGCCGCCGCCGTGCTGATCGGCGCCAGCGGCTCCTTCATCACCGGTACGGGCCTCGGCTCCAACATCATGTTCGCCGACATGCACATCCAGGCGGCACAGGCCCTGGGCATGAACCCCATCACCGTGTTCGCCGGACAGAACGCCGGTGCATCGCTGGGCAATCTCATCTGCCCCAACAATACGGTGGCCGCCTGCGCCACGGTGGATCAGGTGGGCAACGAGAACAAGGTCATGAAGCGGACGCTGCCCGCCTTCGCCGTCATCCTTGTGATCTACATGGTGCTGACCATGCTGTATACCTGCGTGTTATTTCCCCATTTCGGGGCTTAAATGCAAAATAATTACGATATTATCAAGTCGAAAGGATGGTTTTACCATGAAAAAACGTGTTCTCGGTGTCATCGGTCTGGGCCATGTGGGCGCCCATGTTGCTTACGCGCTGGCGGTGCAGGGCATCGCCGACGAGCTGGTACTTGTGGATCAGAACCAGCAGAAGCTGGCCAGCGAGGTACAGGATCTCCGTGACGCGGCGGCGTATCTGCCCCACCGCGTCACCGTCCGGGCCGGTGACTTCGCCGATCTGGGCGAGTGCGACGTGATCGTCAACAGCGTGGGCAAGATCGAGCTGCTGCGGGGCACCCACGACCGGGTGACCGAGATGGATTTCACCATCCCCGCCGTCCGGGGCTACGCGGAAAGGGTCAAGGCCAGCGGCTTTGACGGCGTGCTCATCAACATCACCAACCCTTGCGATATCGTCACCCGTGAGCTGGCGCTGGGGCTGGGATTGCCGAAGGGCCGCGTGTTCGGCACCGGCACCGGTCTTGACACCTCCCGCCTTCTCAGCGCTCTGGCCCGTCAGACCGGCGTGGATCACAAGTCCATCACCTGCTACATGCTGGGCGAGCACGGCAACCAGCAGTTCGCGCCCTGGTCCTGCGTCAGCTTCAAGGGCATGCCGCTGGACAAGTGGGCCGAAACGGACGAGCGCTTCCGCTTTGACCGTGACGCCTTGCAGAAGGAGTCCATCGGCGGCGGCTGGGTCACCTTCTCCGGCAAGTTCTGCACCGAGTACGGCATCGCCACCACCGCCGCCCGGATGGCCCACATCGTGCTCCACGATGAAAAAGCCATCATGCCCGCCAGCATGGAGCTGTGCGGCGAGTACGGCGAAAGCGGTCTGTTCGCCGGCGTGCCTTGCGTCATCGGCGCAAACGGCGTAGAGGAGGTGGTGGAGCTGCCCCTCACCGACGAGGAAAAGGCCACCTTCCACCAGTGCTGCGAGGGCATCCGCCACAACATGGAGCATCTGAAAGAGATCTGATCTTACCAATCTGATTTTGCGAAAAGGAGACGATTTTATGAATATCACCGTTACGAAGAATCCCCATCCCGGCACCTTGCCCCCCTCCAACCAGCTGGGCTTCGGCACTGTGTTTACCGACCACATGTTCGTCATGGACTACACCGAGAAGGACGGCTGGCACAACGCCCGCGTCGTCCCCTACGGCCCCATCGCTCTCTCCCCCGCCGCCAGCGTTCTCCACTACGGCACCGAGGTCTTCGAGGGCCTGAAGGCCTACCGTCGCCCCGACGGTGAGGTGCAGCTGTTCCGCCCCTGGGAGAACATCGCCCGGCTGAACCGCTCCTGCGAGCGTCTGGGCCTGCCCCAGGTGGATCCCGACGACGCATTGCAGGCCATCAAGGAGGTGGTGCGGGTGGATCAGGACTGGGTGCCCTCCGACCCCGGCACCAGCCTGTACATCCGGCCCTTCCTGTACTCCACCGATCCCACGCTGGCGCTGCACGGCGTCCATGAGGCATCCTTCGTCATCATCCTCTCCCCCTCCGGCAGCTACTTTGCCGACGGTCTGAAGCCCGTGCCCATCATGGTGGAGACCGAGGATGTCCGTGCCGTCCGCGGCGGCACCGGCGAGGCCAAGTGCGGCGGCAACTACGGCGCAGCCAACCGCGCCGGTGAGCGTGCCGAGGCCAAGGGCTACTCCCAGGTGCTGTGGCTGGACGGCGTGGAGCGCAAGTATGTGGAGGAGGGCGGCGGCATGAACGTCATGTTCAAGATCAACGGCACCGTCGTCACCCCCGCCCTGACCGGCTCCATCCTCCGGGGCGTCACCCGCAAGTCCGCCATCGAGCTGCTGAAGAGCTGGAACATGCCGGTGGAGGAGCGGCTGCTGAGCGTGGACGAGCTGTTCGAGGCCGCCCGCACCGGCGCGCTGGAGGAGGCATGGTGCATCGGCACCGCCGCCGTCATCTCCCCCATCGGCGCTCTGGGCTGGGGCGACGTGCGCTACGAGGTCAACGGCGGCCGGATCGGCGCACTGTCCCAGAAGCTCTATGACGAACTGACCGGCATCCAGTGGGGCACCAGGCCCGATCCCTTCGGCTGGACCTGCAAGGTTGAAGCGTAAGCCCACAAAAAAGAACCGTTCCGGGAGGAACGGTTCTTTTTTATGGATTCTCTTTACGCGGCGAAGCTGCGGATCTCCATGAGGCCCACGATGATCTGCAGCAGGGCGAAGGCCAGCAGCAGCACGCCCGCCAGCTTGCGGGTCTTTTGCTTGTTGGCGATGTAGCCCATGCCCAGCAGGCCCATGGCGATGGCCAGGGCGATGGCCGCCAGGCCGGGGATATACAGGATGTTGGCCTTGCGCAGGCCCCAGAAGATGACGGCCACCACCAGCAGGATCAGCTCGATCAGCGTTCTGGCATCTAATTTTTTCATGTATGCTCTCTTCCTTCCTTGTTTCTTCCCTCTATTGTACCATCTCCGGGACGAGAGGGCAAGGGGTTTTCGCCTCAAAGTCCCAGCAGCTTGGCCTTCAGCACGGCGCAGACGGTCTTGGCGTCGGTGATCTCGCCGTCCACGCACAGGCGGGCCAGCTCGTCCAGGGGCATCCGCTCCACCGCCAGGAACTCGTCCTCGTCCGGGTCGGTGGCCCCGTAGTGGAGATCCTGGGCCAGATAGAGGTACAGTACCTCGTCATAGCAGCCCGGCGAGGCGATGAGGCTGCCCAGGGGCGTCCAGGATTCGGCCACGGCGCCGGTCTCCTCCCGCAGCTCGCGGCGGGCGGTGACGAAGGGCTCCTCGCCCGGCTCCCGCTTTCCGGCGGGGATCTCCAGCAGCGTGCGGCCGAAGGCGTAGCGGTATTGCCGCACCAGCAGCACGGTGCCGTCGGCCTCCAGGGCCAGGATGCCCACGCCGCCGGGATGCTCCACGATCTCGCGGGTGGAGGTGTGGCCGTTGGGCAGCAGCACCCTGTCCCGCCGCACGTGGATGATGGCGCCGTCGTATATTTTTTCCGAAGAAAGCGTCTTTTCCGTCAGATCCATGGGGAGCCTCCTTATGTCATAGTGTGGGGATAGCGGCGGGCACATGGGCCCCGTTCTGCAGGTGTTTATCGGCGGTCATTTGATTGCCTCCCTCTGTGAGGGAGGTGGCAAAAATCTTTGATTTTTGACGGAGGGGTTGTCGTATGACGGACAATCCCCCAGTCAGCTTCGCTGACAGCCCCCTTTACACAAGGGGGCCAAGTACGAATGTCCACGGCTTTGCTCGCCCGGAATACAGCAAAGGATTTTTCGACAAACTCAGTATACCATATACCGCCGCCGGCGGCAAGTATTTTCCGCCATAGGATGCAGCGGTTGCCCGTCCGCAGGCAACGGCTCCGTTCCCTTTTGTCAGGGGTAGAAGGGCGGCGCTTCCGCCCTTTTAGTCATGAAAGGAGGAAATCTCATGAGCAACATTCACATTGCCGTCAGCGGTGCGGACGCGGCGGTGACCCGGCCCGCCACGCTGACGGCGGGCATGGTGGGCGCGGCGGTGACGTTTTCGTTCTCCGGCGAGGCGTGGGCGGCGCTGGAGAAGATCGCCGTGTTCCGGGCGGGGAATGTCCGCCGGGACGTGACCGCCTGGGAGAACGGCACCTGCGCCATCCCCTGGGAGTGCCTGCGGATGCCCGGCGAGCATCTGCTGGCGGGCGTGTACGGCGCGGACGGCGACGGCACGGTGGTGATCCCCACGGTGTACGCCGACTGCGGCGTGATCCAGCCGGGCGCAGACCCCACCGGCGACCCTGCCGCCGATCCCGACACGCCGTTTTTCACCCCCATGCTGGAGCGTGCCCTGGCGGAGGCCAAGGCCTCCGGCCTGTTTGACGGCGCGGCAGGCCCGGCAGGCGCACCGGGCGCGAAGGGTGACAAGGGCGAGAAGGGCGATGCCTTCGCCTATGCGGACTTCACGGCGGCGCAGCTGGCGGCGCTGAAGGGCGACCGGGGCGAAAAGGGGGAAAAGGGCGACAAAGGGGACACCGGCGCGAAAGGCCCCTCCGGTGACAGCTACACCGTGCTGGGACTGTACGCCACGCTGGCGGCCTTGCAGACCGCCCATCCCACCGGCAGCGCCGGACAGGCGTGGTTCGTGGGCACGGCGGACAGCAACGCCGTGTACCAGTGGGACGTGGACAAGGCCGCATGGATCAACGTAGGCGCACTGAAAGGCCCGAAGGGCGACACCGGCCCTGCCGGAGCCGACGGCGCTCCCGGTGTGAAGGGCGACACGGGCGCGCAAGGCCCCAAGGGCAACCCCGGCGAAAAGGGTGCAGCTTTCACCTACGCGGACTTCACGGCGGCACAGCTGGCGGCGCTGAAGGGCGAGAAGGGCGACAAGGGTGACACCGGCCCCCAAGGCCCCAAGGGTGACGGGGTGGAGGTGTCCGGCAGCAAGGGTCAGTATCTGGGCTTCACCGATACCGACACGCTGGGCGCGATGAGCCTGCCCAGCGCCAGCACCGGCAGCAAGGGCATCACTTATCTGGTGGACAGCTACGAGCGCACCGACACCGACAAGGCCGTCACCCCCAAGGCGCTGAACAGCGTGTACAAGCTGGTGGAGGACAAGGCCGACAAGTCTGTGTCAAAAGCCGCCACGCTGACGGCGGCGGGGTGGAGCAATGGCGTGCAGACGCTGGCCGTCTCTGGCGTGACGGCATCGGCCAACGGCAGCCTGCGCATCGCCCAGAGCGCCACCGACGAGCAGTTCGCCGCGTGGGGCGCGGCGCAGCCCCGTGTAACGGCGCAGGCGGCGGGGTCGCTGACGGTCAAGGCGGCGGGCACCGTGCCCGCGGTCGATATTCCGGTGGAGGTGGTGATAGTATGATCCAGACAGAGGGTATTTTTGTGGGCGGCAGCGCCATTTCCGCGCCCATCATCGGCGAGGACTTCAACTGGTCGGGCGGTGACGGCACGTATCAGGTGCTGGACGACGGCGGCAACTGGCGCATCAAGTTTCTGTCCAGCGGCACGTTCACGCCGTTGAAGAACATGGTGATTGATGCATTTTTGGTAGGCGGTGGCGGCGGCGCGGGAAGCAGCTACTGCGGCGAAGGCGGCGCAGGCTACACCACCACAGTGCGCTCTGTGGTGCTGACGGCCAATACCGCCTATTCCATCGTGGTAGGCGCGGCGGGCACAAACGGCCACCCCACCTCTGCCACCACGGGCGGCGAAACGACGGCGTTCACCGCGTCGGCGGCGGGCGGCAAAAACACGTCCAACGGCACGTCGAGCAGCAAGCGCCCGGGCGGCGCCGGCGGCTCGGGCGGCGCTGGCTATGTTAGCCCTGTCGCCACAACAACAGGCGGCACAGACGGCGGCGACGGCACGTCCAGTGCCACCACGGGCGGCAAGGGGCAGGGCACTACCACCCGCGAATTCGGTGAAGCAGACGGCACGCTGTACGCTTCCGGTGGCGGCAGCAACCTGACCGCCACGGTTTCCAACTCCGGAAACGGCGGCAGAAACGGTATCACCTCGATTGAGCCGGCGGACGGCATTGTGGTCATCCGGCAGCACAAGGAGGTGGCGGCATGAGATATGCAATCGTGACAAGCGGCGCGGTGACCAACGTCATCGCCCTGCGGGAGACCAACGCCGGGGATTTCCCCGGTGCGGTGGCGCTCCATGACCGCCCGGTGGGCATCGGGGACACGTACAGCGAAAGTAAGTTCTGGCGGGACGGCGAAGAACTTCTGACGTCCGACGAGGAGATCGCCGCCATGCAGACGGCGGCGGTGGCGGTGCTGCGGTTCGTGGTGGCCGATAATGACCGGCTGGCCGCCGGCGCTTTGTACCCCAAGTGGGCAGCGGGAGCGCACAGCATGGGCGACATCTACACCGCTCGTGGGCAGGTGTGGGAATGCATTCAGGGCTACGACAATGCCGTCTACCCGGATATCGTGCCGGGCGGCACGGCGTGGGGCACATTCCACCGCCCGCTGCACGCTACCGCGCCGGAGCAGGCCCGGCCTTTCGTAGCTCCCACGGGAGCGCACGATATCTACAAGGCGGGCGAATACATGACGCTGGATGGGGTGCTGTATAAGTGCCTGCAAGATACGGCGTACAGCCCGACGGAATACGCCGACGCATGGGAGGCGGTCGTATGACGGAAGCCATCATCGTGGCGGCGCTGGGGCTTGTGGGCACGCTGGTTGGCAGCTACCTTGCCAACCGCAAGAGTACCGCCCTGATCGCCTACCGGTTGGAGCAGCTGGAGCAGAAGGTCAGCAAGCACAACAATCTGGTGGAGCGCACCTACGCACTGGAGGAGAGCGTGGCGCTGATGGACGAGCGGGTGCGGGTGGCCAACCACCGCATCGCCGATCTGGAAGGACACGCATAGGATAGGATAGAACCGAAAAAAGGAGGAATCGCATATGAAAACGAAAACCAATTGGAAGCTCTGGTTCAAGGCGGCGGGCATCCGCGCCCTGCGCACCATGGCACAGACGGCGGCGGCCACCATCGGCGCCACTGCCGTGCTGTGTGAGGTCAACTGGCTGGCGGTGGTCAGCTCCACGGTGCTGGCGGGCATTTTGAGCTTGCTGACCTCGCTGGCGGGCCTGCCGGAGCTGGAGGAGTGAGCCATGCCCAACATCTATCTCAGCCCCGAGGACAGAGCCGGCAACACCTACGCGCCGTCGGCGCTGTGGAACGGAAAGCCCACCAATGAGAAGGAGCAGATGGGCCGCTGCGCCGACCTGCTGGAGACGGCGCTGACGCGCTGCGGCTTCACGGTGCGGAACGTCCAGCGGGGCAACATGTATGATCGGGTGCGGGAGTCCAACGGCTGGCCCGCCGCGCTGCACATCGCCCTGCACACCAACGGCTTCAACGGCAAGGCGTCCGGCACGCGGGTGCACTGCTATCCCTCGGAGGAGAGCCGCCGCATCGGGCGGCTGATCCAGGATCGCATCGCGCCGCTGTCGCCCGGCGGGCCGGATAAGCTGGTGGAGAGCGCGGGGCTCTACGAGCTGCGGGCCACCCACATGCCCGCCGTGCTGCCGGAGTTCGGCTTTCACGATGAGCCGGAGGAGGCCCAGTGGCTCATCGACAGCATGCCCCAGATTGCGGAGGAGACCTGCAAGGCGGTGTGCGACTATTTCGGCATGGCCTACGTGGCGCCGGAGACGGAGCCTGCGGAAACGCCGGAGCCGCCGGTGGAGGACACGCCGCTGTACCGGGTGCAGGTGGGCGCCTTCCGCTTCCGCCGCAACGCGGAGGAGTACTGCGAAAAGGTAAAGGCCGCCGGTTTCCCGGAGGCCTTCGTGACGGGGTAAGGGGGAGGCTGAACGGTGTAGGGGCGGCCCTTGGCTCTCCCAAAGGGAGAGCCAAGGCCGAT
>OLOV01001272.1_pt1 | contig 20169 bp, 34 predicted proteins | sample 1672931 | NCBI WGS metagenome assembly OLOV01 (sample SAMEA3136738, study PRJEB25190) | human gut metagenome | biome: human gut; feature: human-associated habitat; material: faeces | place: Austria | collected 2013
ATGATATTGGAAGTTACATCCGAACCGTGTATCACATGGTAAGCCATACTCCTAAAGCATCGTTGGCGGTTCGATTCCGCCCGGGGATACCACATAAAAACCCTTGGAATTTCAACAATTTTAAGGGTTTTTACATGTCTTATTTTTGTAAATAATTTCAAATTTTAGGGCAAAAAAGGTGCTATTTGGTGGTATTGGGTGTGACACTTGGTGTGACACTTTTTGGTTTTATAAATATCTTTTGAAATTCCAATGTTTTTTGCAAATAAAAAACCGGGCATTTCTGCCCGGCGCATTTAGTGGTTCATATGTTCTAGATCTTCGATTCTGTGGTTTACGACCTTGAACTTTTCGTCGTAAACATCAAGGCGGTTCTCTGCTTTTTGCAGACGCTCGACGGCGCTGTTGTGCTTCTCGACCTTTTCTTCCAGTTGTGACAGCCGGTACGCGACCAGGGCGGCGGTCTTCCGGTTTGCCCAGTACGCGCCGCCCATTGTTCCGGCAAACGATAACAATGCAATGATTACGCTGTCGCTCATCTTACTGTTTCTCTCCTTCTTCTTTCTCCTGTGCGTCTGCCTTTTTTTGCGCCTGCGTCCCGAAGTAGAACGCGATAATGACCGAATACACGACCATGAAGTCCTGGCTGATCTGTCCGGTGACAGCTAAGTAAACGAAGGTGCATGTCGTCAATATGGTGACGATGCTTTTTACTTTTAACAGGTTGATGGCTGCTTCTTTAATCGTTTTCATTTTCTCCTTCCTTTCCCCGGACTTTTAGCCCGGCTAAGAGCGCGAGTTCCACCGTCCATGCGCTAAACCACGCAACAGTCAGCGCATCCGGCACGGTCTTGTCTTTCGCGGACAGAATCAGCACCGCGATCGTATACCAGATGATATTTGCCATCGCGGCGATCACAAACTTGGTTCTCTTTCTCATCTTCTTCATTTCAGCTCCTTGAATGGCAGGTTGGCCTGCTTACCGGACCTTGAATCCCAGTGATAAAATGCCTTGGAATATCGGACGCTGCTGCCGAGATGAATGCCCCATGTGTACAGGCCGGCTTCGCCGACCACGCCATGCGCCGCGCAGATTTCCTTCCACTTCTTTGCGTACCGGATGAAGTCTTCCTTACTCACGCCCGGGTTCCCCCAATCTGTGGCGACGCCGCGCAAGTGAGACGACTTTGCGTTGCCGCCGACTTTTTTATTGTAGGCGGCGGTTCTGTACCATGCGTTGACCTTCATCGCCTTTCCATGCCACTGCCTGAATTCTTCCAGGCATTGCGCGTGCAGGATCGCCTCTGCTGTTAACTTGACTGTGCCGGTTTGGTTCTTTGCGTACTCTTTAATTGTGAAATGTTCGGTCAGGTTTGTTCCTGATAAAATTACTTTTGCCATGCTTCCCTCCTTTCTTTTATGCTATGGCAAACCAATAGTAGCTTCCTGTGTCCAGGTATTTTACCGCTTCGAGTTTTACGCTCTGCGTCGTTTTTGTCAGGGTGATTCCGATGTATGTATAGCTTCGATACAAGTAATCATAGAATAATCCATAATCACCGTCTACGCCTGCTAGGAGACCACGTTGCTCTACCGACCAGTTGCTTCTTATAAACACAAAGTGAGATGGTGTCTTTCCGAGCGCATGTGCGACCGTAAAGCCTGTTGCATAGTTATCCGTGATTGTCACCTCTCCGAAATCTATCCCACTCTTTCCCTCAACCAGCGTTCCAGTAACGCCGAAAATATTCACGCCTTTTCTGATGTTTTTGGCAATCAGATCGGCATCGCCGGAGACGGTCACCTGCGACAGCAACTTTTCGGCATCCGGCGTTACGGTCTTCTGGGTTGTTCCCGGTGTCACAGTCTTTGCCTGGCTCGGCGTCGGCTTGACTGTCACTTTGCTATATCCCTTGCCGTCTGCCGCAGTCTGGGTTTTGTCTGTTGTTCCGGCAGTGATTGTCAGCTCTTCCAGTTTGATTTTTGGATTCATAACGTTGGTTCTTCCTAACATGTGACCACCCCCAGGCAATCACTACTTAAGAAGTACCCCCCCCCATGTGGATTTTCTTACCATACTATTCCTCCTATACTTCCGCCCAGCCGTACACTCCCGGCTCCCACACGTTGTTATCAATCGTCGAGCTCCACGTCTTTCCTTTGTGCTTCACTTTGTCGCCTTTCATGTATGGGTTCGTGCTCTCCGGCTGTTCCCACACTGGAATGACTTCCGGATCAGGAATCAGCACCTTTGCCCATAGACTCGGTGCATCTGTTGGCGTCCACGTTGCCTGCGCGGTGTGGTTTTGCAGGCACTTGTACAGAACGTTGTTAAAACGCACTCTTTGGTCTTTCTTGTAGATTGCTGTTTCGTTCCACAGCGGGTACAGGTCTTTCCCTGTTAACGCCGCCTCATCGTCCGCGGTCACTATCGCTGCTTTCAGGAATCTCACCAGTTCATTATGTGTCATGCGCTCACCTCCTGTGCTAATAAGTTCGCGTATTCGTCTAGCGTGTGCGCCGTAGGTTCCGGCTGCGGCTGCTTTGCTTCGACTTCTGCCCGGAATTCTTCCGGGACTTCCTCGATGGTCATCGTGCCTGTGATGACAGCATTGACGTACCAGTCCACTTTTTCGTCGTGGGTGGTTTCCCGTCCTACGTAGCTTTCGGTTTCGGCTGATAAGTAGTAATGCACGTTTAGTGTGTCATCCGGGCGACTTTGAATAACAGACATGATCTCGTCGTACTTTTCTTCTGTGATCTCCATCCCGTTTGACGGAATTACGGATGATTTGCCGATCGTGGCAATCACTCCGTTTTCGATTTGTTTGTAGGTTTTCATAGATGCTCCTTTCTTTACACAATAGCGAACCATTTATATACCCCTTGCGCCCATCGAATATCGTCGCTGAACGTGATTGTGTTAGCATTTTTGGCGACGCCTTTCGCCAGTTTAAAACTCAGGTTGTTAGTCCCATATGTTCCGGACCACTTCATCGTCCATGATCCAGACGCCACAACTCCCCAATAATAACTAGGCGATATATCCGGGGTATTGCCGCCGTCTTCGTAAAACACGGGTACCAATGCAACGAATGACGGGGTTGCGCCGAGATCATGCGATACAGTGATGGCGCTTGCGTAGGACGCCAGTGTAACTTCTCCGAAATCTATCCCGCTTTTCCCTTCTTTCAGCGTGCCGAGGATCCCGAAGATGTCGATACCCTCTCTGATGTTCGCTGCAATCAGGTCCACATCTCCGGGGACTGTAACCTTGCTGAATCCCTTTCCGTCTTCCGCAGCCCTCGCAACGTCCGACGCTCCCGGGTTCACTGTTACTTCTTCCAATTCAATCTTCTTGCTGGCGGAATTAGTCTTCCCTGTCATGACCTCACCCCGCTTTCAGGGTGTTTACGTGTTAAGGGATACCCCCCCGATTGTTAATATTTGTCATGATGTGCTCCTTTCTACGCCATTACCTGCCAATAATATGTCGCTCCAGCCTTAAAAGAGTTGCTTGATGATTTATGTAATGGCAACGAATTTTCATCAAACGTTCCCATCGGAGCAGTTTCTCCTGATTTGTTAAAAACTTCAAAACTTGAATAGCTTGCGCTATTATATAATTCTGCCATTGCAAGACTGTTATTTGTAGTCGTACTGTCAAAACTGCTTCTGTCTACAAACATCATCGAACGGACAGTGTATTGATGCCCTTTCAAGCTATCATTCGTATATACGACTACAAACTTTGGAATCGCTCCTAAATTATGTTCCAACGTGTACCTTTTAGTATCTGTAGAAAGAATGAACGACCCGTGTGCTTCTTTTGTCAGACCAAACATAAAACTTTTCACTTTCTCATACCAGTACCCGCCTTGCGTGCCGCCGTCTGGGTAGGCGGTTGGGTCATCGGAGACGAAAAAGTCAAGGACTGACTTTAATATATTAACTTTGTATGATGTAACAGTGTCAGCACTACCATATCCTGTACCGCCAGTAAGGGTTGCATCGGACGGGATAAACCACAGTTCATTACCACTCGTTTTAGGTGTATATGTGTCACCTGTACTTGCATCAACCGCTATTATATATTTACCTTTCAAAGCAGAAGGTGGATACATTACTTGCCCAGCATATGTTTGAGGGTTATTTAATGTAAAAATTCCAGTGTCTAAATCAACTGAATAACTATCAGCATAGATGTAGGTGTAACTAGCACCACCAGACGCACCTACTGAAATATAAACATTACTTTTCGTAGTTTCCGCTAATTCTTTTTGTACACTGCACTTCTTCCACACATACAGGCCTTTTTTCTCGCTGTCCGGCACCGCGTTTACTAGCACCTGTGACAGCAGTTTCCCGCTGTCCGGCTTTATTGTCTGCTGCGCTGCGGTTGGCGTCGCTGTCTTTGCTTGGCTCGGTGTCGGGTTGATTGTTACTTTTGACAGCAGTTTTCCGTTTGACGGGGTCACGACCTTCTGAGCCGTACCGGCGGTTACGGTTTTCTCCTCTTTCGCGGATGTTCCCGCAGATGTTTTTCCTATCATGCGGTTACCTCCTTTTCCTTTAACAGCAGGATCGTCGGGATTGTCAAGGTCGCTGTCGGCTTTGTCGCTGCGTAAATGTAGACCCCGCCTGCGTAGGACTCACACACCGGCGCATAGTTTCCACTCATTGCGTCGGCCAGTTTGAACGTTACATCCGGTTTGTGATTTGCCGTACAGCCTGCGATCGGAATGCCTGCGCGAAACGGAAAATCCGCATAGGTTGTATTCGACGCCCATGCCGACGTTGCGACCGTTGCATTGGTCTTTGTGATCATGTCTGCGTTGCCGGCATTCTTGGACGCGGCCTGCGCCGCATCTGCCACGCTTTTTAACGCGATATCAATCTTGTCCGCGTTCTCGTTCAGGACCGAAATGTCCGCGTTCTCATTGTCTGCCGGCTTTTTCAGTTTATAATTCGTTGTCTCTCCAGCCATCTTTACCTCACTTTCGCTTCCGCCCACGTCCCGGTCTTTAATTCTCCCCATGTTTTCAGCTTCAGGTCTGCCCATGTGTTGTAGGTGAATATGTACTCGATCGGAATGTGCGCGGGCTTTGTTTCTTCCAACGCCGCCTTCAATCCCTCGATGTCGGTAGGAACGCCCTTGTCGATGAATGTCACGATCAGCTTGCTGCTTTTGTAGTCCACTGTCGTCTTGCCGTACTGCCAGCTATCTGCAACCATCTGCAGCAGTGCGATGTCGCATTTTCCTTCCGACTTCCAACGCGCCTCGACAGCCGATCGTCTATCCTCTTCACTTTTTGCCTTTTCTGTGATCCCGCATTCTTTTTCGTAGAATTCCAGCATTTCTAAGTTGCAGGTGTCAAAAAACAGGTTCCTCAGAACCTGCTCAATATCTTTTTTCTGCAGGCTGTGTTCAGCTGCAATCGCTTCGATGATGTTCTTCGTCATCGGATCGTCGGCGTTTAGTTTGTTGATTCGTTTAAGCATAGGTCATCGTCACCGTCCCTAAGACAGCTACATAGCGATCTTCAATCTGTATGTTCGCTGTGCCGTTGTTTATTTTCAGATTCTCTACGTCGATCACGCCTGCTGTTGCGGTTATCCTTGACGCGATGTGCGCGTACGACGCGGCGGCGCCGCTGAACGCGATGTCCGCCAGGTAACTTGCGATCGACTTTTTGATTGCCGCTTCGACGGTAGCTGATTCCGCGCCGGACTGCAGCGTAATCTTCCCGGTAATGTTGATATCGGTCTTGCCAGCCGACGAAACATAGCACTTCGCGCCGATCGGAGCAGCGCCGAGCCCTTTTCCTTCGGAGTTCGGGTCGATATAGCTTTGCACGTCCCCGACCAGCGATGTGGATGCCGGCAGCATCTGGTCATTGATGATGACCACATCCACCGTTCCGTCTCCATGCCCTAGCGGATAGACCTGTGCATCGCCCACGCCGGATACTTCCAGTGCCCAGTTCCGGTACGCCGTTTTGTTCCCCGACGATGTCGGCGTCCGAAGTGCCAGGTAGTACCGCTCCCGAAGCGCGTCGTCCGCTTCTGCGTTATACCCGCCCTCTGTAGCCGCTGCGTTTTCGCAGCGTGCTATTCCTGCGATCGTGATCGGCATCTGTGTGATAGTTCCGGCACCTACGACGCCGACGTTTCCTGCGACTTTCGCCCGCACCGGAACCTCTGCCGTCTCCTGTACCGTAACTTCTTCCGTCGCCTCAAACTGCACGCCGTTTTCTGTTTCGAAAATGTCGCCTGCCGCAACGGTTCCGTTTCCGGTTACAGTCACTGTGCCGGTCGCGTAGGTCGCCGCTTTTCGCTCGACGCCTTTTCTCTGCTTGACGAATCGGTCCAGTTCTTCTCCGCTTAGGTTGTCCGCATCTAGCTTTGCGTTCGTCTCTGTTACCACCTTGTCTGCATTGTCCATTTCTTGGCCGACTGCCTGCGTGACATCATAGATTAGATATCCCGGCGTCTTTTCGTACTTCGGATCGATGCGGCTGCGAATACTCTCCGCCCTAGACATCAACCGTCACCTCCTCTTCTTCGCCGTCCTGCATTACAACTGTCATGCTAACGGTCAGTTTATCTTTTACTCGCTCCATTTCAAAATCTTCGATGGATTTGATCGCGCGGTTCAGCGTTGCCTTCTCCTGCAGCTCCCGCTTAATCTCGCTGAACACGAAGGCTTCGTCTTTGTAGCCGATATAGTTTTCAATGTAGGTGCCGAACTCGGTGTCGTCGTATACTCGGTATTTCCCGACCATCGTCAGCGCCAGGAATCCGACCCACTGCGCTGCAGCCTGCTTTTGGCTGCAGTATACGACTTTTCCGTCTCGCAGAACGTATTCTCGTTTTTGAAAATCATATAACGGCGTCAGCCCCAGTTCTGTTCCTTCGATCTCTTCCTCCGGCAGGTTTTCATATTCTTCTTCAAATTCCGGAAACATGTTACCCTCCTATCAGATCTATCAGCGCGATTCTGTTTAAGGAACCGACCGGCGCAATCAGCACCTGCGCGCCTTTTTTGATGTCCGGCGAACAGTGCACGCCGTTACAGGTCGCGGTTCCGTGTACGCCGGATATTCTGCAGTTCTTTTTTGCTGTTGAATACTGACTGAACGTTCGCGTGATGACGATCTCGCCTTCTTCGTCCATGTACATGCCCTCACCGTCGAATGCCGAAACAATCAGCGGGCTGACCGATTCAATCGTTCCGACTGTCATCACCGCCTTGTCTACCGCGTTATTCTCTGCACTCATCGTACTGTCTTTTAAGGCTTTTGCCAGTTCTACTTCCCACATATTAGTTCTCCATTTCGCATGTTACGGTATAGATTCCTCCTGCCACGCTGTGTGTGCAGCTCTTTACTTTGTACCAGCCCTTGACGTGTGCTTCCGGTCTGTTGAAATAGATCCGCTTCGACGCCCGGATCCCGGTGTTTCCCGGCATCGTTACCGAGAACGATGTCAGCACTTTGTTCTGCTGTTTTAGAATGTTCTTTGCGCGGTTCCTCGCCTTCGCTGCGTTCAGGTCGTCTTCCATTTCCACTGTTTGCAGCAGACCGTACTTTTTGATGGACGCATCGTCTTCTGCGGTCGCCTTGATCTGCTTGCTTTTCTCGCCGGTTCCGGCCACGATGACACTGTTTTTCATCTCTTCGATTGAACGTGTCCCTGTGACGCTGCAGGCGTGCGTACAGTACAGCTTCGCGCCGCGGTCATCGGTGTACATGGGCTTGATCTTCTTTTGCCCTACCTCGATGATATCCAGTTTGCCGCCGTTCATCTGCATGCGATATCTCTTGCCGGTTTCATGCCGCACCTTTTTTAGGATGTCGTTGATGATATCCGAAACTGCCTCGTTCTTATATAGCTTTGTGATCGCTGTTGCCATCTTTGGCATGCTGCCGATGGGTACGCCGAACTTCTTGCACAGCTTTTTGATTGCTTCGGACGCTGAAATCTTTTTAAACTGCATGATCGTTCTGGATTTGTTCAGGTAGAACGCAAAATCATATCCTCGATACGTGCCGCCCGCGAGCGGTACTTCCGTGATGATGCCCTGCAGGATCTTCTTTTTTCCTGCGTATAGCACGATCTGGTCGCCGGCCGTAAGCGTTTTTTTGAATTGCTCATCAAAGTAAGAATAGGGCATGGAAAAGCTGAATTCCACGCCCAGGCTATCCTCAGACTCCGACCAGCTGATGTCGCCGGCAGGAATCTCTTTTCCTTTATTTTTGATCTTAAATTCCATCAGAACACCATCCTGTACTGTTCGAACGATAGCGAGTAGTTGATGTTGCCGGCAGGATCCATGGACCAACTGAACGTCTCGCAGTTCATCAGCCGGTTAAACGCCTCACGCCCATTCTTCCTGGTAATCACGACGCGCATCGGCTTTTTGTCTCTGCGGTTGTTTCTAAAAAAGCGAACGTACTCCATCGGATCTTTGTACGTTCCCCTGTGCCATGGCGTTTTATATGCCGGAAAGCACCCCGATATCGTCACTGTCGCCAGCGGCTCTGCCCCCAGCGCTTTTAACTGCCCGTATTTTGCACTGTCGAAGTTCTGTGCGCTCGACTCTCCGTATCCGATCTCGGTTCCCTCTGCAGGCACGTACGGCAGTGTGATGATTTTTTTGTTATTGTCAACCGATACTGTGATTTTCATCTTCCGCCTCCTAAACGTTTCCCATGGCCGCCATTATGCGGCGCGCGATGTAGTCTCCGGTTTCTTCCATGTACTCCCGGTTGCCGATTACATTCCCCTGCACTGTCACACTCACGACCACGCTCCCGCCGCCGAAAGACTTTCCGACTTTGTCCGCCGGGATGATCTGCGTGCCGGACGGCAGGATCGCTGCTTCCGGTCCGAGTTCATTAAACCCGGTTCTTCCGCCTGCGAAGTACGTCGTTCCCAGCGCTTTGTTCTTTCCTTTTTGCTCGTCTGTCGTCAGCTTCTGCGAGCCCGGTACTGCATCATCATATCTCGTGCGGATGTTTATGGTTTTGTCTCCGGATCCGAACAGTTCCTTGAACTTACCGATGACGGTCTTGACTGCGCCAATGACCGCTTGCACTTTTTCTTTCAGCTCTTGGAACTTCTTGACCACAACGCCGCTTATGAACGTCGCCACTTTTTTCAGGATGTCCCATACCTTGTGACAGATATTCCTGAACTTTTCCGAACGTTGGTACAGCGTTATGAACGCCGTTACCAATACACCGATCGCAATCGCGACAAAAAGAATCGGATTCGCCGCCAGCAGACCTTTGATCAGTCCGCCTGACTTTGCGATTGTTCGGATGTTGATGTTCAGACCTAGCAGTCCTTTTTTTACCTTCATGATTCCATTATAGGCAAGCAGTGTCGAATAAAAGCCTGCGATTACCGGCATAGCTGCCTTCGCCACGCTTTTGATCTTGTCGAAGTTCTTCGTCAGCCATTCGATGCTATCCCCCGCTTTTTCTCCAAACGCCGCGCCCCAGTCCTTCGCTTTGTCTTCTAGCTTCCCGAGCGCTTCTGTCGCCCGATTTAAGAGCGGCAGAAGTTTTCCCGCGAAGGAATCCTTATTGTCCGCCGAGCCGATGAAGTTCGCGCCGATTCGTGATACCGCCGCGCCCATGTTCGCGATCGCGCCTGTGATGGTTTTGGAACCCATCTCCTTTGCGGCGGCGCCGATGGACTTCTTGACCGCTTTTTGGAACGTTGCAAGACTGATCTCCCCGCCCTTGGCCATCTCGAACACCTTTTCGGACGTGGTGCCGATCTCTTTTGCCAGGTACTGATAGATTGGAATTCCGCGCTCTGATAACTGTGTGAGCACTTCGTTGTTCGCAGACCCGCGGGTCGCGACCTTATTGAAGATCGCGCCCATTTCGTCCATCTCGATACCTGCAACCGCCGCGGCGTCCGCAACAGAACTCAGATAGCTTTGGAGTTTTTTTCCCGGCTTAATTCCGGCCGCGACTGCCGATGCTGCCGTTGTCGCTGCGGCATCCATGCCGTAGGCGGTTCCTTTGACAGACGCCAGTGCATTATCCATGATCTTCTGCACATTTTCGGCGCTGTTTCCGATTGCTTTCAGCTTCACTTTGGCGTTGTCGATCTTCGTCATGCGCGACCAGCCTTTTGTCAGCGCCATTCCCGCAAATGCGGCGGCTGTTCCTGCGGCGATACCCGCCGCACGCTTGCCGAACTTTGTTAGCTTCGCCATGCCCTGGTCTGTCATGCGCGCGAGCGACTTTTGTGCAAGCTGCACTTCTTTTCCAAACGCCTTCGTGCCTTTCTGCGCTTTGAACAGTGGCTTCGTGAACTCGTCTTTGAGCTTCAAAACTACATATGCTTTTTTAGCCATCTTCCATCACCTCCACCCGTTCGTAGTACTTTTCCATCGCCGCATAATAGAAAACCTTGTCCAAAGTGGACAAGGTCGTCAGTTCCTGTAATGTGTGACCCCGCAGGAGATAGAAGTCGATCATGGCAGCTTCTACGTCCTGCGCCATCAGTTTTTTACATCTTCTACGACATCCTGCACGCCGTACAGGTCCAGAATGAATTCTGCCAACTTTCCGATCGCGCCGATGTTGTCGTCAAACACCGCAGTCACGACGTCGTACGGTTCTATGCAGTCGTACACTTCCAACAGGTCCTTGTCCTGGAATAGCGGCACGCTCTTATAGATCAGCTCTTTGTACAGATCTAGGTTCTCCCTCGCTGTGCTTCCTTCTGCCATGTCTAAAATGTCGCAGACCTGCGCAAGCGGCAGGCGTTTGATGGTTAGCGTGCTTCCGAGCGCGTCGCAAGGGTAATCCTTGTACTTGCTCTCTTCTTTGTGCTTGGTTGCCCGTTCAAACAGCAGTTCTTTTGTTGCCCTCTTCATCTGCTTTTCCTCCTTACTCCATCAGATCCAGCGGCGTGAAGCTCGCGAACTTGAACGGTACTTCTTCTTCTCCGATCGTCTTTTGCTCAAACTTCATCAGCGTGAACTCATCGAACGTAACCTCGTTGAGCTGCACTCTCTCTGCTCCGATCGACGCCGGATCTTCGACTTTTGCCACCATCATGATCTCCGGGATGATGCCTTTTGCAAGTCCGTCCTTCATTTTCTTTAAAACGAAGCTGTCTACCTTGTGCAGCGTCATGGTGCCGGACCCTGCGTATCCCATAAGCTTTTGATGCGTTCCGAGATCTTCGGCGATGTTGACCTCTTCATAGTTCAGTTCGACTTTCGCTTCGAAGCTTTTGACGTTAGACAGCTTTTCGTTGTCGATCCACAGCGAGCCGAAGCTTCCGTTGACGACTTGGTTTGCCTTCATTTTTTTCAGCATAGCTTACCTCCTAGTTCATGTAGATGCTAAACGTCAGGTCTTCGATTGCATCAAGGATCTGCACGTTTGCTTTCAGGTACATGTTGCTCTTAAACGGATTCTTTTTGACCGTCTGGTCATCCCAGTCCAGTGCCTCCGTCTTTCCGGATGCGACGATTGCGCTCCGCTGCGCCGCAGTGTCGATTTCGGCCAGATTATCATAGTCCGGATTCAGCACATCTTCGCCCGCCAGTGTGCGGAAGTAGGTGTTGACGGCCGCCACGAACAGGCTCTGATTGTCGAGAGAGTTCTTGTACTTTCCGAGGTAGTAGTTCTTGAACGTCTCCATGATGTCCTCGCGGATCATGTCCATGGCTTCTACGATGGCGATCTTTTTGAAGTCGTCATTTTCGGCCGTGGTCGCACTGTTGACGCCGCGCGCGATCTTCACTGTTCCGTAATCATTGATCAGAACCAGATAGCCTTCGTCAATCGCTTCGCCCGGCTTTGCGACTTCATCGACTGATTTCAGGTCTGTGAGTTCGTAGTATGTCGCCGAGCGGTCCATTCCCAGCCCCGCAAGCACGCCGGAAAGGTGCGGCAGGTACTTGTTCGCTGTGACTTCCGTTCCGTCTTTTTTTGTCACTGTCGTGTTTTTCAGGTTCACGATGTGCATATCATCCGGTGCTGTCGCGCCGGATACGATCGCCTTGATGCGCAGCGACGCGCCTGTCTTGTTCCGTTCCGTCACGTAAGAAGTCACGCCTGTCTGTGTATCGCTGATGTGGCAGATCCAGTTGAACTTCAACGCGTCAAGTGTCGTTTTGACATCGTCGATGCTTCCTTCTGCCGCAAGTCTTACAGCGTACAGCTTGCTGGCGCCTGCCTCCATTGCGTCCTTTAACAGTCCTGCGTTTTCTTGCGTCCAGTCTGCCGCTTCTATCTCAGATGCCTGCTTGTACTCATGCAGCACTGTTGTTTTTGTCGCGTCTGTCAGCACAACGCATACGATGCCTCTTTCGCTGCGCGCGACAGCGGTCGTTGCTTTCGTTTTGAATTCCACAACAACATTTGGTAATCCCATATTGTCCCTCCTATTCTACTTCTAAAACTTCCATATCCGGCAGCGAACTGTCCGGATCTACTTCCTGGTACAGATCAAACTCGAACGACATCACCAGTACATCATTGTCAATCTCGAATGTTAGCTCTGTGATCGGGATTGCGAATTCATTCCCTGCAAAAACGCGAAAAAGGAACAGCTGCGATAACTGTTCCTGCATGTCTAGTAGCTCTATTCGATTGACCTTGTCGCTTTCCGGAAAGTAGTACAGTCTGATCTCACCGTAGTCATGAATGAAGTCCGGCTTTCCGTCGCGGCTTGCGGTGTACTTGATGAAGAAGCACTTTTCCCCGAAGTCTTCGCTCTTGTCCGTCGACCATATTTTGATGTCCGGAAAGTTTTCTGTGAGCTTTTTCGTTACTCCTTTTATGACGTCCGCGACTGTCTTCATTTTTCCAGCTCCTTTATGATAAATTCTGCGAGATCATCTTCTACGGCAGCCTCAAACTGCCCTCGCCAGCTTTCCATTGCTCGGCTCATGACTTCAAACGCCTTGACGCGTCCGATCCTAACCTTGTTCGGCCGGTGTCCGACCAGTTCGTGTCCTAGCTCGATCAGGTGATTGTGCGGCGATCGGTTATAGACTCTGACGTTGTACTCTGCATCGTTCCAGTCATAGACGGCTTTTCCGGCCGCGAACCCGCGCAGGTAATTGCCTGTGTGCTTTCCAACTTCCGCTTTCGCGCGGCTTCTCGCGAAGTTTCGAAACTCCTGCGCCTGCCTGCGCATGAATTTTTCCGTCTCTTTCGGGAACGTCCGCAGCAGTGCCATCATGTCAGATGATAAATCGCCTTGCAGCGTGAATTCCGACTTTCCCATTATGTCACCTCCTGCGCGTAGATGGTCGTGAACTGACTTGTGCGAACCGGCGGCAGGATGTAGTCGATGTCTAGCCTGTGTTTGGTTCCCATAAGATCCGTCCATATGATCCAGCAGCCCGGTGTGATGCCGGAAAGCACTTCCCGTCGAACTGTCACTGTGTGAGTTGTTTTCGAAAGCATCGTGTCTGCCGGCCTGCCTGTGAGCAGCGAGCCTGTCCGAGGCTCAACTTTTGCCCATGCTTTTTTCAGCACCGCTTCTTCCGGCTGATCCTCTCCCAGTTTGTTTTTTGTCACTTTGAAGTGCCAAAACTCGATGCGCTCGTCTAGCTGTCCTGCATTCATGCGATCACCTCATACTTTGAATCCATGGCAATCTGGTTCAGAATGCCCTGGACATTTGTCGGTGCCGGAAGCACCTTTAAACTTTCGGTGGTTGTCGCGCCTCGGTGGTCGATCCAGTCGGTCGCAATCATCTTGACCGCCTGACAGTACAGCTGGCTAGTTACATCGAATTTTTTGCCTGTTTCCGTCTCACACTTTTCGATGGCGGCTTTGACGATATCTGTGATATCGTCGTCCGCCTCGGTTTTCGCGTAGCTGGCTACGGTCAAGATAAATTCGTCCATTTAGGTCACCTTAGCTCGCAGCCCTTTCGTATCTGACGATGGCGTTCTCATCAGCCAGTTTTCCGTCCGCAAGACACATCGCGCGGTAGCAGACCGATCCGGTTCTGAATCCGACCGAAGTATCCTGCGCCACTTCGATGTCCTGTGCGAAATTCCACTTATACTCGAAGAAATCTCCGAAGAATACGTTGTCTGTGTTTGTGGATCCGCTGTCGGCGGTCGTGGTGATGACGCATGCATCTTCAATGATGACCGGATATCCCAGCACGTTGAACTTACCCGGTGCCTGCGGATCTGCTACAACCACCGGCTTTCCGGTCGTGTCAACCATGCCGAGAACCTCTTCATAGAAGACTTTTCTCGGCATCACGAATACCGCGTTGTACGCGTACTCGGTCTGCAGGGATCCGATGATCTTCATCAGATCTTTGTAGGTCATAGCTGCTTTGGTGAAGGTGCCAGTCTTTGTCGCCAAAGTCGTGTGCACGCCCTTCGCCTGCGACGTGCCGGTTCCCTTGATGACGGAGATTGCCATCGTCTTGTGAATCTTGTTTACCAGGCGGGACACTAACCAGTTCTCGAACGCGTCGATCGCCATGGCTTTGACGTCGGCGGTGATTTCTACCGTCTTGATCAGCTTGTACGCCGCGAGGGATACAGTTTTCAAGGTATCCGCACCGTCTGTGGCCGCTGCCGACATACCTACCCAGTTCGCATCGGTTACGGTGTCCTCGACCGGCATATCCACGTTGGACGGGATGTGCATGATCTCGATGACGGACAAGATCGGGTACTCTCTGAGTCTTCCGATGATTTTGTTCATCGTCTGCGTCGGGATTGCTGCAGATGCGGATACCGCTGTTCTTTCTTCGTTCGTCAGCGTTTCGCCTTTCAGGTTCTTTAAAAACGCGGATCTGTATTCCGGCGTGTCGAGCGCGAACGTTCTTACTTCCTGCGCCTGCGGGACTCTTCCGGTGTCGGTACCGTCGGTAATAACACCGCCCAGGATTCTTCTGCGCTCTTCTGCGGCTTTCTGCCTTTCCTCGAGACCCTTAAATTCGTCCGTGAGCTTTCTGGACTCTTCTTCCAGCGCTGTAAGGTCTGCGTTCGGCGCCTCAAGTTCCTTTTCGATTTCTGCCATTCTTGTTTGGATTTCTTTCATTCTCTTTTTAAGCATTTTTTACCTCCATGATTCTCTTTGTGATTTTGACTTTCATCTTCTGCCTTTCCAGCAACTCCTGCCGTTCCGCTTCAATCACTCCGTTGAACCAGTCGCGCGAAGATATATCGGTATTGCCGTTGGCCGGAGCATCCACCGCGCTAACGTCAAATACTTTTGAAATTTTTAAGATTGTCCTTGTCCTAGTTGCGCGATCGTAGGAATCTTCCTCTACACGGAACCCGAAGGACATCTGATAAATCAGCCCGGAATCGATGTCTTCGTACATCTTCCTGGCTTCTTCTGTGCTGCCGAGATCGGCTGCAACAAAAAGACCACGCTCCTGGTTTTCCAAGATCATCGTGGCCGGTTTTCCTTTTTTCATTTTGTTTCTTGCGAACACCCTGCCGCCGTGGTTGTACTGAAACAGCACATCTGACATGTCTGCGTGATCAAACGCATGGCGATCGATCTTCTCTTTGATCTCTGTGCCGTCTGACATTTTCCACAGAACGTACGGCTGGTTAAATGTTGTTGCGAACCCTTCTACATAAAACTCGGACTCAATCCGCTTTTCTGCTGTTGGCAGCATGAGCGGCATCGTCCGGTACTCTCTTCCCTCTTTACTCACTTGTCCCTCCTGTCTTTATCCCTGACTCTATTCCCTGTGCTTTGTTCAGCTTGTCGACTTCTGCGTATTCTTTCCGGATATACAGGACGTCGCCGCCCTCCACCGGCTCCATGCCGAAGACCGCTCTGCCATCGTTTCGCGTCATCATGCCGCGGTCGAATAGCTGCGTTACGGTGTTCAGCTTGCTTTCGTTGGACGCGTGATCCAGCCGGCTTGCTGTTACAAGGATGCGGCTTCCGAACGCCAGCTCCCTGACGCTATACACGATTTTTGTCAAAACCTCGGACATCTGCACCGCGAACGGCTCGATTTTTCCTTCGTAGTACGATGCCCACGTATCTTCGTCGTAGTTGTTCATCAGAATCTTTTCGCATGTTCCGAAGTAGGTGTACGCGTTGTTTTTGATTTGCTGCAGCTGATCAGCGTCCACGAGCATCGCCTTCGATTCGATCTGCTTGACATCGCGATACTTTTCATCAAACATCATGACGCCGGTCCGGTTGTTGTTCAGGTTGTACTTCACAAAATCTGCGCGGGCCTCTTCAATCGTTTTTGTTTTGAATGCTCCGGCCAGCATTGCCATGAACCGAATCGCGGCGCTGCTCTTGATTCCCTCTACGACGCCTTGGTCGTTTGTGTTGATCATCTCCATCGTTGGTGAGAGCGGTTTGTTCCCGGCGCCGAAGAAGTCGTCCTGGTACTGAAACTTCGTCAGCACGCCAACGTATTCCGCTTCGATCGCAGCGCGCTTTCCGGTTGGGAACGTAAACTCGTAGAACTCTCTTCCGCGGTATTGCTTGATCTTCGCGTCGGACACTTTTGCCGGGAAAAATCCCAGGATTCGTTTGCCCTCTTCATCCAGGATCGGAATGATGAATGCCGTCGTGTCTGTCTCGAGAAGCGTTGCGAGCCGGTACAGGAACTGCGAAGTTGTTTGCCAAGGGTTCGGGCTTATCGCAAATATGTGTTTCAGCCCTTTTTCTGCGCCGTCCACCTTGATCTGCAGCTTGCTGCAGTGCGTGGCGAACGTGTGAATTGCCGATCTGCAGATCAGCGCCTCGTAAATCCCGCCCGAAAAGGTGGTGAACTGCGGCTGAAACGCCGTCAGCGTTGTGAAAAACTGTCCGGTCGCCTGATTGACCGCTGTTCGTGGAAATATCTTCTCAAAAAGTCCTATGACTCATCACTCCCTTCCTCAATCGGGTCGTTCAGCCCGATATAAATGTCTTTTTTGTCCTGCAGAACCTTGTACGCGCAGAGCAGGGCGATCGTCCCGTCGATGCGCTGCGTCTGATCCTGTGATTTCACCGGCTGGATGTTGCCGTTGATGTCGGTTTTAACTTCGGTGTTGATCAGGCACCACTTGTCGATCGGGTTGTTGTTATACACGATGTTGCCCTCTGCGAATTCCGCTTTCAGGTCTTTCATCGGCTGCGACAAGGTCTTTGTGCCCTGCCGGATCGGGATCATGGAATTGCGCCCGAATTCCTGTTTGAACTGTTCCAGCGTGTTGTCGTCGATGTGCCACGGGTCGTATCCAATCGCATAGATGTACAGGTCCTCTTCATCGCGCAGTTCCTTGAACCACTCCAGAAATATGCTCTTTGGGCACTTCGCGCCCGGGCAGGTCCGCATGATGCCTTGCTGCACCCATAATGAATACGGCGCGGAATCTCGCCCGCGCCGGTTACCCATGTTTTCGTATTTTTCGATCACCGCTTCCGGAATCCAGTACATCTGTCGCACATAGATGCGGCTGTCGCCCGGCCGCATGCAAATTGCTTTCGCTGCGTTCAGGTCAACAGAGTCTGCAGCGTCGAAGCCGCCGATCGCGTAATCGAATCGAATGTCGAACTTTTCTTCGTTGTTCAGTTCTTCGTAGCGCATCCACGCGCTCTCCGACGTCTGCGGGATATTGAAGTCCTTGACGAGGACGGTCGGAAGGAAGGTCGGATCGACCTTCGCTTTCTCAACCATCTCTTCGAGGAATTCTGTCTTTTTGATCGTGCCAAGACCGGGGTTCGCCTTGATCCACATCTTCGGATTCCACATCTCTTCCCGATCGTCCAGCTCATAAATGAACGGCAGAAACTTTGGGTTGATGATCTCTTTTACCAGCAGTTTGCTGGCGTATTCGTACTGCGCATCGAAAATGCCGTTTCGCACGAATCCGTTTGTGGTAATGCAAAAAAGCAGCGGCTGAGAGCGTGCTCCCATCGACTGCTTCATCAGATCGTAGATGTCTCTGTTTGTGATCGCCGCGAGCTCGTCGATGATGACGGCATGCGCGTCTAGCGAGTCAAGGCTTTTGACGTTTGATGCCATCGCCTTGATGAATCCCATGTTGTACCTGCAGTACAGATCTGATGCCCGCTTCTTCAGGTGTTTTGCGATTGATGGAGACTGCCTGCGCATGTTGTTTGCAGCGTTAAATCCTTTCATCGCCTGTTCATACTTGGTTGCGATATTGTAGACTTCCGGCGCGCCTTCATCGTCATTCATAACCATGTCAATCTCGACGGCTGCACATTCTGTTGTCTTTCCGTTTTTTCGGCCCTCTATGATGATGACCTCGTTGTACTGGCGCAGGTCGTTGTCATCTACGAACCCGAAGACTGCTTCCAGTCTTGCCTTCTGAAACTGTTCCAGCTTTAGCGGCTCGCCGATGTTTCCGGCCGGCACCTTGCAGAACTTCTCGATGAACGATATATGCGCCTCCGCAATCTCCGGATCGAAGTGATACTCTCCCGGGTTCTCGTACCCATCTAGGATCATCTCTGACACCCTCTTCATCTTGTCGCAGGCCGTGATCTTTCCGTCCAGCAGTGCCGTGAAGTACGGAACTAGCTCGCTCATGACTTTCTCCTTTTTACGAACGCCAAGAGCTCGTCGGCTTCCTCCGCGCCCTGCGGCATCAGGTCCACCAGCTGCTTGATTACTGCCGTGTAGTTCTTGATCATGGCGTTGTAACCTTTCAGCGCCGGATGGTCCATCTTCACTGTGAATCCGTTCCCGTTCACTGCTTCAATGACGCTGCCCTCTGTTGTGATTGCCGTCTGCATCTCGTCCAGTGTCACGTCCATGAACGCGGCTTTTTTGCACAGCTTCTCGGCGATATTCTTTTTATCTTTGTCAAATTTTGAGGAAAAACGCTTAAGTTTTCGAAACTCGGTCAAAATCTTTTCCTCTTTTGTTTTCTCCTGTTTTATAAATAGACCCCCCTCCCATGCACGCGTCCCGCGTCAAATTTAACCTGGGGCATGCGGTCTGGACGGCAGCGCCCTATTTCGCCGAATAGGGGGGCATTGGCTGTCCGGATGCATCGAACGCGCATCGTGTTTTCTTTCTCTTGATGAAGTGATCTTCTTCTTCGTCGTGACACTTCTTGCAGTCCAGCCGCAGGTTATCAAACGACAGCGTCACGTTTGGCATGCTGATGTTCTTTTCATTCAGGCTCTTGATGTGGTGTACGATTGTGCCCGGCACTTCTTTGCATGTCTCGCACAGCCCGCCATCGATGGCAACGCGGTGATTGATGTACGCTCTGCGCGCCGCCTGCCAGCTTGCCGAGTTGTAGAACGGCTTGGCGAATTCCTTGGCCATTACTTCCCGAACCTGTTCTGCTCGAAGCAGCCTTTCACGTCTTCGAACATGTCCCGCGTCACGCAGTCCTTGATGCAGTGCCGGCTCCTGCATCCTTTGGCTGACCGCATGCAGATGCACACGGTCTTTCCGCCTTTGAATTCGATGTAAACTTTTAGGGTCTCTTTCGTGTTCATCTGTTCCTCTTTTTTTCAAAAAACAAAACAGCCACCGTTTCCGGTGACCGCTTCGTGAAAGTGTGTGTGTATGAGTTTGTACATGTTCTCTATGATAAAGTATAGCATAAAAAAAGCGGACCTAAACGGACTTTTTCTTTTGTTCTGAAAAAAACTTTCGCACCATGCGCCGCGCATAGTCCGGTGCAATGTAGTTCGCTGCGCCGACCCGTTCCCAGTCCAGGCAGTCTATGAACCGGCTCCGGAGGATCTCTCGGATCTTTGCCTGCTCGACGCACTGGATAAACTGCTCGATCTCGACCGCTTTCTTTTCCGCTTTGTCGATGTTTATCTCGATCTCCGCTTTCAGCGTCACGATCATCAGCGGCAGCTGGATGTCGGTCTCGGCGATGCCTTCGATCTTGTACGGATGCGCTTTTCCGTTGTAGTACTTTTGCACGCTGTCGCCGACGACTTCACCGGATCTTTGCAGCTTTTCTTCTAACCTCTTCAACCTGCCCTTCTGCCGTTTGATTTCATGGTTCAGCCAAAAATATTCGTTCAGTTCCTTCTTGGTCATTTCTTCTCCTCCCCCCATCAAAAGATCAGCATCTCTTCAATGCCGAGCTGCTCTTCAAAGTAATCTGGTTTAAATTTTTCGCGCGCGCTGACGATCTTTCCTTTTGGCCACTTTTTGAATTTGCGCGGTTCATTGATCGCA
>OLOV01001273.1_pt1 | contig 20168 bp, 16 predicted proteins | sample 1672931 | NCBI WGS metagenome assembly OLOV01 (sample SAMEA3136738, study PRJEB25190) | human gut metagenome | biome: human gut; feature: human-associated habitat; material: faeces | place: Austria | collected 2013
CTGAAATCTACGAAGGTACTTCCGAAGTTCAGAGAATGGTAATCGCTGGCAAGACATTCAAGAAATAAGGTAGGAGGAGAAAGAAATGGCATTTAAGATTATCGTATGCGCAAAGCAGGTTCCTGATACAAACGTTATCAAGATCAACCCTAAAACAGGTACATTGATCAGAGATGGTGTTCCATCGATCCTGAACCACGATGATAACAACGCGCTTGAAGAAGCATTAAAGATTAAGGATAAATATGATGACGTCACTGTTACTGTCATCTCCATGGGACCTCCGCAGGCTACAGACCTTCTGTTCGAATGTATCGCAAAGGGTGCTGACGAAGGTATCCTGGTATCCGACAGAGCAGTCGGCGGTTCCGATACATGGGCTACTTCCAATACACTGGAAGCTGCGATCAAGAAATGGGAAAAGGAAAACGGTCCTGCAGATCTGATTTTCGCAGGTCGTCAGGCGATCGACGGCGATACCGCGCAGGTAGGTCCGCAGATCGCAGAAAAGTTAGATCTTCCTCAGGTTACCTATGTGGAAGAATTCCACATTGATGACAATCTGCATGATATCACAGTAAAGAGACAGCTCGAAGACGGTTATGAACTGATCGGCATCAAGACGCCTTGCATGCTGACTGCGATCAAGGAGCTCAACGATCCTAGATACATGAACATGAAGGGTATCTTCGGCGAAAAGGACGTCAAGATCTGGAACGCAAAAGATATCGAAGTAGACCTGAACAAGGTTGGTCTGGAAGCTTCCCCGACAAACGTATTCAGATCTTTCACACCGGCTCCGAAGGCTCCGGGTCAGGTTGTTGCAGGCGATACTGAAAACGAACAGGCTAAGAATCTCTTAGTACAGCTGAAAGGTAAGCACATCATCTAATTAAGGAGGAGGAAGACAAAATGGCAATTAAGATTATTAAAGATAAATGTAAAGGCTGCACCCTTTGCGCAAAAGCCTGCCCGTTCGACGCGCTGAAGATCGAAAACAGACTCGCGATCGTAGACGAAGGCAAATGTACAAACTGTAACGCTTGTATCGCAAAGTGTAAGTTTGACGCAATCGAAGCTGCGCCGGAAGCAGAAAAGGTTGACCTTTCCGCTTACAAGCACATCTGGGTATTTGCAGAACAGAGACAGGGCAAGATCCAGAACGTCGCATTAGAGCTTCTCGGCGAAGGTAAGAAGCTGGCAAAGGATATCAGCGAGGATACACAGATCTGTGCAGTTCTGATCGGTGACGGCATCGACAATCTGGCACAGGAATGCTTCGAGTATGGTGCTGAAAAGGTTTACCTGGTGCAGGATCCGCTGCTGAAAAACTACACCACAGACGCTTACACCAAGGTTATGAAACAGCTGATCGATGAGTATAAGCCGGAGATCGTTCTTTACGGCGCAACGCACATCGGTCGTGACTTCGCACCGCGTATTGCAGCAAGATGCAACACCGGTCTGACCGCTGACTGTACACACCTTGACGTAAAGGTTTCCAAGTACATCGAATTCGCGAAAGCGAACACCACACTGGATACTTCCACATTAGACCCGAACGACCCGTCCACAGGCATCAAGCAGACACGTCCGGCATTCGGCGGTAACCTGATGGCTACCATCATCTGTCCGAAGACCAGACCGCAGATGTCTACGGTAAGACCTGGGGTCATGCAGAAGCAGGAAAGACAGGCAGGCGCAACCGGCGAGATCATCAACGTAAAACCGGCTATCACAGCTGCTGACATCAGAATCGACATTAAGGACATCGTAAAATCCGCGAAGGAAATGGTATCCTTAACAGACGCTGACATCATCTGCTCCGGCGGACGTGGACTTGGCGATGCTTCCGGTTTTGAACTGATCAAGCAGTTCGCTGACAAGGTTGGCGGCGTAGTAGGCTCCTCCAGAGCGGCAGTTGATGCTGGCTGGATCGATCACTCCCACCAGGTAGGTCAGACAGGTACCACTGTTAAGCCGAAGATCTACTTCGCATGCGGTATCTCCGGCGCTATCCAGCACCTGGCAGGTATGCAGAACTCCGATTGCATCGTAGCGATCAACAAGGATGCTGACGCTCCGATCATGGAAATCGCAGACTACGCGATCGTAGGCGACCTGTACAAGGTAATCCCGGAAATCATCAAGGAATGGGACAACGCGGAAGCACTGTATGACGCAACCACGAAATAACGAAACTTTCGTTTGTATGAAAAATGGCTCCAATCGGAGCCATTTTTTTCTGCAGTGAAAAAGTGCTTCATGGCCGCCAAAAAGCTTGCAAACAGCGGTTTTCTGCATCTAAACCTTTCGGTTTAGACTAAAATAATATGTAGAATTTGTTAAAAACTAAACCTATGGGTAATGGAATTGCAAAGCGGGATTTTGTAAGATAATCTACGCAGGCACAAGAAAGAAATCGAAAACGATGAGAGGCAGGGATACCTCATCGGCAGCAGATTCTTCCGCATGGTGCGTGCTGAACTTTTTTTCTTTTATTTATGCGGGAAGATCACATGAAAAAATGTTCCCGCGAAGATTTAATTAGGAGGTCTTTATTATGGGTAAAAAGATTCCGTTTTGGCAATGCATTCTAGTCATGCTTGTCATGGTCGCGACCCTGTACTGGTCCATTGTAAAGGACGCGGGCGAAAAACCACATATTGCACTGATGATTTCTGCTTTATTCGCAGGCTTCATTGCTTGTTCCAATGGATGGAAATGGGCATATTTGGAGCAAGGAATGATCGCAGCAATCCAAAGATCTATGCAGGCTTGTCTGATTCTTGCTGTATTGGGTGCGATCATCGCGTCCTGGATGGCAGCAGGTACAATCCCAACCATGATGTACTATGGGATTAAGATCATCAACCCTAAAATTTTCTTAGTTACCGCTTGTCTGCTGTGCAGCATCGTATCCCTTGCGACCGGTTCTTCCTGGTCCACTGCAGGCTCCATGGGTGTAGCGCTGATGGGTGTCGGTGCAGCATTGGGATTCCCACCGGCTATGACGGCAGGTGCGATCGTATCCGGTGCGTACTTCGGCGACAAGATGTCCCCGTTGTCCGATACGACCAACCTTGCTCCGGCAATGGCAGGCGCATCTCTGTTCAAACACATCAAGCACATGATCTACACGACAGGCACATCTTTGATCATCGCGTTGATCGCATACGCAATCATGGGCTTTATGTTCGCTTCCAACAATGAGGCGGATCTGAGCACGATGGACATGATCCTTGGATTCATCAAAGAAGCGTCCATTGTTAATCCGCTGACGCTTCTTCCGCCGCTGTTCGTTATCGTGGCAGTAGCCTTAAAACTTCCGGCAATCCCGGCGTTGGTTGTTGCGGCTCTTATGGGTATTCCGTTCTTCTTTATGAACAGTGCATTCATCGAAAAAGCAATGGGCGATCCGATGACGCACAACATCTTCAATATCCTAGACTACGGTATCTCACTTGGAAATGTGCCGGATGATGCATCTCTGATCATTCAGAAATTATCCTCACTGTTATCCGCAAGCGGACTTATCGGTATGTTCGATACGATTGCGATCATTCTTGCGGCAATGTGTTTCGGCGGTATTCTAGATGTAACCGGCATGATGGCACAGTTTGCGGAAAAGATTCTGACTATTGCGAAGGGCAGAGGCGGATTGGTTCTGGCTACAGAATTAATGTCCCTGATCACCAATGCAATCTGCTGCGACCAATACTTATCGCTGGTACTTCCGGGCAGAATGTTTAAGGAAAAATTTGAAGATATGCGTCTTCGTCCGGAGAATCTTTCCAGATGTCTGGAAGACTGCGGAACGATCACATCAAACTTCTTCCCTTGGAACACCTGCGGCGCAACCATGAGAAAATTCCTCGGCATCGACTCTTCCTATATTCCGTACGCGATCTTGAATTGGCTGAATCCGGTCGTTTCCATTTTCTTCGGATACACCGGTATCACCATGACGAAGATGACAGAAGAAGAATACCAACATCTTTTGAAGGTAAGAGAAGAAGAAAAAGCTGTAGCATTAGCGGCGATGGAGGCTTAAGCCGATTGCACCTCGCACAAAAGCAAGTCTAAAACGATAGGTCGGACGATAAAAGTCCTTCTTATATAAAGTTAAATAAAATAAAGGTCAAAATGCCGGACATTGATCCGGCATTTTGATTGGGAGAAAGAAAAAACGCGGTTGCGGGGTCTTGGGAGTTGTGCTAAGATAAAGATAGAGGTGAAAAAATGCAGCATATTGTTTTTTTTATGAATATTTTGATGATATCTCTTGCAGTCGTTCCGCTGGTCCTGCTTTTTGCACGTACACAAAGTTTAAAAGGGATGGGGATGCTTTTTCAAAGACTTAAGGTCTTTTTGATCATACTTGTCCTTGTAGCCCTGTTCAATGTCGTGCTTTGTTATGATTATGAAATAGCAGACCTGCATTTGGATGAACTGGCTTATCAGTTTGGATGGGAGCTGCTCTGCTTCCTCAAAGTATCGGCATGTTTGGCGATTCTCTGTTGCATTTGCCAAAATCGGATCGGAGATCTGTTTGATAAGGTGAACCGTTACTTCTTATTTATCTACGGGACCGCATGGGTGATTTCCACGTTTATAGCGCCGGAACATTACTGGGAAGTCATTGAAATCTTTGACAATATCGTGATCGCACTCTGTCTGCTTGGGGCAGTAGCGTGTCTGATCGCTCTGGTGCAAAAGACGAGCCGCAGCAGGATCGCGGTGCTCTACGCTGTCTTGGTCGCGCTCCTGAACGCACTTTCTTACAGCATAGATGTTGTGACACTTGGACCGGACATTATCGCGAATAACCTCTATATCTTCACTTGGATTGGGATCGCGGTATCGACGTTCTTATACCTTTTATATGAATTGAATACACAGAGAAAATTACCGCAAGCAGAAGACCCAAAACAACCAGTGTTTGATTTTGAGTCCGCATACGATGAGATTAAAAAAAAGTATGGACTCACCTTACGGGAGGAAGACATTCTGCGTGAGCTTTATTTGGGTAAAAGCAATTCCCAGATCGCAGGGGATCTGAATATCAGTGAGGCGACCGTCAAAGCACATATCCACAATCTGCTCAGCAAAATGGATGCCGCCAGCCGAGTGGAAGTCATTTTGACCGTACAAAAGAAAGTAATGGGAACAACGACAGAATGAACTGCAGTTTTGAGAGAACAGAGATGAGAAGCAAAGATGAGGAGGAACACAGGATGACAGAGCGGGAAAGAGTGATTCAGATTGTAGATGCGTTGGCACCGGAATTAAAAACACTGGCATTAAATATTCACGATAATCCGGAGCTGGGATTGCAGGAGTTTAAAGCCTGCGCGTGGCAGAAGGAACTGCTCGTGAAATACGGCTTTCAAATTGAGGATGATTTCTGCAATTTGGAAACCGCCTATAAGGCAGTGTATAAAGGCAAAAAACAGGGACCGAAGATCGCATTTCTCGCCGAATACGATGCGCTGCCGGGGTTAGGACACGGCTGCGGACACAATCTGATCGCGATGGTTGCGGTCGGCTGCGGGATTGCCTGCCGGGAATTCGCAGACGAGTACGGCGCGGAGATTGATGTGATCGGAACGCCGGCAGAGGAAACCGCCGGTACGAAGGTACCGATGAGCGCGATGGGAGTATTTAAGGATTATGACGCAGTTATGATGGCACATCCCGCGTTCGCCAATGCTGAATCGATGAATACCATCGCTATGGACGCTTACAAAATCGAGTTTTTTGGCAAACCGGCACATGCCGCAAGCGCGCCGCATGAGGGAATCAACGCGTTGGACGCGATGATCAATTTTTTCAATCTCATCAACGCCATGAGGCAGGAGACCAAACCGGATGCTCGTATCCACGGCGTCATCACCGACGGCGGCAAGGCGGCGAATATCATTCCGGACTATACCGCCGCAAGTTTTTACATCCGCTCCAATCACGTGGCGGACGTAAAGCAGTTGGCGGAACGTGTGCGTAACTGCGCGGCCGGCGCGGCGCTGGCGACCGGCTGTACCTACCGGATGGAATATAACGAAGAAAACTTTAAGGATACCGTGAGAAATCACGTACTCAATGATTTGGCAGCGGACTTCCTCGATTCGTTTACCGATACACCGCTGATCCGACTGGGTGATACCTATATCCCAGGATCTTCTGATATAGGAGATGTCAGCTATGAGGCACCGGCGGTACAGATGCAGTTCAAAATCGGGGATTATCCGAATCCGATGGGCGGCGCACATACACCGGAGATGACAGCAGCGGCGGGATCTGAATACGGTATGAACAATGGACTGAACTTTGTCAAAGGACTGGTGATGACGGCTATTGAACTGATGAAAAAGCCGGAGCTGGTCGCGGCGATCAAAGAGGAATTCAGCCACGTAGGCGACGAACCGCAGATGTAGCAGGATCACGCAGAAAGAATCAGGAAGATGAAATATCAGGTAAAAGACTACTATGTAAAAGAACTTGCGGACTATTACGGAATATCGGCACAGGCTGTGCGGCTTTACGATAAAAAGGGTCTGCTGCCGTCGGATAAGAATGAAGTCAACGGCTATCGGACCTATACACGGGAAGATGTGGTCACGATGGACTATATCTGCCGTTTGAAAAAAATGCACTTTTCACTGGAGGAGATCCGGTGCATCATGAACGAAGAGCCGCTGGAACAGGTCGCCGAAATGGCAGCCGAGCAGCAGCGGCGGCTGGAGGAAGAAGTTCGGGAACTGCAGCATTTGATCGGTTATTTAGCGGATTATCATGAGAAACTCGAGCAAGTGCTGGCATACGAAAAAAACCGAGAGGAAGAACAGACGGCCAAGATCGAAATTGTCGATGCTCCGCCTTTTGTCATCCGAGAGATCACCACGAATATGGACGAGGCGATGGAGAGCTTTCGCAGGTTGGATTCCAATCTGATCCCGTTTTTGACGGTGGAGACTGCGGCGGAAGAAGCAAAAGCCTGCATGGAGAAAGAAAAGATCGGGGCCTTTTTCACCAATCGGGAAAACCGCATGAACGGCGACTACAAACTTTCTCTGATCGACGAGAAAAACCTCAGTGCCGCACCGGATTTTGACTTTGAAACCTTTCGGGTCATCGCCCCGTGTACTGCACTTTATACGGTCGTGCGCATCGCGACCAACAAAGATTACGACCGGGTGGAAGAGATCTTTGATTTCCTGCGCGAAGAGCGTTATGAGATCTGCGGAAACGTGCTGGCACGCACGATCGCCAACTGCTACTGCGACAGAGAAAGCACCGAATATGTTGAAATCTGGGCTCCTGTTAAAAAGCAGGAAGAATAGGAAAAAATAAAATTATGAACGAACTCTGCCTTTTCGCAGAGTTTTTTCTTGACCTTATACCAAGTGCAAGGATTAAAATAAAGTAAAGAAACCATTATCGCTCCGATACAGAACCTGCCGGAGCGGAAAGAAAGGATGAAGAAATATGAGTTATCAAGAAGTGTCCGAAAGCAGTTTGCTCTATGTGCTGGTTATTGTATCCTTATTGATCATCGCAGCAATCTGTGTGTATTATTTGCTTCTCTGTATGCGAAAGGCAAAGGAAATGGGAATCTCCAAGCAGAAAGTCAACGAAATTATCAAATCTACCGCTATTTTTTCCATTGTGCCGTCTATCGCGATCGCAATCGGCCTGGTAACGCTGGTCATCGTCATCGGTATCCCGTATGCGTGGTTCCGCCTGTCTGTGATCGGATCGGTATCCTATGAACTGATGGCCTCCAATATGGCGCTCAGCGCTTTAAAACTCGACCTTGCCAATGCGGACGCCGACGCGTTCGGACTGATCATGTGGGTGATGTGCGTACCGATCACCTCCACCGTTCTGGCAAACATCTTTGTCTGCAAGCCGATGCACCTGGGAACCATGCGCGTCGGAAGCGGCGACAAGAAGTGGGGCGCACTTTCCCAAACGACTTTTATGACAGCTTTGCTGGTCGTACTGATCGTGCCGATGATATTCGGCGGATTGGTTGGACTGCTGACCTTTGTCACTAGCGCACTGATCGCAGTTGTGGTGTCCATGCTGGCAAAGAAGACCGGTGCAAAGTGGATGAACGATTTCATACTTGCCATCTGTCTGATTGGCGCGATGGGTATGTCGATCGTTTATACGAATTTGTTGGGATAGGAGGAGACGAAAATGAAAAAAGAAAAGAAGACAAAGCCATACGTAGAACCGTATTTTGAAGAAATGCACCGGAAAGGCATCATTTTGACCATCATTTCGCTGATCTTGTTCGTGGGCGTACCAACGATCACCTGTATCGTCTACGACATCATGCCAAATTTCGGCACAGTGATCGCAACCGGCATTGGTCTGATCGCCATCTTCGTTCCGACAGGAATCGCGGAGATGTTCGGCGAAGTGCCGATCATGGGTAGTTCCTACTATCTTGCCTGCCTGACCGGCAACATTCTGAACCTGAAACTGCCATCCGCGATCAACGCAATCAAGGTTTCCGGCTTCAAACAGGGAACGAAAGAAGCAGACGTGGTCGTCGGTATCGCGATCGCAGTCTCTTCTCTGATCACTCTGGTAATTCTGGCGCTCGGCGTTATCCTACTGATGCCGTTGGAATCATTCATGACTTCCGAAGCGATTGGCATCGCGGCTTCCAATGTGCTTCCGGCGCTGTTTGGCTGTCTGGTGCTTGGCTTTATCGGCAACGATGTCGGCGGAGGCATCATCATTAAAGGAAGACTGAAAGCAGCTATCGTACCGTTTATTTTCTTTATTGTCCTGTACCTGCTGATCTCGGATCTTTATGAAGCATTTGAAGGGTTCCTGATGATCATCGGCATCGGCATGGTCTATCTGATCACCAAGAAAATGTATAAGGCCGGAAAGATCGAGGTCATTCTTCCGGAAAGCGACAGCATGGAGGCTGCTGACGAGATCTTTGAAGCGGAGCTTGCAGGTGAGGAAAACAAGGAAGAACTGTAGGATAAGGGGGAAGATTCAAAATGAAGGATCAGGAAAGAGTTTCGAAAATCATCGATGCGTTGGCACCGGAGTTAAAAACACTGGCATTAAATATTCATGACAATCCGGAGCTGGGATTGCAGGAGTTTAAAGCCTGCGCGTGGCAGAAGGAACTGCTCGTGAAATACGGCTTTCAAATTGAGGATGATTTCTGCAATTTGGAAACCGCCTATAAGGCAGTGTATAAAGGCAAAAAACAGGGACCGAAGATCGCATTTCTCGCCGAATACGATGCGCTGCCGGGGTTAGGACACGGCTGCGGACACAATCTGATCGCGATGGTTGCGGTCGGCTGCGGGATTGCCTGCCGGGAATTCGCAGACGAGTACGGCGCGGAGATTGATGTGATCGGAACGCCGGCAGAGGAAACCGCCGGTACGAAGGTACCGATGAGCGCGATGGGAGTATTTAAGGATTATGACGCAGTTATGATGGCACATCCCGCGTTCGCCAATGCTGAATCGATGAATACCATCGCTATGGACGCTTACAAAATCGAGTTTTTTGGCAAACCGGCACATGCCGCAAGCGCGCCGCATGAGGGAATCAACGCGTTGGACGCGATGATCAATTTTTTCAATCTCATCAACGCCATGAGGCAGGAGACCAAACCGGATGCCCGTATCCACGGCATCATCACCGACGGCGGCAAGGCCGCCAATATCATTCCGGACTATACCTCTGCCAGCTTCTATATCCGCGCCAATCGCGTGGCGGACGTCAAGAAGCTCGCGGAACGGGTCCGTAGCTGCGCGGCAGGCGCGGCGCTCGGAACCGGCTGTACTTACAAAATGGAGTATAATGAGGAAAACTTCAAAGATACCTGTACCAACCGCGCATTGAACGATCTGGCGGTCGAAAACATCCAGAACTTTGTCAGCGAACCGATTCTGCGTCTGGGCAACATTTACGTGCCAGGTTCCTCAGATCTGGGGGATGTCAGCTATGAGGCCCCGGCGATCCAGGTCGTTTTTAAGGTCGGTGAAAACGCGAACCCGATGGGCGGCGCGCACACACCGGAGATGGTAGCAGCCGCAGGGTCTGAATACGGTATGGACAACGGTCTGAATTTTGTTAAAGGACTGGTCATGACAGCCGTTGACCTGATGACCCAACCGGAAAAACTGGCGGCCATCAAAGAGGAATTCAGCCATGTAAACGACGAACCGCAGACGGTACTCTAGACCGCGGCGGTTCGCAGGCAGAAGATGTCGAAAAAACAAGGGGCTGCTCGTGTGAACGGTTATTTTCCGTTCATGCGAGCATCCCTCTTTGCGCGTCGTTATCGACGGAAGTTTCGATCATTTCCTCGACGGTTTATTTCACTACGTCGGCCATGGTGTACATGCCCGGACCCTTGCCTTCCATAAATTCAATAGCTCTGCAAGCGCCGATCGCGAAGCATCTTCCGGTGTAGGATTGGTGCCTGATCTCGATCCGCTCATCTATGCCGCCGAAGTATATGGTGTGCGTGCTGGGAGAATCGCCCATGCGTCCGGAGTGAAATTGGATCTGAGAAAGATCAATTCCCGCAGCCTGTGCCATCGCTTCTCCCATCTCGAGAGCGGTTCCGCTGGGTGCGTCAAGCTTATCTCTGTCGTGGATATCCATGATTTCAATATCGCAGGTCGTGTGCAGGTTCTTCGCCGCGAACTCCAGCATCTTCATCAAAACATTGACCATGAAGGATGTGTTCGCTGCCTTGAGGAGCGGGATCTTTTTGCTCGCGTCCTCGATTTTTTGATTCATCTCCGATGTGAAACCGGTGCTGCCCTCCAGGAGCGCTTTGTTGTGAGCAAGGCAAACATCAAGCACATCCATTGCGATGTTTGCTCCGGAAAAATCCACGACCAGATCGCATTTGTCGATCACTGCGTCCAGGTCGTCATACACCTTAACGCCGCAGATCTCTGTGCCGATGTAATCTCTGCCTTTCGGGCCTATGGTGCCGACCACTTCAATGTCCGGACACTTTACGGCTTCTTCTAAGATCAACGAATTCATCTTGCCTTTCGGCGCTGTTATAATTACTTTTACCATTTTTTTTTGCAATCAGACTGTTTGACTGCTTCTCCTTTCATTACGATTGTAAATAGAGTATAAGCTATTTGCGCAGCAATATCAACTTTATGAAAGAAAAAAGCGCAGCGAAAAAACTGCGCATTTGCTATGTCTGACAGAAAATCGAAAGGAATGTCGTGAACCTACTACCGCGCGCCGTCCACCTTGTCCGCATAGCGGATGGTTTCCATGGCGTCATGTGCGTAACGGTCCGCGCCGATGCGGTCGGCATATTCCTGATTGAGGACCGCGCCGCCTACCACGACTTTGCACCAAGGAGCCTGCTCCTTGAGCAGGGCGATCGTTTCCTGCATGGCCGGAACGGTTGTCGTCATCAGCGCGCTCAAACCGGCCGCCGGCGCGTGATGGCGGAGAACCGCATCTAAAATCTCCTGCGGCGCGACATCCTTGCCGAGGTCGATGACTTCAAACCCGTAGTTCTCGAGCAGCAGACGCACGATGTTTTTACCGATATCATGAATATCGCCATGTACGGTCGCGATGACGACAGGGCATTTGCTCGCGGTATGCTCGTCAGACATCCGCGCCTTGATTTTTTCAAACGATGCCTTGGCTGCCTCGGCCGCCATCAAGAGCTGCGGCAGATAGACACGCTTCTCCTCGAATCCCTGCCCGACGATATCAAGAGCAGGGATGATTTCATCTTGAATGATTTGCAGCGGCTCGGTATCTGCAAGCATCTGCTCGGTGAGTTCTGCAGCCTGTTCCTTGAGCCCCTTGGCAATCGCCCGCTGCAGAGCGGAAGCGTAAGCGCCGGAGGCGGCAGCGGCAGGCGTAACTGCTGATTGTGATCCTGTGCGGTTTCCGGTCTGCGCGGAGTCCGGGGAGCTGCTCCCTCCGGCAGACGGCGCTGTCTGCGCTGCCGCGGCTTCCGGCAGAGAGGATACGAAGCCAATATAGTCACTGCAGTTTTCGTCCATCTGATGCAGGGCGCGAAACGCGTAATAGGACTTCATCATATCCAGCGCGTAAGGATTCATGATCGCCGCCGAGAGCCCATTCTCCAGCGCGCAGGTATAGAAGGCCGCGTTAATGGCGTCCCGCTTCGGCAGACCAAACGAAACATTTGACACACCGAGAGAGGTATGACAGCGGAGCTTTTCTTTGATCAGGCGGAGCGCCTTGAGGGTTTCCATGGCAGCGTCCGGTTCCGCGCTGACGGTCATGGCCAGAGTGTCAAAAATGATATCTTTTTTGCTGATGCCGTAGGCTTCGGCACAAGCGAGGATTTTTTCGGCGATTGCGACGCGGCCTTCCGCAGTCTTTGGGATTCCGCTGTCGTCGAGTGTCAGCGCGACGACCAAACCACCGTATTTTTTGACCAGCGGGAAGATTGCGCGCATGGATTCCTCCTTGCCGTTTACAGAGTTGATCATCGCTTTCCCGTTGTAGGTACGAAGCGCGGCTTCCATCGCGGCCGTGTCAGAGGTATCGATTTGCAGCGGCAGATCGATGACCGCTTGCAGTTCCTCTACGGTCTCCTTGAGCATGGCGGGCTCATCAATTTCCGGAAGACCCACATTGACATCTAAGATATGCACGCCGCATTCCTGCTGACGGATGCCCTCCTGCAGGATATAGTCGATATCATGCTCCTTGAGTGCCTGCTTGAAGCGCTTTTTGCCGGTCGGATTGATGCGCTCGCCGATCAGCAGCGGCTGCCTGTCAAACTTGATCGCGTGGGTGTAGGAGGACACGCAGGTGATCCCTTTGTCCGTCAGCGGGACAGGGGTAAGCGCACGAGAAAGCGCAACGATTTTTTGGATATAGGCCGGTGTCGTGCCGCAGCATCCGCCCACGATACGCACGCCTTGCCGGATATAGGCAGCCATATCGGCGGCGAATTCGTCCGGCAGTGTCCCATAGACCGCTTTCCCGTCGGTTTCCTGCGGCAGACCGGCGTTCGGCTTGAGCAGCACCGGAATCGAAGCGTTAGCTAAGAGCTCCGCGACAACGTCTTGCATCTGCTTTGGTTCCAACGAACAATTCGCGCCGATGGCATCCGCACCCATGCCTTCCGCCATGGCGACCATAGCTGCCGGAGACGCGCCGGTCATCAGCTTGCCGTCCTCACCGTAAGCATTGGAGACAAAAACCGGAAGCTTGCAGTTTTCTTTGGCGGCGAGCAGGGCAGCCTTGGTCTCGTAGCTGTCACTCATGGTTTCGATATAGATGAGATCAACTCCGTTTGCCGCGCCGAGGCGCACAACCTCCGCGAATAGGCTGACTGCGTCCTCAAAGGCAAGATCACCGTAAGGCTTAAGCAACTTGCCGCAGGGGCCGATATCCAGCGCGATATATTTTGGCTGCGGAGCAGCGGCTTTGTCGCGGGCGATTTTGGCGTTCTGAACAGCGGCAGCGATGATCTCTGCAAGTTCTTCGTGTGTGAACTTCAGCGCATTCGCGCCGAAGGTGTTTGTCGCGACGACGTGGCTTCCGGCCTCAAAATACGATTTTTGAATTTTTTGAATGATTTCCGGATGCGCGAGATTCCAACGTTCCGGGTATTCTCCGGGCACGAGTCCGGCTTCCTGCAGCAGCGTACCCATGCCGCCGTCCAGATAAAGCAGATGTTCCTGCATATAGTCTAAGATATTCATGGTATTCATACGCGATCCCTCCGATTATCGTGTTTGTAGATGGAAACACGGCAGCAATCAGCAGCGCTGCCGCGAATATATGCGTGTTTCCGCGCCTCCGGTCATAAGAGGCGGTCATCATGGCTGCCGAAACGGGCAGTCCGTTTTGCGAACCGGTTTCCAAAGGTTGCTGCGAAGCGATTCATCATCATGGTTGCCGAAACAGGCAGTCCGTTTTGCCGCAGGCCGTACAGTTCGCATGCGTTTTTGCCTCTGTGCCGCTTATCTGAGAAGTCCGCGGCAAAAGTCCGATGAGCGCGGTTACAGATTTGCTCGGCGACATCAAGAGACTGTCATTGAGCGAAAGTCCGATTTTGCGGGGACAGTCCAACGCCTGAAAGAACGCCTTCTGTGCGTCGAGCGGAAAGTCTCCGTAGCCCGGGCTGAAGCGCGGACGGGTTTGATAGCCCTCTGCGGCATAGTCCGCGGCAAGTTCATCGCAAAACGCGTCACAAAGACTCTCGATGCGTTCCGCGCCGATCGCCTGCATACACAGCGCCTTCGTCGGGGAAAGCCGGCCGTATTTCGCGATGAGACGATCCGGCGCCAAACCGACTGTGGCCGCGAACAAGATCACCTTGTCGCAGCCCTGCAGATTACGGCAGAGCCCCTGACTGTCGGTTTGGAGAAAGCCTAGATCCAACAGCGTTTCGGCGGACGGCTGCGTGTTCGCCTGTATGAGATCACATGCAGACGGCGCATTTTTGCCGGCAGCGATGCGCGCGGAAGCGGCTGCCGTTTTGGCTGGATTCTCTCGTACTGCTGTTCGAAGCGTTGCTGCACGCCAGCAGACCTTATAAACAAGCTGCGGCAGCAGTTCGGCAAGACAGTCCGCAAGCAGCTTGTCGAAAGCGTGTTCTGACTCGTCACCGCAACGCATATAGCGCAGGATCTCGCGCCGGTTGACGGGCGGCTGCGCGAAAGTTTTGGTATGGATGATGGATTCCATTGGTGATGTCCTTTACATTTACGTCCGGTCTAATGATCGAGCGCGATTTTCGCGGATGCGAAGCAGTTACTTGCCGAGCATATCAGACAGGTTCGACTGAATCTTCCGCGCGACATCGGGCTTGTTCATGGAGTAAACATGTACATTGGTGACGTTGTTCGCGAACAGGTCGATGATCTGATCGGTCGCGTAGGCAATGCCCGCCTGCTTCATGGCCGCAGGGTCGCTGCCGAACTTGTCCACAAGCGCCTTGAACCGCTGCGGGACGTGAGAGCCGGAAAGCTTCAGCGCGCGGTCGATTTGATTCGCATTTGTGATCGGCATGATGCCCGCGACCACAGGCACCGTAATGCCGGCCTCGCGAATCTTGTACAGGAAATTGTATAAAAGATTATTGTCAAAGAACATCTGCGTGGTCAGAAATTCACAGCCGGCGTCAACCTTTTCCTTAAGGAAACGAATGTCCTCTTTCTGATTCGCGCTCTCAGGATGCTTCTCCGGATAGCAGGCGCCGCCGATGCAAAAGTCCGTGCCGCTTTCCTTAAGCTCGCGGATGAGGTCGATGGCGTGGTGATAAGCCCAGGTTTCCTGATGTGAGAGATCCATATCGGCAGGGATGTCACCGCGCAGCGCCATGATGTTCTCGATGCCGGCGGCTTTGATCTCTTTGATCTTCTGATGTACCGTCTCTCTGGTAGAGGACACGCAGGTCAGATGCGCAAGGGTCTGCACATTATATTGGTCCTTGATGTTCTTTGCAATATCAAGTGTATATTTACTGGTGCCGCCGCCCGCGCCGTAGGTGACGCTGATAAAGGCGGGACGCAGCTTGGCGATTTCCTCGGTTGCCTTTTTGACGCTGTCGAACGCGGCGTCCTGCTTCGGCGGGAAGACCTCGAAGGAGAGCGAAAGTGTATCTTGTTTCAGTGTATGCATGAGTTTCATGGTTTATAATGCCTCCAAATGTATCCATAGTTTTCACCTCGCGGCAGCGCCGCGGCGTAAAGGTAAAGATGGTCGGTGATTATTATAACATGATTCCTCTTTTTTCGCAAGAATTCCGCATGCGAAACGGCAAAAAACTTGTTCGATAAAACAAAGAAAAATATTATGCAGTGTGCATAGCAACAAAGAAAAAATGAGAGCGCGGCATTTGTTTTTTTGTCTTTTTGTTATCAGTGTTCAACCTGTTATTACAATTTACGGAGATAAATTTCAGAACTTGCCGCTGCAAAAAGTAAAAACAAGCAACGCATAATCAGCACCGCCTGCTTTCATACCTGCCGCCATCCGGCGGATGTTGAACGTATCAACGCAAACCGGACAGGGTCAGCCTTGACTCTGTTTTTTTCTTGGAGTGTGAATAGCAACTGGAAGAAAGATACAGGTAAAAAAACTGGAAAATGGGTTGACGCAACTGGGAAAAGAATATAAAATATAGGGGCAAAAAGACATTTTATCAAAAACGCAAAGGGATATCCCTTTGTTCGTTACATGGTAACGAACAAACCTCTCCTACTTGCGAAGATGAAAAATGCATGAAAAAAATTAATGAAAGGGGCGTTAATTTAGTAATGAAAAGAAAACTACTTGTTCTTTTAATGGCAATTTTAGTGGTCATGGCTATGATGCCGACGGCTGCGTTTGCAGCAAACGGCGGCATTATTGATGTCAGCGGCAATGTGACGGTTAGCAAGATTAATTCTGAACCAACTTGCAATCCTAGACTCTACTATGGTGAAGTCAATGTCAATGGTAACGCAACAGAAAGCAAGACACAGTTGACCCATAAGGTGCTACCGGTCGTTAGCTGGAAGAACGGCTATAATACCTACCATGTAATTCCTTCCACCTATCAATACTACGTTTACAACATTAAAGATCCAAATAATATCCTCAAAAAAATTGAAGGCGGTGTAGGAACAGACACACTTCAGCAATGGGGATGGCCGGGGACGTACAAGTGCTATCAGACGATGGTGACAACCGATGGTAAGACAAACGGAACCGCTACTTTTGATATCGATTTGGTCTATCAGTTTAGCAGATTGAATTCTTCCATTGGTTACTACGATCGCAACAACTGGGGTGGGCGTACTTTACACTTCACAATTAAGCAGACTGTGGAGAACCCCACCACTTATACAGTCATTTACACAGACGGTGTAGATGATGAAACAGTCTTTGAAGATCAGGTTACATCAGGTTTGAAAGTTGGCGATACGACACCTACTTTCACAGGTAGTACCCCGACGAGAGAAGGGTATACGTTCGCGGGTTGGAACCCTGAAGTAGCCAATACAGTAACCGAAGATGCTACCTATGAAGCCACTTGGCAGCCAGATGCACCAAAAAATAGCGACGTAGAGAAACTTCTTACAAATGCAGTAAAAATCGATTGCGTCAATACCGCAGTAAGCCATGATTCTGTGATTTATCCATTAGAGAATGATACATACAGCATTGGCACTGTTACAAAGAACACAGCCGGTGAGTATACGGTAGACGTAACGGTCAACGCAGCGGAATATGTAAAGCAGTATAACGATGAGAAAAAGGTAACTCACGAACTGAAGACAGATGAAGAATCTGGGAAGGTGATTACGCTTAAACATGACGGTACAAATTGGGTGGTACAGTCGAATGTGCCGGTAACATTTGATGTCGTCTGTAAAGAAACTCCGGCTCCAAGCGATGAGGATATCATTGCATTAGAAGATGCAGTTATCGTTGATTGTACGAAGCAGGACGCGCATCCGGATAAAACTTATAAGCTCGTGCAAGACTCCTATCTTGTAGGCGAAGTTCAAGGAAACGAATGTACTGTTTCAATATGGGATGCTAAGCCGTATATCGCAGAATATAATACAGATGTTGCCGGAACGCATCGACTAAAAGATCAAAAGCAGGACTATGAGGTACAGCTTTCTTATAAAAATGGAAAATGGACTGTGGCAAAACCGGCACACCTTTATGTAGAATGCGAAGAAACAAGCACTGAACCGGAAATTAAGAAGGAAGATATTGAATTTTTACTTTATAGTAATGCAATATGTGTAGATTGTACAACAAACGATATGCATGCGGATAAGCTCTATGGATATGAGGGAGATTTTGCATATAGCCCTGTTCAAGATGGAAAGTGCACCGTTACGCTTCAAAATGTAAATGAAACGGAGTATATCCAAAAGTACAGCACAGATATTACAGAAGCGCACACGAAAGATGCAACTGAATCCAAATTAACAGTTGAACTTGAACATGATGGCGTGAAATGGACAATCAAGACACCGGCACATATTTATGCAAAATGCGAAACCGGCGGCGATGAGCCAATCATCACTCCGGACGGTCCGACGAAAAATCAAGTAGAAGAACTGCTTTTCGGAAGAATCATCGTTCACTGCAATACAACGACCGCGCATCCGGATAAAAGTTACGGTCCGTTGGAAGGCGGTTATGAAATCGAAAAAGTAAAAGGTAACGCAAGTACCGGCTACTATGTTAACGTAACAGCCGCAGCCTATATTGCAGAATTCAGCAAAGATTTCGGAACGCATACACAGGCGTCCGGAGACCCTGCAGACCGCAACATCACCTTAGTTTACGAAGACGGCGCTTGGACAGTCAGTGATAGTGCGAATGCAATCTTTTATGCAGTTTGTCAAACTGGTGGTGGAGATAACCCTAGCGATGGCGGCAATACCGGAGGAAATACTGGTGGCAATACCGGTGGAAACGCTGGTGGTGGAACAATCCCAGGTGGCGATGACGGTAACGGCGGCACGGTAACACCAGTTGCTCCGACCAATCCGACTGAACCTGTAGTACCAGAAGATCCGGATGATGGAAAGACAGGAGCGAACGATCAAGCTAATCCGCATGAAGTTCCGAAGACCGGCGATAACCTGCCGATGAATCTTGTATTTTACGCATTCCTTGCAGCAAGCGCTGCGATGGCAATGAGAAAAATTACAAAAAAAGAATCTAAATAGTGTTAGCAAATAAAATAGGCAGCAAGGGATAATCTGCGGTGCATAACTGCAAATGAGAGGTAGTCTGCTAATAGATTTGCAAATGTAAAAACTACACCAAAAAAGTCGGGTGCACAGCTTAGTTTATGCATCCGGCTTTTTCTAGTATGACGAACATGCCGTTCGTCTGTGGTGAAAGACCCCATCAAGATTTCATCAAAAGAATCGAGAGGGAGCTGAAGCAGCTGACAAAGCGAAGCTGGTCCGTGACAATGGACGAACGAATCAAAAGATTAAATCAAGTGATCCATGGATGGATCAACTACTTCCGAATGGGAAGCATGAAAGAAAACCTCAAGCGGATAGATGGATATCTGCGGAACAGAATGCGGATTGTCATATGGAAACAGTGGAAGAAAGGGAAAATTAGGAGCACCTCTATGGATGGCGAAACACTCTGCGGGATTTGCAGATTACTATCAAGCGGCTATAAAGAACGCAGGATTGCGCTTCATAAGCAAAGAAGTCCTCGCAAAACGAGGATTTCTAAGCCGTTTTATTATTTGAATTGAACCGCCGTCTGCCGAACGGCACGCAAGATGGTGTGAGAGGGGCTAGAACTAAGCCCCTAGTCGAGTATATGGGTATAGTATAAGTCACCCTGTGTCCGGTTCCCAATTCTTGCGGTTTGGCGGCGCGACCAGCTGCTACATCCTGCGCGCGGAAAAACACGCGCTTGTGTTGGACTGCGGACAGGTCATTCGCTTGACAGAACGTGTTTCCGCGAAATTTTTTTCGGCGAACCATCCCAATGACGCGACCATTATCCGTGTGGATACCGACAACGGCTCTGTCTGTCTTGTATGCGACTGGGAACATGATTCCACAAGCTCTGATGCTGATTTTGCTGTAGTAGCTCTGCGAGATACGATTTTAGCGCGCGAAGAAACGAAGGCCGAGGGCTGCGTATTTTCTTACGACGAGGATCGCAAATTATCTTATGACTGCGGACTTTCGCATGCCGCGCTTACGTTGAAAGAAGCGCTTCGCGGCTGCGCGCTGATGCTTTATGACGGCATGTACACGGAGGAGGAGTATCCCTCGCGTAAGGGCTGGGGGCATTCGACGTGGCAGGAGGGGGTCAAAGCCGCCACCCAAAATCATGTGTCGAAATTGATCATCACGCATCATCTTCCAGAGCGAACCGATGAGGAACTTCTGGCACTGGAAGCACAGGCGCAAGAGGTTTTCCCTGACATACGCTTTGCACGCGCCGGAGATGTATACGCTTTGTGATGAGCCGCATGGATTGTACGAAATAAAGAACAAAACAGACGTAAAATATTTAAAAAATATGCTTGACATTTTGCCTTGATATGGGTATAATGATTTATGTTGTCGGTGATAAACACGTTGCTGATAATAGGTGTTCCGAGGTAGCTCAATGGTGGAGCAGGCGGCTGTTAACCGCAAGGTCGA
>OLOV01001276.1_pt1 | contig 20148 bp, 14 predicted proteins | sample 1672931 | NCBI WGS metagenome assembly OLOV01 (sample SAMEA3136738, study PRJEB25190) | human gut metagenome | biome: human gut; feature: human-associated habitat; material: faeces | place: Austria | collected 2013
AGAGCTGCAGCCACTGGGAGCTGTCCTGGGTCAGGCGCATACGCACATACTTGGCCGGCTGTCCGTTGCCGTTGCAGGTGTACGTATAGGAGCTGCCTTCCGCCACCAGGTCGGCCGCTGTGAAGGAACCGATCTCGGTCCATTCGAGGTTGTCCGCGGAAATCTCAACAACGGCTCCCGCCGCGGCCTGCTGTGGGAATTCGTAGACGAGAACAACGAGTATCTGCCCGCCGATGCGACCATTGAAGATATCGCTGCTCATGGCTTCAAGTACCTGATGAAGGAATTCGACAAGGATTGCCCCGAAGGCTGCACGCACGAAAAGGATGCCGCGCTGATCGAAGCCGGCTACGAATGGTGCATTGGCAAGACCTATACCGGCGGCAATACCCTGGGTCTGGTAGATATCGCTCCCCTGATGATCGAGCGTGAGAACTACCGCACCACCGACCTGTCCGTATGGGGCGTGCAGCGCTACGTCTCTCTGGATAAGTATGATCCCACCTTCTGCCCCTTCTCCATGAATTCCAGCATCGTTCCCGCCGAAGCGCAGGAAGAGTTTGACTTCAGCACCGACGGCCTGTATAATATCATCAACGGCTTCTTCTCTGACGCCATCATGAAGGGCGTTACCGATGAAAGCTGGAACAGCTACCTGGCTGATCTGGAGAATTACGGCTACAACTACTATGTAGACTTCTACAACAAGCTGGCTCATAACGAGCTGTAATCCGCCACAACAAGGGGCGCAGGGGCTATCCGGCTCTTGCGCCCTATTTTTTACGGGAGGACGAACATGAAACAATCCTTTATCCGTGTGCTTGGCTCTGCCGACTGGCATCAAACGGCCTACAACGATCACTCCTGCTACACGATTTGCGACAAGATTCTCATCGACGCCTGCCCCAGCGTGATTACGCAGCTGTTGGAGCATGATGTGGATCCGCTCGGCATCCGCACCGTGTGCTTCACCCACATGCACTGCGATCACTACATGGGGCTGGCTCCGCTGCTGCACTACTGGCGCGTATGCCGGGATCGGGATCTGGGCGAGTTGACCATCGTCGGGCCCAAGGCCACCGTGCGCAAATTTGTGATGAAGGCCATGGATTTTCTCTTTGACACCCACATCAACGAGTGCGTAACCGTGATGCCCCGCATTATTGAGGTAGGCGGCGGTGACACGATGGATATTCCCGGTTTCCACATTGATGTGCTGGACGGCGACCATCCAACGCCCGACGTATGCTACCGCATCACCGATTTGACCACCGGCCATGCCATCGGCCTGACGGGCGATACGCGCTATCTGCCTACCTTCGGCGCATTCTTCCATGACGTCGATCTGCTGGTGCATGAGGCCTCCTATGGCGGCACGCCGCGCCCCGAAGCCCAGAATACCAGCAAGCATTCCAGCGCGGTGGAAGCCGTGCGCGTATGCCAGGAGAGCGGCGCAAAGAGTCTGCTGCTTACCCACTCCTACGAGCCCAAGCGCCCCGCAGCGCTGAAGGTGGCTCACCGCGGGCTGGATATCCCCGTGGAATGGGCTGTACCGCACCATACGTTCACATTCTAAAATACAAGCTTTGCATACGAAAACCGCCGCAAGCCATATAGCCTGCGGCGGTTGTTTGTTTTAGAAAAACCGAATCAGATGCGGGCAACGCCGGTCTTGTGCGCGGCTTCTACAACCGCGGCGGCGACGGTCTTGGCCACGCTCTTATCCAGAGCGCTGGCGATGATGTTTTCTTCGTTCAGCTCATCCTCGGGGATCAGATTGGCCAGGGCAATGGAGGTAGCAACCTTCATTTCCTCGTTGATGCAGGACGCGCGGCAATCCAGCGCGCCGCGGAAGATGCCGGGGAAGGCCAGCACGTTGTTGATCTGGTTGGGGAAATCGCTGCGGCCCGTGCCCACGATGCGCGCGCCGGCGGCCTTGGCCTTGTCGGGCATGATTTCGGGGGTGGGGTTGGCCATGGGGAACATGATGGAATCCGCCGCCATGGACTTGACCATTTCCTCGGTCACGATGTTGGGAGCAGAAACGCCAATGAACACGTCCGCGCCCTTCATGGCGTCGGCCAGGGTGCCCATCTTGTGCTCCAGGTTGGTCACCTCGGCGATTTCAGCATGGGCGGAGTTCAGATCGGGCATGCCCTTGCAGATGATGCCGAAGCGATCCACCATCGTCAGGTGCTTTACGCCCAGGTTCAGCAGGTGCTTGCCAATGGCAATACCGGCAGAGCCCGCGCCGTTGATGACGACCTTGACGTCGCCGATCTGCTTTTTAACGATCTTCAGGGCGTTAATCAGCGCGGCAGCCACCACGATGGCAGTGCCATGCTGGTCGTCATGGAACACAGGGATATCGCAGATTTCCTTCAGCTTGCGTTCTACCTCGAAGCAGCGGGGAGCGCTGATATCTTCCAGGTTGATGCCGCCAAAGCTGCCGGAGATCAGGTAGATGGTGCGTACCAGCTCGTCAACATCCTTGCTGCGGATGCAGATGGGGAACGCATCCACATCGGCAAAGGCCTTGAACAGGGCGCACTTGCCCTCCATAACGGGCATGCCGGCTTCGGGGCCGATATCGCCCAGACCCAGCACGGCGGAGCCGTCGGTGATCACGGCGCACAGGTTGTGCCGCCGGGTCAGCTCATAGGATTTGTTGATGTCCTTCTGGATCTCCAGACAGGGCGCGGCCACGCCGGGGGTATAGGCCAGGGATAGGTCCTCCTTTGTCTCTACCGGCACCGCCGCCCGAATTTCAATTTTTCCCTTCCACTGGCCATGCAGCCGCAGGGATTCCTTTGCGTAATCCATTGTAACCTCCTGAATTGCATTTTGTTGTCAACGCCTATTATACAGGAAATTTTCAAAAAGTAAATGCGTCGGCGGCTATTGGAGGAAATATTGGCGCGCAAGGAATAGTGTCAAGAAAAAATGTTTCACAAAATATTGCATAAAAGATTGGATAAAGTGACATTCGGGAATAGTAAAATTGCAGTAGACAGAATCTAAAATGAATGGTAGAATGTTAGCAGGCCGAAGGTCGGGCCGCCGGTGCTGGCATTGGCGGACGGTGTTCGGAAAAAACGGGGGATCCCCGATCATTTTAAAAAGGAGCGTAAAATCCTATGAAGAAGATCCTCGCAATGATTCTGGCAGTCATCATGGTTATGAGCCTGGCCTGCATGGCCTCCGCCGAAGAGGTCAAGACCTATAAGGTCGGCTGCTCCATCTACACCTTTGACGACAACTTTATGACCCTGTACCGCAACGAGATCGAAGCCTACTTCAAGACCCTGGAAACCGACACCGTGAAGTATGAAATCACCATGGCCGACGGCAAGAACGACATGGCCGAGCAGACCAACCAGGTGCAGAACTTCATCACCCAGGGCATGGATGTCATCATCCTGAACCTGGTCCAGACCTCCTCCGCCGATGCCGTTATCGACATGGTGGTGGAAGCCGGTATCCCCCTAATCCTCATCAACCGTGAGCCTCTGGCCTACGATGCCGACGGCAACACCCTGGACGAAGCCTACGAGGGCATCCTGGATAACCCCGGCGTTTGCTACGTCGGCGCTGACGCCCGTCAGTCCGGCACCTTCCAGGGCGAGATTGTTGCCGCTCTGGACGATCACGGCGACATCAATGGTGACGGCGTGATCAACTACATCATGATCGAGGGCGACCCCGAGAACATCGACGCCCAGTACCGTACTGAGTTCTCCATCAAGGCGCTGGAAGACGCCGGCTACAAAGTGAACTGCCTGGACGACCAGGTTGGTAACTGGCAGCAGGCCAAGGGCCAGGAGCTGACCGCCAACGCGCTGACTGCTCATGGCTACGACGTGGAAGTTGTGTTCTGCAACAACGACGGCATGGCTCTGGGCGCTGTGGCTGCCATCGAGGCTGCCGGCCGCATCGTGGGCGAAGACATCTATGTCCTGGGCGTTGACGCTCTGGAAGAGGCTGTCCAGCTGATCAAGTCCGGCGAAATGACCGGCACCGTGCTGAACGACCACATTGGCCAGTCCCACAAGGCTGTCGAGGTTGCCATCGCTGCCCTGAACGGCGAAGAGATCGACAACTACTACTGGGTTGACTACGTGAAGGTTGACAAGGCTTACGCCGAGGCCAACTACTAAGCTTTACCGTCAGCCAATACCGCGCGATAACGCAAAGTATCTGAGGAAGACGGGTGGGTCTTGCGGCTCACCCGTCTCTTTGTTAAAGTGCTTTTCAGCTGCATTTCAAAGAAAATGCCGCATCGGGCGGCATTTTCCTTGAAGTTCAGTATCCATAGAAGGAGGTTCGACGCATGTCCGAGTATGTGCTGGAAATGACCGGCGTATGCAAGTCGTTTCCAGGCGTAAAAGCATTGGATCATGCCCAGCTGAAGCTTCGTCCCGGCAAGGTCCACGCCCTGATGGGCGAGAACGGCGCCGGTAAATCCACGCTGATGAAGTGTATGTTCGGCATCTACAAAATGGATGAGGGCCAGATCAAGATCGATGGTCAGCCCGTCACCATCCATGATCCCATGGACGCCCTGCGCAAGGGCATTGCCATGGTGCACCAGGAGCTTCAGCCCATTCCCGCCAGGACTGTGGGTGAGAATATCTTCCTGGGCCGCTATCCGATGAAAAAATTCCTGGGGATATTCCCCATGATCGACCACGATAAAATGTACGCCGATACCGCCGCCCTGCTGAAAAAGGTGCGCATGAACTTTGACCCCAGGCAGAAGGTGGGCGAGCTGAGTGTTTCTCAGATGCAGTCGGTGGAGATCGCCAAGGCCGTTTCCGCCAACTGCCGGGTGCTGATCCTGGACGAGCCCACGTCCTCCCTGACCCAGAATGAGGTGGAGGCCCTGTTCCGCATCATCGAGGACCTGAAGGCGGAGAACGTGGCAATTGTCTATATCTCCCACAAGATGGACGAGATCCTGCGCATCGGCGACGAGGTCACCATCATGCGCGACGGCCAGTATATCGGCACCTGGGACGCCAAGGAGCTGACCACCGATATGATCATCACCCAGATGGTGGGCCGGGAGCTGAAAAATCTGTATCCTCCCCGGGCGAATGTACCCGGCGAGGAGGTGCTGCGGGTGGAGAATTTCACCTCCATCAACCCCAAGAGCTTCCGCAATGTCTCGTTTACCCTGCACAAGGGCGAAATTTTGGGTGTGGGCGGCCTGGTGGGCGCGCAGCGCACCGAGCTGATGGAGGGCATGTTCGGCATCCGCTCCCATTCCCAGGGTAAGATTTATTACCGGGGCAAGGAAATGAAGATCAACCGCCCGAAGGACGCCATCGACAACGGCATTTCGCTGCTGACGGAGGATCGCCGGGGCAGCGGCATCATGGGCGTGCTCAGCGTGGCGGACAATATCTCCGTCGCTTCCTTGCAGAAGTACCTGGACTTTGGCATCGCCATCAACGGCAAAAAGGTGGAGAAGCTGGTGCAGGATAATGTTCGCGTGATGAACATCAAGACGCCCTCCTCCAAGACCCTGATCAAATCCCTCTCCGGCGGCAACCAGCAGAAGGTGCTCATCGGCCGCTGGCTGGCCAACGACCCGGATGTGCTGATTCTGGACGAGCCCACCCGCGGCATCGACGTGGGCGCGAAATATGAGATCTACTGTATCATTGCGGACCTGGCCAAGCAGGGCAAGAGCATCATCATGATCAGCTCCGAAATGGGTGAGCTGATCGGCATGTCCGACCGCATCATGGTCATGTGCGACGGACGGGTCACCGGCTTTGTGCAGGGCGAGGAAGCGACCCAGGAGAATATTATGGCTTTGGCCACACAGTTTGAGTGAGCAATCGGAGGCAAGACATATGAACGAAACAAAACTGAAACAGCAAAATGCCGGGACAAAAATCTGGGATGTCATCAAAGGAAATCCCATTGCCGTTATCCTGGTGCTTGCGGCCATTGTCGTTGGCTGTATTGTGGATAAATTCTTCTCCTGGTCGAATTTGAGCAACCTGCTGAGCAATACCGCCGTTCGATTCCTGATCGCCTTGGGCGTGTCCGGCTGCCTGATCACCAAGGGCACCGACCTGTCCGCGGGCCGTCAGGTGGGCCTGGCGGCCTGCCTGTCCGGCATCCTGTGCCAGCGGGCGGACTACACCGGCAGACTCTGGAAGAATGTTCCCGAGATGAATATTTTCCTGGTGCTGCTCATCGTGGTCGCCATCGGCTTTGTGGTGGGCCTGGTGAACGGCCTGATCATTGCCAAGCTACGGGTGCCGCCCTTTATCGCCACCCTGGGCACCCAGACCATTATCTACGGCATCGCCCTGGTGCTGACGGACGCCCAGCCCATCGGCGGCTTCCAGAAGATCTATACCAAGCTGATCACCGGCCGCATCGGCAATGTGCGGGGCTTCCATATCCCGTATCTGGCCTTCGTGGCGCTGGTATTCGGCCTGCTGTTCTGGTTCATTTACAATAAGACCCGGCACGGCAAGTATATGTACGCCATCGGCGGCAACGAGGTGGCGGCGGAGGTCTCCGGCGTGAACACCACCAAGACCACCATCTGGATCTATATCACCGCGGGTGTGATGTACGCCATCGCGGGCTACCTGCTGGCGGCAAAGTCCGGCGGCTCCTCCGCCGGTATGGGCAGCGGCTACGAGCTGGAGGCCATTGCAGGCTGTACCATCGGCGGCGTCTCCACCACCGGCGGCATCGGCACCGTCCCCGGCATTCTGGTGGGCGTGCTGGTCTTTGAGCTGCTGAAGATCATTCTTCAGTTCCTCAGCGTCAACCCCTATTACAACTACATCGTGCAGGGCCTGGTCATTGTCATTGCGGTGGCGTTGGACATCCGTAAATATCTGGCGAGGAAGTAATGAACGAGCGGGAGCTGAAGGAAAAGGAACAGCAGCTGGCCCAAAAGGAGCAGGAGCTGGACCGGCGCGAAAAGGAGCTGGACGGCTTCTCCGCGGCCATGGACGCCCGGAAGAAGCAGCTGTACGGCAAGCTTCCCGTCACGCTCAAGCAGGTGGATACCGTTTTGTGGATCGCCTGCGGCGCGCTGGCGGTGGTGGTGCTGCTCATCATCCTGGAAGCGGCGGGCGTTTTCAAAATCGGATAAGAAAGACGGGGACGGCATTCAAACCGTCCCCGTCCGTTTTTGTTGCAAATTGCCGGAAAATACGATGGATCGACTGCGAAAATCTGTGGGATACTTTTACAAAAAATATTGCTTTTCCTGCGGTATTGTGCTATATTTTATTGTTGAAAGTAAAGAAATCCGATGCAAAAAAGGAGAGCAGCTTATGCCATCTCAGGATAAGATCAGAAACATTGCGATCATTGCCCACGTCGACCACGGCAAGACCACCCTGGTGGACGAAATGCTGAAGCAGGGCGGCATCTACCGGGAAAATCAGGCCACGGTGGAGCGGGTGATGGACTCCGGCGACCTGGAGCGGGAGCGGGGCATCACCATTCTGGCAAAGAATACCTCCGTCCATTACAAGGACTATAAGATCAATATTGTGGATACCCCGGGCCACGCCGATTTTGGCGGCGAGGTGGAGCGCATCCTGAAAATGGTCAACGGCGTGATCCTGCTGGTGGACGCCGCCGAGGGCCCCATGCCCCAGACCCGCTTTGTGCTGCAAAAGGCGCTGGAGCTGGGCCATAAGGTGATCGTCGCCGTAAATAAGGTGGATAAGCCCGATGCCCGGGTCCATGAGGTGATGGACGAGGTGCTGGAGCTGCTGCTGGATCTGGACGCCACCGACGAGCAGTTCAACAGCCCCACCATCTTCTGCTCCGGCCGCCAGGGCACCGCCTCTTACAGCCCCGACGAAATGGGCAAGGACCTGACCCCGCTGTTTGAGACCATCATCCAGTATATTGACGCGCCCCAGGGCGATCCTGCCGCGCCGCTGCAAATGCTGGTGTCCTCCATTGACTACAACGATTATGTGGGCCGCATTGCCATCGGCCGGGTGGAGCGGGGCACCATCAAGGTCAATCAGGAGGTCACCATCTGCGATTACCATGATCCCTCCATCAAGAGCCGGGGCAAGGTGGTGGCGCTGTACGAGTTTGACGGCCTGGCCAAGACCCCGGTGCAGGAGGCCGGCGCGGGCGAGATCGTCGCCCTGTCCGGCATGGCGGATATCACCATCGGCCGGACGCTGTGCGCGCCGGAGGCGGTAGAGCCGCTGCCCTTCGTCAAGATCAGCGATCCTACCATCGAAATGACCTTTGCCGTGAACGATTCCCCCTTCGCCGGGCAGGAGGGAAAATATGTTACCTCCCGCAACCTGCGCGACCGGCTGGAAAGAGAGTTGCTGAAGGATGTGTCCCTCCACGTCACCGAGCAGGGTACGGATTCCTTCAATGTGGCGGGCCGGGGCGAAATGCACCTGTCCATCCTGATGGAGACCATGCGCCGGGAGGGCTATGAGTTCTCCGTGTCCACCCCCCGGGTGCTGACCAAGGAGATCGACGGCAAGCTCTGCGAGCCCATCGAGCGGATGATCGCCGACGTGCCCGAGGAATGCATGGGCTCCGTGATCGAGAAAATGGGCCGCCGCAAGGGCGACCTGGTGAGCATGAACCCCATGGGCAGCCGCTATCGTCTGGAGTTCCTGGTGCCCTCCCGCGGCCTGTTCGGCTACCGCAATGAATTCCTCACCGATACCCGGGGCGAGGGCATCATGTCCTCCGTCCTGGACTCCTACGCCCCCATGAAGGGCGAGATCGAGCGCCGCCTCACCGGCTCCCTGGTGGCCTTCGAAACCGGCGAGGCCGTGGCCTACGGCCTGGCAGCCGCCCAGGAGAGAGGCATCCTGTTTATTTCGCCGGGCACTCAGGTGTATGCCGGTATGGTGATCGGCGTTTGCAGCCGGAACGAGGATATGACCGTCAATGTCTGCAAGCGCAAGCAGCTGACCAACATGCGTGCTGCCGGGTCCGACGAGGCCACCCGCCTGACCCCGCCCAAGATCATGTCCCTGGAGCAGTGCCTGGAATTCCTGGCGGACGACGAGCTGCTGGAATGCACCCCCAAGAGCCTGCGCATCCGCAAGCGGGAGCTGGACCACTCCACCCGTATGCGCGAGCTGATGAAGAAGAGAAATCAGTAACGACTTTTGCCGGACCCTCATTTGAGGGCCCGGCGCTGCTGTCGCGGCTGACATATACAAGAAAGGCCGGACCCGGTAAATGGGTCCGGCCTTTTGGCGAATAGGGGGGATCGGAAAGCCCTTTTAGCCCACCTGGTTTTCATAGGTGAAAACGTCGCTGGCGGCTTCCATTTCGAAGTAGGCCTCCAGGACATCCTCGGCCACGGGGGCCAGCCAGCTGCCGTGGGCGGCTTTTTCTCCGTAGATGGCCACGGCAATTTCCGGGTTATCCATAGGGGCAAAGCAGATGAACGCGGCGTGGTCAGAGCCGCCGGAGGAGTGCTGAGCGGTTCCCGTCTTGGCGCACACTGCCACAGGGAAGGTATTCAGGTCCTCGTGGCCGCCGAAATACTTGTTGGCAGTACCGCCGATATCGGTAATGACCTTGCGCATGCCGGTGATATACACCTCATAGGTGTCATAGGAGATGTCCATCTTGCTGACTACCTCCGGCTCGTTCTGCTTGATCAGCGTCCGATAGTCCGAGGAGGCCACCCGGTTCAGGAAGGTAGCGCGGTAGCGGGTACCCCGGTTGGCAAGGGTGCAGGCGTACACGCACAGCTGCAGGGGGGAGTAACGGTTCTCGGACTGGCCGATGGCGGTGAGGACACGGTCGCCTGCGTTCCACACGGCGTCGGGGCCGGTGTAGGAGGCCGCCTTGCTGTCCGGGTTGGAGCGCCAGCCGATCTTCTCGGTCAGCTCGATGCCGGTGGGCTCACCCAGGCCGAAGCCCTTGGCGGTGGCGTCCATCATCTGCCAGGTGAGCCGGTAGCCCAGCTCATAGAAGAAGTAGTTGCAGGAAACCTTCAGCGCGTCGGTGGCGTCGATGGTGCCGTGGGTGGCCAGAACGGAGGAATACAGCAAGCACTTAGGATTAAAGCCATCGCCCAGCTCGGTGAACACACCCTTATCCTGAATGGTTTCCATATAATCCAGGATCCGCTTACCTTTGGAGTTGGTGTTCTCCATGGCGGCCACCAGGGTGCACATCTTAAAGGTGGAGCCGGGGGCGTAGTTCGCGCCGAAGGCCCGGTTAAAGAAGGGCTTCAGCTCGTCGTTCATGATATCGTCCCAGTCCTCGTTCATGGTCTCCAGGTTGAAGGTGGGATAGCTGGCGCAGGCCAGAATTTCGCCGGTCTTGACCTTCATGACCACCACGGCCGCACCCTGGGCATCCAGGCCGGTGCTTTCGCCGGTGGAGGTGTTGATCTCCGGGTTGATCAGGTCCCGCATGACCTGGGCCAGAGAGTCCTCCGCCACCTTTTGCAGGGTGATGTCGATGGTGGTCTCCACGTTGTTGCCGGCCACCGGCTCTTTGCCCTCCAGATAGTATTGCTCGACGATGGCGCCCTCCTTGGAGACCACGTCCAGACGGCTGCCGTCGATGCCGTGGAGATATTCCTCAAAGGCCTCCTCAAAGCCGGACTGACCGATGTAGGCGTCCATGGCGTAGCCCTGATCCTTGTATTTGGCCCAGTCGTCGTCATCCATGCCGCCCATGTAGCCCAGAATGTGGGCGGCGTAGGTGGTGTGGTATTCCCGGACGGTGGAGGATTCCACCATCAGGCCGGGGGTGTTCAGCTCCAGGATGGCGGAAAGATTCTCACTGGATACGTCCTCGATGAAAACGTAGTTGGGCAGATTGGTCACGCCGCGCAGGTCAAATTCGTAGCGCAGGCCGATGACGCCCCGGGCCTCCTCGTCCGTCCATTCCTCCGGCAGCTGATAGCGCTCCCGCATGCGCTCGATGAGCAGTGGGGCGGTGACGTCGGGGTCCAGACCCCAGCCGTTCATAAAGTTCTGATAATACCGCTGCCAGGAGGCATTGAAGCTGTCCAGGGTGTATTCAAAGGGGCGGGTGGTGCTGACGGGGAAGTGATCGTTGTGGCTGACACCCAGCTCCTCGCATTTTTTCAGCAGATCGTACAGGTATTGGTTGCGGTTGTCCGCGGATTTGATCACGTAATGGTTGAATACCAGGTCATAGCTGGCCCGGTTGCCCACCAGCACATTGCCGTTGCGGTCCAGGATATCGCCTCGGGCGGCGCGGACGGTGGTGATGGTGGAGTAGGTGGTTGCGTTGTCGGTGTTGCCCTTGGTTTCAATGATCTGAAGGGAAAAGAGCTTCGTTGCGTAAAGAAACATGACAAAGCCAAAAATGCCCAGCAGCACATACGATCGAAAACGGGTCATTCTTTCCATGTGTAGCCTCCAATTTGACCAATGCGGAAGATAATTGCGTAGAGCGGGAACATCACCGCCACGGTGAGGACACCCGTCACAAAGAAGCGGGGGAAGCGGTACCAGCTGGTCAGCCCCATAAACAGGCCCACCACGTACAGCCCAATTTCATAGATCAATGCCGCCGCCCCCGCACACAGCACAATGGAGCTGCGGCTGCGGCGCCAGATGGCCTGGCGCGCCAGCGTGGCGCAGACGCCCAGCACCGTCAGCATACCCACACTGTATGGGCCGGGGGCGGAGCCGGAGAAGTAAAAGACGGTGGAAGCGATGAGAATAAACACGCTGCCCACGTCGCAGCCCTCCAGCACGGTGATCAGCAGCATGGCTGCCACGGCCAGGTCGGTGGTGGCTCCGAAGATGGAGACCCGGCTCATAATGGAGTCCTGGATCACCAGACACAGGACGCACATGCCCACATAGGCCGCCCATCGCAGCAGCTGGAGCCACTGCAAATGGGTGAAATGCAGAGGCTTGAGCAGACTGACCCGGCGGCTGTCCGGCCTGAATTCGGGATAGATCACGCGGCGGGCCCGCTTTTGCTTCTGCTTCGGCCGCCCCCGGGCGGGGGGACGCTTGGCCGGACGCCGGGCGGCCCGGCGGGGGCGGGAGTTGCTTTCGTTTGCCATCAGTCCAGCCTCATTCCGTTTGGAAGTTTGTCACGATGAAGATCTGCTCCAGGGAGCTGATGTCTGCCGCGGGCTGCAGCACGGCGTATTTTGCCACGCCGGTCTCCTTGAAGCCCGCGTCCACCACATGCCCCAGGATCAGCCCACGGGGGTACACGGTGGAGCCGGAGGTCACCACCTGATCCTTGTTTCGGATGATGGAGGAAGAGGGGAGGTAGTCCATTTGCAGGAACTTTTCATTTCCCTCGATATAGCCGCCGCTGACCATGCCGTTGTAGCCGGAGGTGGTGATGGTGGCGGAGATCTCCAGGGTGGAGTCCAGCACCGTCTTTACCACGGCGAAGTTGGCCCCCACCTGGGTGACCAGGCCGACCACCTCGCCAACGTCGGTGATGGCGACCATGTTCTCCTCAATGCCCGCATTGCTGCCCCGGTTGATGGTCACGGTGTTGGACCAGTCCGTGGAGCTCCAGCCGATGATATAGGCGTCCACCTCGTCATAGGTTTCGTGGGTCTCCTTGAAGCTGAGCTGATTGCGCAGACGGGCGTTTTCACGCTCGGTGGCGTCGGCCTTTCGGGCGGCGTCCTCCATGTTGGCGATCTGCTCCTTCAGCGACTCATTCTCGGCCTCCAGGGCCTCGTAGCGGAACATGTAGCTGTAATACCGCTCGGCGGTTTTGGTCAGGGAGGTGGCGGCGGCCCGGAACGGGGCGAGGACGCCCTGCACCAGCAGCTCCGGCACACTTCGATTGGTCAGTCCGGCCATCACAGCCAGCACGGCGGTGAGCAGCACAGCCAGAATGATGATGATTTTCAGCTTGGTATTGAACAGATGCCTCATGCTTCCTCCTCCAAGACGCCCAGGGTGCGCAGCACCGTCTCCAGATGGCAGACGGGCAGGCCCATCACATTGTAGTAGTCTCCCTGGATACCGGGGCAGAACAGCGCCGCGCCGCCCTGGATGCCGTAGGCGCCCGCCTTGTCCATGGGCTCACCGGTGTCCACATAGCGCTGAATCTCCCGATCGGTCAGGGGCCGGAAGGTCAGGGTGGTGACCTCGGTGAAGGTCTGGCGGGCGTCATCGGTCAGCACGGTGCAGCCGGTCATCACCTGGTGCTCCCGGTCGGAGAGCAGCCGGAGCATGTCTGCGGCCTCCTGGCGGCTGTGGGGCTTGCCCAGCACTTTCCCGCCGCACACCACAATGGTGTCGGCGGCGATCACCACGTCCCCGGGCTGGCGGGGGATGGCCAGCGCCTTGCAGCTGCTGACCCGGGCCACCTCGTCATAGGGGGGCTTGGCCGGGTCCATGGTCTCATCAATATCCGCCGCGTGGACGGAAAAGGGAACGCCGAACAGGCTCAGCAGCTCCCTGCGCCGGGGGGAGCCGGAGGCTAAAATCAAATGCTTCATATCAATTCCTCATGTGATCATTCCACGCCCCGCAGATACAGCCCGCGGGTGCAGAAGCCCGGCTCAAAGGGGACGGGCGTTACGTACTCGTTCAGAATGCGGTTGACCTCCCGGCTGTTTTCAGTGGTGAAGTACAGCCGGATCGCCCACAGGCCCAGCCGGGACAGGTCGTTCTGCCGGTCCAGCCAGCTGAGCTTCTTGCCGTTGAGCAGCACGCTGCGGCAGCTGGCCCCGTCCTTGATGATTGGGAACTCCGCGCCGGTGCGGTCGGTGAGCTTGGTGGGGGCGGAGTTGCAGCTGCATTCGCCGGTGCGGCCCAGCATCAGGCAGTGCTCCGTGACCATCAGCGGCAGCCGCCCATAGGCGAAAATTTCCGTGGGAATGGCTTTGCTGACATCCCGGATCTGGGGCAGGGTCATCTCAAAGCTGAGGCAGACGGAGGCAATATCCATCTTTTGCAGATAATTGACGGCGGCGGAATTAAAGGCGTTCAGACCAAAGTCGCCGTGCATCCGCATCCCCGCCTCCTTGGCGGGGATCACCAGGCCGTAATTCCCGATGAGCACATCCCGGATGCCCAGATCACGCACCTGCGCCATGGCGGTGCGGAGCTGGGGCAGTTCCCCGTCGTGGACGATGCGGGGCAGCACGGCGGCCACCCGCCCCCGCTTGCCCAGGGTTTGGCACAGGGCGGCGTCCTCGGTGAGCAGGTGGATGGGCACATAGAGCATGGCCGTCTCCGTATTCACCAGGGCGGGGGTCAGCTGCTCCCGGGTGGTGACCTGGATGGTCAGGCCGGGGAGCTTGGTGTTGCCCCGGTAGTTGGGCACCTGCTTCGGGGTGCGCAGGGTGCGCTCCTTGGTTCTGCCCCGGATGGCGGTGAGCTGGTTCAGCAGCTCCCGGCGCATGGCGTTGACGGCGGAGGCCGGGACGGTCAGGCCGGGGTCGATGTGGGTGCGGATCTCGGTGCAGCGGTAGGGCGTGCCGCCGGTTTTGGACAGCCACTGGCTCAGCACCTGGCCGGAGAGCGCCACCGAATAGGCCAGCTCCGGCTTGGGCCCGGCCACGCTGCAGGTGCGTCCCTCCGGGTCGGTAACGGTAAGGACGCAGCCGTCCACGGTGACGGCGCATCGGAATTTGATATCCACCAGGGAGGTCTCCCCGGATTCATAGCTCTGCCGCGCCTTTTGCAGCCAGGCGGGATCGTCCCGGGTATCCTCCCGGGTGCCGAACATTTTGCTGTCTACCCGATTGGTGTAGTAGCCGTTGGTAAAGCCCTGGCGGTTGAAGGCGGTGTACAGCTCGTCCATCATTTCCTTGGTCACCTGACCGTCGTCGATGGCCTTGCGGTAGACGCCGGTGACGGTGGCCACATATTCGGGCCGCTTCATCCGCCCCTCCAGCTTCAGGGAGGCCACGCCCATCTCCTCCAGCTCCCTGACATAGTGCACCAGGCAGTTGTCCTTCAGGCTCAGGGGATACCGGCTTTCCCACCGGCCATAGCCGTAGCTCTGGCGGCAGGGCTGGGCGCACCGGCCCCGGTTGCCGGACCGGCCGCCGATCATGGCGGACAGATAGCACTGGCCGGAATAACACATGCACAGCGCCCCGTGGCCGAAGACCTCAATCTCTATGGGGGAATTCTGGCAGATGTAGCGGATCTCCTCCCGGCTCAGCTCCCGGCTGAGCACCACCCGCTTCATGCCCATGGCGGCGCACAGCTGCACGCCGGGCAGGGAGTGGACGGTCATCTGCGTGGAGCCGTGCACCGGCACCTCCGGCGCGATCTGGCGGCACAGCTGCGCCACCCCCAGATCCTGCACGATATAGGCATCCACTCCCGCTTCGGCGGTTTTGCGGATCAGCTCGGACACGGATTTGAACTCCCGGTCGGTGACCAGGGTGTTCAGCGTCAGGTGCACGGCGACACCCCGCACGTGGCAGTATTTCAGCGCCTCGCCCAGGGTCTCCAATGTGAAATTTTTCGCGCCCTGGCGGGCGTTAAATGTGCCGATGCCGAGATAGACGGCATTGGCGCCATTCTGAACGGCTGCTCTCAGCGCCTCCATAGACCCGGCGGGGGACAGTAATTCCAGCATAAATTCTCTCTCCGTATGGTATACTTAAGCACATTATAGCACAGTCCCGCCACTATTTCCACCCTTTTGACCGCATTTCATGAAAAATTAAATAATGGCAGCACCGCGCGGATACGCGGTGCTGCATCGGGGGAGGGCGCTCAGTCGCCGCTCATGCCGTAGTAGGGATAGCAGAAGATCAGGCTGCCGCTGGGGTCATAGCAGCGGAAGGCCCAGTCGTCGGTGACGGTGACGTAATCGTCCTGGAGGGTCAGTGCGCCGCTCGTGCGCAGCAGCTCGGTCTGAAAATCGTCCTTCATCAGGATATGCTGGCTGGAGAAGCCATAGGAGTCATAGCAGACCACATAGTCCCGGCCGGTAAAATAGTCCGTTTCGGTGTAGGCGCTGTCAAAGATGCCGCCCAGGGTGTTGAAATCCAGATCCACCGTCTGGGTCTGCTCGTCGCCCACCACATAGATCAGCTTGCCCAGCCGGTAGCCGTAGGAGGCGCCGGGGAAGCTGCGGCTGCGGCCGTCCGGCATGTGGTATAGGGTGACGCCGCCTCCATGGCTGGACTGAGTGAAGATCCCCTCTCCCTGGTAATCCCAGTCCACCGGGATATTGTCGAAGAGCAGTACGCCCCGGTTGGAGTAGATCTTGCAGGTATCCCCCCGGATCACCCGGAAATTGTCGTCGGCGCAGTATTCCACGCTGTCATAGTCCCATTCGAATTCATTGCCGAAGCGGTCCACGATAAAGTCCCGGCCGCTGTCAACGGCCTGGATGCGGTAGAGACCGCCGGGGAGGCACAGGATGCCATAATGCCCCAGGGAGGGATCGACCAAGGGCGTCAGGTCGTGCAGATACAGCGTGGCGTTGTAGTCGATGTCGTATTCGTAGATCACGTTTTCGTCCAGCCCCAGGTAGTAGTCCGATTCCAGCAGGATCTGCCCGCCCTTCAGGATGGCGTACCGGGCGATGCCGGTTTGAAAATAGTCGTCGGAAAGATCCATGCAGGCGGCCAGCTCCCCGAAGATGTCGGAGGGCAGGAAGACGCGGCCGTCCACGGTGAAATCGGCCTGGGTCATCAGCAGGTTCAGCTGAATGTCGAATACGTCAAACTCCGTCATGTCCTCATTGCGGATGCCCAGGAGCAGGTCGCCGACGGAATAGAACTGGAGGTAGCACAGGCCGGAGGCGCGGCTGCCATCCTTGGTGACATAGCCGACCTTGCCGTCCTGGCCGGTCACCACCCAGAAATAGTCGCTGCCGGGGTCATAATCGGTGCCGGTGCGCCAGATGGAGGTGAAGATGGGGTCCGTGATCAGTTCCCCCTTGTGATTGTAGAAGCCCTGGAGGCCGCCCAAGGAATAGTCGTAGAGGCTGTTTCCGTATTCCTCGTTGGCGAAATAGGCAGCGCCGTTGTAGGGATAGATTTTGCCGTAGTCGCTTCGCGGCTGGAAAACGTCGTGGGGGCAGTCAAATTCGGTGAACTGTGCCGGCTGGCCGTTGTTGGGAATGTAATTCGAGTAGTCGGCAATCACGTTGGCCCCGCGCTCCGGGGCTTCCCCGGCGGCATAGACGGGCACATACCCCTCCAGCTCCAGCAGACGCTGGCCCGCCTCGCTCACCAGCCAGTCAAAAAGCAGCCGCTGGGGGGAGCCCTCCGGCGCGTCGGCAGAAATGCAGGCATAGTAGCCGTTGATAAAGGGATAGCGCTCATCCTGAAGAGAAGCCGGACTGGGGGTCACGCCGTCGATTTGCAGGATCTTCAGCCCGGAGGCCATCTGCATGTCGGCGGCATAGTAATATACGGTATAGCCGATGGCGCTGGCGGAATTGTCGTAATTCTTTACCGCTTCCATCAGCTGGGCCATTTCGCCGGCCATCATGGCGGTGGGTGCCTGGGCCATGGGAATGCCGTCCATCACCAGCTTTTCCATCATCACCTGGCTGCCCGCCGTGGCGTTGCGCTGGAAGGCTTCGATGGGACAGTCCTTGCCGCCCACCTCCGCCCAGTTGGTGATCTTGCCGGAATAAATGTCCTGCACCTGCCGGGTGGTCAGGGAACTGACGGGGTTATCCTCGTTCACCACGAACACCAGCGCTTCCTTGGCGATCTGCTGTACCTCGCAGCGGAAGCCCTTTTCCAGCATTTCATCGAACACCTGGCTCTTTGGCTCGGCGGCAATGACGATGTCGCAGCAGCCGTCGATCAGGTTGCGGAAGGATTGGGTGGTGCGGTTAAAGGAGACCAGGGAGGCGGCCTCCTCCCGGCTCAGGCCCAGCAGGGCGCTGACGATCCCCGTGCCCAGGGGCACCAGGGAGGTGGAGCCGTCCATCCTGGGAAAATTCTCCCGGGTAAAGCGGAAGCTGTCCTCCGCCCCGGCCCCCAGAGGCAGCGCCCCCACCAGCAGAGCCAATACCAGAGCCAGACAAGCCAATCGTTTCATAAAGCAGTCCTCCTTCGGTGTAGTAGGGCCATTATATCATATCCCAACACGGAATTGCCAGCGGATCACGCAGATTTATAAATTCTTAAGGGCAGCAAAACCTCCCATGAAAGGGGAGAATGGGCGCAAAGCACCCGGAGGGGTTCCTGCGGTACGCAGAATGCCGTAAGAAAAACGATGGGCGAATTCGTATGAGCCCCAACGGGAGCGGTACAAATTCGCCCAAGCTTTTATAAAATCATAGGTGCCTGCCGCGGCGCGGTTTTCACGGGCGCTCAAAAGCGCTCACTGAATGGGGAAGCGGACCTGAATGGTGGTGCCGGCGCCCAGCTGGCTGGTGACGTCGATGGCAGCCTTGTGGAGGAACGCGGCGTGCTTGACGATGGACAGACCCAGGCCGGTGCCGCCCACCTCTTTAGAGCGGCTCTTGTCCACCCGGTAGAAGCGCTCGAAGATCCGGTCGCGGTCGGCGGCGGGGATGCCGATGCCGTTGTCGTCCACCAGCATCCACACCTGCCTGTCCGTCCGGCCGGCGGAGATGGAGATCTTCCCCCCGTCGGGGGTGTATTTGATGGCGTTGGACACCACGTTCATCATCACTTGAAGGATGCGCTCCCGGTCGGCCACCACCTGGGGCAGGTCGTCGGGCATGGACAGGGTCAGAGCGTGGCCGTGACGCTGGGCCTCCATATACACGGCGTTATAGAGGTCCTGCACCGCCTGTCCGAAGGAGAACCGGGCCAGCTTCAGCTCATCCCGCCCGGAATCCAGCCGGGACAGGGTGAGCAGGTCCTGTACGATGTGGGTCATGCGGTCGCTCTCGTTGAGGATGACCCCCAGGAACTTCTTCTCCGTGGCCGGGGCCAGCTGACCGGCGGAGTCGGCCAGCGTCTCGGCATAGGAGCGGATGTTGGTCAAGGGGGTGCGCAGCTCGTGGGACACGTTGGCCACGAACTCCCGGCGCATCTCCTCGTTTTTCCGCTGGGCAGTCACATCGCCCCGGTATACGTCGATGACGTAGGAGAGCGCCTGGAACGTGTAGAACGATATTCCGATCGGCAGCGTCAGCCCGAGCGTGGGGAAAACTCCCCTGCCGAGCAGCGAATTGAGCGTCCCGGCAAAGAAATCGTAATACTTGAATACGCCGAGAAGCGCAAGATTTATCACGATCGAGACGATAAGCGTGACCTTCGCCCGCTTCGGCTTTGAATCGAGATCGCGCCCGATGATGTAGCCGCAGATGTAATCGACGGTTATCGTCGCAATCATCAGAAATACATAAACGGGCTCGCCCCAGCCGTAGAATACAAGGCTGAACAGGAGAAGCACGATGTTGCGCGCCTTCGGCGGCACGAGGTAATAGACCGCGAGCACGGATGCGAGAAATACGAAAATAAATTCGAGACTTGAAAATACCATGTGACCGACGCGGATGCTTCCGCAAAACCTTTCAATAAATTATATATGTGTATGTGTGCGTGAAAACAGTATGCGACGTGCGGCGGTCAGAGAAACGCCTTTATTTCACGCGCGACCGCGTTTGCGAGACGTTCGTATCCTTCCTCGGTCGGGTGGATGCCGTCTCCGCTTATGTAGCGGTCGGTGTCGCCGGCGATCTCGGAATACAGATCGTTTACGCGGATGCCGCGGCTTCGCATCAGCTTTGCCGCCGCTTCGTTGTAGCGGACGACATCCTCGTTCCACGGCTTCTCGCAGTCGGTGAGATATACCTTCTTGGCGTCGGGAACGGAATTTATCAGGGAGTTTATCGGCTCGTGCCTGTCGAGTCCTCGCCCGCCGGGCGTGATCGTAGCCCAGATCAGGTTTTCGGAATAGCTTTCCATCTGTATCGCAAGACGGCGGTTGACATCGACGAATTCGTCGAGAAGGGTGAAGTTTTCGCCGTCGGCAGTGCAGCGGTGAAGATCCCATATTCCCGTGTTCCAATGGATCACATCGATGTGCGGGTTTCCCCATTCCTCCATCCAGCTGAACATTCCCCAAAGCGTGAATTTCGTGAAGCGGCAGTTTTCGCCGGGCGAAAACACCGTGACATCGGAGCCGAGAAGCTCTCTGACTCTTCCTTCGTATCCGAGGCGGATGGAATCGCCTACGAGCATGACGTTTTTCATATAAACCCCCACATAATTTAAAAAAG
>OLOV01001286.1_pt1 | contig 20050 bp, 20 predicted proteins | sample 1672931 | NCBI WGS metagenome assembly OLOV01 (sample SAMEA3136738, study PRJEB25190) | human gut metagenome | biome: human gut; feature: human-associated habitat; material: faeces | place: Austria | collected 2013
TTTCGGTCGTTACTCGCCGCCGAGCGCTCCCAAAGCGGCAGGCACTGTATAATTTCGCCTTTAAGCCCCACCACAAAGTGCGAGCTTACCTCGGTTTCGTCCTTATCGAAAAAATCGCGGTTGTTCTGCGCCGTGGTGTCCGGGTTGCCCACATAGTGTATTACAATATCCTTTATATCCTCAAGCTGCGTTCCCGTTCTTGCAGTCGTGTGAACGTGAATTAACTGCGGGTCTATAAAATCGGGTATTTCAATTTTTTGCAGTTTTTCGGCTGCTGTCGTCTTCTTCGCCGTCGGGAAAGCCGCCGTGCCGCCGCTCCGTGTAAAGAGTCGCTTTATTCCTATGCCCGTTCCCACTATGCAGGCGGCAACAAGCGCCGTGCATAAAAATCTTCTCGCTATTATTTTTCTTCTGCGTTTTTTGCGCCGTTCGTAATATGCGCGGCGTTTTCCGTAATTTTCCTCGTACATTTTATCCCCGTCTTATACATTATTATTCCTCTGCGCCTTAAAACTCAAGGTGAATTTATTAAATCAAATTCCAGCGCGGCTTTAAATAAATCGCCGTCAATATCTATGTGCATATCGCCGCCCTGTAATTCGGTAAGGCTGCGCGCTATTGAAAGCCCCAAGCCGCTGCCCTCGGTATTCCGCGAGGTGTCGCCCCGCACAAAGCGCTCCATAAGCTCGTCGCCCGAAATATTAAGCGGATATTTCGATATATTTTTAAAGGTTATAACGGCTTTTTTATCCCTTACGGTCAAATCCATATACACCCGCGTGCCGGGCAGCGAATATTTGCACACATTCCCCGTAAGGTTTTCAAGCACGCGCCACAAATGCCGCCCGTCCGCCATAATTTTAACCGGCGCATCGGGAACGGTCAGCACGGGGGTAAGCCCCGCGTTTTTAAGCCGCTCGTCAAACTCGCCTACCGTTTGCGAGAGCAAAACGCCAGCGTCGCACTCGGAAAGCTCCACCTTTAAGCTGCCGCTGGACGCCTTTGAAGCTTCCACTAAATCCTCAATCAGCTTTTTAAGGCGGCTCGACTGCCTGTCAAGCACATCTAAATATTCCTTTATTTTTTTATTGTCTCCCTCTTCTATAATATCAGCTAGTCCCACACATGGTAATAGATATGTTTTGTAATTATTATACTTATTATATAATAAATTAAATTTTTCACTTTCTATAGTCCCCTTTGTAGCCATTACAAGCGTTGGGTCATTGTACGCAAAATCATATACCATTTTATATGCTGGCTCAATTGCAACAAATATAATTTCTTTGTACTTATCTCTTAAAAATTGCGCAGCTTTTGCACTAGCTGTATTGCATGCAATTACAATCGTTTCACAGCCTCTTCCTATCAAATATTTAACAATATTATCACATATTTTACAAACCTCTTCATCTGTTTTGTCTCCATATGGATTATTTTTTGAATCGCTATAATAAATATAATTCTCGTATGGTAAAATTTTTATAATTTCCTTTAATACTGTTGCTCCTCCTATCCCTGAATCAAAAACTCCAATTTTATTATTTGCGCTCATTTTACACCTCATTTCTTACATTCTCTCAGAATCCTTTTTAAACAGTTTTTAACTATTAATAATACCTAAATATGTTTTTTATTTTACAACGTCTTATTTTGTCTTTTTACACATAAATTAATTGATTATAGTAAAAAAGATAATCAACTATTCTTATAAGCTGATTATCTTATGGCGGAGATTGAGGGATTCGAACCCTCGCGGCCACTTACGCAACCCTAACGGTTTAGCAAACCGTCCCCTTCAACCTACTTGGGTAAATCTCCTTCTAATTAATTTAAATAAATAGTGAACAATAAATAATATTCAATCCTAATAATTAATTATTCATTATTAATTATTCATTATTCACTATTCATTATTATTTATAGCTTGGCGGAGAGGGTGGGATTCGAACCCACGGTAGGCTACAAACCTACGCCAATTTTCAAGACTGGTGCCATAAACCAACTCGACCACCTCTCCACAATTGCAAGCAAGTATTAGTTTACCACGGTGCTTGCAAAAAGTCAATACCTTTTCACTATTTTTTTGAATAATTAGTTTACATAATTATTGTATTTTTTCTATTATGTTGTTTAATTCATCTTTTGAATTGTAATGTATTACTATAGTTCCAGATCTTTTTCCCGCATTCAATTTCACTTGTGATCCAAAAAAATTTCTAAATCTATCCTCAATTTCTCTATATATTGGTTCATATCTTGTTTGGTCAATTGATTGTTCTTTTTTCTTTATTTTCATTTGTTTTTCAACTTCTCTTACACTATCCCCTGTTTCTATAACATATAGCGCTGCTCGATATTGCTTATCTGGATCTTCAATATTTAGTAGACTTCTACAATGTCCTTCTGAAATATGTCCTTGTTTTACCAATTCAATAACTCTTGGGTCCAAATTTAATATTCTCATAGTATTTGCAATTCCACTTCTGCTTATTCCTAGTTTTGCAGCAAGTTCATGTTGTTTCATTCCATATTTTTCAATTATCTCTTTTAGTGCTGTAGCTTTTTCTATTGGGTTTAAGTCCTCTCTTTGTATGTTTTCTATTAATGCAACTTCTTTATTTTTTTGCTCTGTATAATTTCTTATTATGGCTGGAATTTCGCTTAAACCCGCCTTTTTTGCAGCCCTCCATCTTCTTTCTCCTGCCACTATTTGATAGTAATCATCCTTTTTTGTTACTATAATTGGTTGAATTACTCCATATTCTTTGATTGATTCTGCTAAATCTTCTATTTTTTCATCATCAAAATTCATTCTTGGTTGATTTTTGTTTGGTTCTACCGATATTAATTTTAGATTCACTATTGACTCTCCTGCCTGCAATTTCTCCTCTTCTGCCACATTTAATATATTGCTTGAAAATAGTGCGTCTAAACCCTTTCCTAATCCTGTTTTACCTGCCATTTTTTATTCCTCCTAATATTTAATGTTTCTTTGATTTTAATAGTTCATTTGCCAATTTTTCATAACACCTTGCTCCTTTTGAGCGTGGTGCGTATGCTGTTATAGGCATTCCATAACTTGGTGCTTCGCTTAATTTAACATTTCTAGGAATTATTGTTTTATAAACATTTTCCTTGAAATATTTTTTCACTTCACTAATAACTTGATTTGATAAATTTGTTCTAGCATCATTCATAGTTAGTACAACACCTTCAATATATAAATCTTTATTTAGCTGTCTTTTTATTAAATTCACAGTATTCATAAGTTGTCCTACACCTTCTAATGCGTAGTATTCACACTGTATTGGAATCATTATCGAATTTGCTGCGGTTAACGCATTTATAGTCAATAATCCTAAAGATGGTGGACAATCAATTATTATATAATGAAATTTATCTTGAATTTCTTCTATTTTATCCTTTATCTTTGTTTCTCTAGACATTGTATTTACTAATTCCACTTCTGCTCCAGCTAAATTTATATTTGAAGGACATAGATACAAGTTTTTTATCGGTGTTTTTACTATTGCTTCTTCAACGGTCGTCTCATTTATAAGCACATCATATGTTGATTTTTCAGTATTTTTCTCTATTCCTAATCCACTTGTAGCATTTCCCTGTGGATCCTCATCTATAAGTAATACCTTTTTACCTTTTTGAGCTAGTACTGTACACAAATTCACTGCTGTTGTGGTCTTTCCAACCCCACCTTTTTGATTTACAATTGCAATGACTTTACTCAATCTAATCCCTCCTTAAAACCGTATAACAATAATATAATTTTTTCATAAAAAAGTCAATAAAAAACAAAAAACTTCTGATTTTTTTTTTGCAAAAAATAGCAAAAATTTACTGTCAGAAAAATTACGTTGTCTGACAGTAAACTCCGCTTATATCAAATGTTTCACGGTTTTCGTTATGTGTGAAACTGATTTTAAAGTGGTGAACTTGTTGGTGTGCCTGCTTTTCGCGGATATCTGTTTGGTAAATGTTTCACGGATAAGACGCTAATTATTGTTCTTCTATTATCTGAATCTGGCAAAATAACCTCTTCAATATTTTCAATTTTACCTCCTAATACTTCTAAAGCATTGTCTGCTTCACGAATTTCCTCCTCAACATTTGGTCCTTTTAAACAGATACATTTACCTCCAAGTTTTACAAATGGCATCATATATTCTAATAGAACATTTAACTTTGCAACTGCTCGAGAAGTTACTACATCAAATTGTTCTCTATAATTTTTATCTTTTCCTATGTCTTCTGCCCTTGCATGAACTACATCAATTCCTTTTAAATCACACTTATCAATTACTTCTTCCAAAAATTTAATTCTTTTGTTTAATGAGTCAATTAAAACCACCTTATTTTCAGGGTTTATTATCTTTAATGGAATTCCTGGAAAACCTGCGCCAGTACCAACATCTACAATTGTATCTTCTGTTTTTATTTTTTTAGCTATAGTCAAAGAGTCCACGAAGTGTTTTAATATAATTTCTTCTGGCTCTGTTATTGCTGTTAAATTAATTTTTTCATTCCATTTAATTAATAAATTCATATAATCATAGAATTTCTTTACTTGTGTATCATTAACATTTATATTAATTTTTTCTAGTTTTTCTTTTAGACTTGTTTTAAAATCACTAAACTCCATACTTTGTTCCTTCCTTGACATTTTATTTTCTTTTCATTTGTTCTAAGTGTATTAGAAGTACAGATATATCCGCTGGTGAAATTCCTGATATTCTAGAAGCCTGACCTATTGAATTTGGTCTAAATTTATCCAATTTTTGTCTTGCCTCTAAACTTATTCCCTGCAAATTCAAATAATTAATTCCTTCTGGAAGTATTTTTGTTTCTAATTTTTTAAATTTCTCAACTTGTTCTAATTGAAGTTTTATATAACCTTCATATTTCACTTCAATTTCAACCTCTTCCTTCTCGCTTCTAGTTAATTTGGGCATATCTTTAACTATTTCTTTTAAATCTTCATATTTGATTTCAGGTCTTTTTAAAAGCTCTATTAGTTTTACACCATTGTTTAATTCTGATGAATTATGTTCTCTTAAAAACTTATTTACCTTATCTTCTGGTTTTATATTTATTGTTTTTAATCTTTCTATCTCTCTTTTAATATTTTCCCTTTTTTGAATAAATTTATTATATCTTTCCTCTGAAATTAAACCAACTTGATGTCCTATTTCAGTTAATCTCATATCTGCATTATCTTGTCTTAAAAGCAATCTATATTCCGCCCTAGAGGTCATCATTCTATAAGGTTCATTTGTTCCTTTTGTAACAATATCATCAATTAGAACTCCTATATAAGCATCTGATCTGTGCAGAATTATTGGTTCTTTTCCTTCTATTTCAAGGCTGGCGTTTATACCTGCAATAATTCCTTGAGCAGCTGCCTCTTCATATCCTGATGTTCCATTTATTTGTCCCGCAAAAAACATTCCTTTGATTTTTTTAGATTCTAGAGACAATTTTAATTGAGAAGGTTCTATACAATCATATTCTATTGCATATGCTGGTCTAGTAAACTCAACATTTTCCAAACCTGCAATTGTTCTGTACATTGCTATTTGTACATCTTCTGGAAGTGAAGAGCTCATTCCTTGAACATACATTTCCTCAGTATCTAAACCCATTGGCTCAATAAATATCTGATGTCTCTCTTTATCACTAAACCTTACAACCTTATCTTCTATGGATGGACAATATCTTGGACCTGTTCCCTCTATTTTTCCTGCATATAAGGGAGAACGATGTAAGTTTTCTCTTATTATTTTGTGTGTTTCTTCGTTGGTATATGTTAGATAGCAAGGCACTTGTTCTTTTTGTAGATTCTCATTTTCAAAAGAAAATGAAACAATGTCTTTATCTCCTTTTTGAATTTCCATTTTTGAAAAATCTAGACTTCTCTTATTTACTCTTGCAGGGGTCCCTGTTTTAAATCTTACCAATTCCATATCTAATTTTTTTAAACACTCTGATAGTTTGTTTGCAGGAAAAACACCATCTGGTCCACTTTCAAAACTAACTTCTCCAATATATATTTTACCTTTTAAATAGGTTCCAGTCGCTAATATAACTGCTTTTACGTTATATATTGCACCAATATTTGTTTCTATTCCCGTCACCTTACCTTGTTCAACAAAAATATCAACAACCTCTGCTTGTTTTACATATAAATTTTCCTGTTTTTCTAAAGTATGTTTCATTTCTCTTTGATATTTTTTTCTATCTGCCTGAGCTCTCAAAGAATATACAGCCGGACCTTTAGAAGTATTTAACATTTTAGACTGAATGAAAGACTTATCTATATTTTTGCCCATTTCTCCACCTAAAGCATCAATCTCTCTTACTAAATGTCCTTTTGAGGTTCCTCCTATATTTGGATTGCATGGCATATTTGCTATGTTATCCAAAGTAATCGAAAATAATAATGTTTTGTGACCCTTTCTTGCACATGCAAGTGCAGCTTCGCAACCTGCATGTCCTGCTCCAATTACTGCAACATCAAAATCTCCTGCATTATATTTCATTTTTTACTACATCTCCTTTATGTTACTTTCCCAGACAAAATTTAGAAAAAATACTTTTAATAATGTCTTCTGAAACATTATCCCCTGTAATTTCTCCTAAATGTTCTAGAATCTGTTTAATGTTTATAGATATGATATCTATCGGCATAGATGCATTTAAATCATTTAAAGCCTTTCTCGTGCTTTCTATTGCCTTATTAATTGACTCTTGGTGCCTAATATTGGTAATTACTAATTCGTTATCTAAATTAATTTGATTCAAATTAAACATTTTTACTAATTCCTCAAACAATTTATCTAATCCTTCTTCTTTTTTCAGTGACATTTTTATAATTGGTCTTTCTGTTTCTTTAAATTCCTTGTTATCTTCCAGTAACTTTTGATTTAAATCCATTTTATTTAAAATAATTATTGATTTCTTTTCTTTAAGAAGTTTTAGTATTTCTCTGTCCTCATCACTTAAATCTACTGAACTATCAAAAACTGCAAGAACTACATCACTTTCCTTAGCAACTTTTTTCGACTTTTCTATACCTATTTGTTCTATCATATTTTCAGCATTCCTAATTCCTGCTGTATCTATTATTTTGAAAGGAATTCCTTCTATAACAACCTGCTCTTCTATTATATCTCTTGTTGTTCCTGCAATATCAGTAACTATTGCTCTGTCCTCTTTTAAAATTGCATTTAATAAAGAAGATTTCCCTGCATTTGGGCTTCCAATTATAGCTAATTTTATTCCCTCTTTTAATATCTTTCCATTTTCAAAAGATTTTGACAATTTAATTAAATTCTGTAAAACATCATTTAATTTTTCCTCTGCAATCTTATTTGAAACTTCTTCTATATCATATTCTGGATAGTCAATATTGGCTTCAATATCAACCATTATATCAATTATTTTTGTTTTAATTTCATTTATTTTTTTTGATAAAAATCCCTCTAATTGATTAGCAGATTCTTGTGCTTCTCTAGTAGTTTTAGCATTTATAATATCAATAATAGCCTCTGCTTGAGCTAAATCAATTCTTCCATTTATAAAAGCTCTTTTTGTAAATTCTCCCGGCTCAGCTAAATCTGCTCCATTTTCCAAACAAATTTCTAAAATTTCCCTTAGAACAACAATTCCTCCGTGTGAATTAATTTCACACATATTCTCTGTGGTATAGCTTTTTGGAGCTTTAAAATATGAAACTAAAACCTCGTCTATTACCTTTTGTGAAGTTGGTTTAACGATTTTCCCATATTTAATTCGATATCCATCAATTTCTTCAATGCTTTCAATATTTTTTTGTACGAAAATTTTATCTAATATTTCGAAACATTTATCTCCACTTAACCTTACAATTCCAATTCCTCCAATTGCTGGTGCAGTAGATATTGCAGCTATTGTTGACATTTTTTCCCTCCTAATAATAAAATTGGCAGATATAAATATCTGCCCTTTTTTCTATTTTAATGTAATTACAATTCTTCTATGTGGTTCTTCACCTTTGCTAAAAGTTTTTACTTTGTCACTATTTTGTAGTTTTGTATGAATTATTTTTCTTTCATATGCTGACATTGGATCAAGTGTTACTGATTTTTTGGTTTTTATTACTCTTTCAGAAATTTTTTCTGCTAACTCCTCTAATGTTTTTTCTCTTTTTTCTCTGTAATTTCCAACATCCACAACAACCATTATCTTAGAAGATGAATTCTTATTAGCAATTGCTGATGCTATTGTCTGAAAAGCATTTATTGTCATTCCTCTATAACCAATTAAATGGCTAATATTCTTACCGTCTATCTTTACATTCACACAATAATCTTGTACAGTTACATCACATATACAATTCTCATCAAGAATTGAAACAAAAAATTCTTTTATTTTTTCAGATATTTTTTCTATTTCATCTAAATTTTTATTAATTTCTCTTTTTGGCTTTTTTATAGTTTTTTCGAATTTTTCAAAGTCTTCTTTTAAAGTCATTTCTATTTTCACTACTCTTGGTGCTAATATACTATAAAAACTTCTTTTCTTTTCTTCTTCAATTGTTTTAATCTCAACCATATTTTTGGTTGCATTTAATTTTTCTAATCCTTTTTCTATAGCTTCAGCTGTTGTCTTTCCTTCAACGATTATACTTTTAGGCATTTTCTTCCTCCTCCTTAGAGAAAATTTTATTTAAAACCAATCTTTCAATTATCATAGTAATATTGTTTACTAACCAATATAAAGCAAGTCCTAATGGTGCTACAAGTGAAATTGATACAGATAAAATTGGCATCATTAATGACATATTTTTATTCATTTGTGCAGCCATTTTTTCTTGATCCATTTCTTTATTTTCATTATTTTCTTTATCAACTCTTAATTCTTTATTATCTTCTTTTTTCTTTGTCATTGCTGTAGTAAATTTAATTGAAACAACAGAAGAAATTACATATAAAACAGGTATAATAAATACCTTTATATCGCTAAAGTTTTCTTGTGGTACTTTGCTTAAATCTAACCCAAGAAAATCCATATTAATATACATATCATTTTCCTTGATATCATTATCTTTTAAGTATTCTATAACAGCCATTTCAGGGTATGTTTTGCTTATATTTTGTTCTCCGTTTTTTTCCTTTACCTCTGTAATTTGTTGCTCAATTTTTGCACTATCTATCTTTTTCATATATGTAAGAGGACTTCTTACTAAGTAAAACATTGATAAAATTAAAATAAATTGTATTATAACACTAAAGCAACCACTAAGAGGATTAATTTTTTCCCTTTTATATAATTCCATTAACTCCTGATTTAGTTTTTCTGGATTTCCTTTATGTTTTACTTGTAGTATTTTCATTTCATTTTGAACTTTCTCGTTTTTCTTTAAAGTTTTCTGTTGTTTAATAGACAATGGCAACATCAATATTTTTACTAATATAGAAAACAAAATAATTGCCAAACCATAGTTTTGCACTAAAAAATATATCCAGTTTAAAACATAACCAAATATATTAGAAAAAAAACTTATCATTATTTCCTCCTACTTTACAGGATCATATCCTCCCTTTGAAAAAGGATTACATTTAAAAAATCTTTTTAAACTTAAAAATAAACCTTTACATACACCATATTTTTCTATTGCTTGTTTTGAATATTCTGAACAAGATGGATAATATTTACAGTGAACACCATTTTTTTCAATTATAGGTGAAATATGTTTTTTATATTTTTCAATTAAAAATAAAAAGATTTTCTTCATACTCTCCTCTATATTAGATCTGATTTAATTAAAAGATTTTTAAGTTCTTCTTTTATTATATAAAAATCAAATGCTTCAAAGTCTGCTTGTTTTTTCCATAGTATAATAATACTGTTTCCAAAATTTAATTTTTCTTCTATCATTCTGTAATTTTCTCGTAGCAATCTTTTAATCTTATTTCTTTTTACGCTATTTCCTGCTTTTTTTCCAATTGCTATACCTAACTTATTAATACTTTTGTTGTTTTTCTTTACAAAAATATCAAATAAATTTCCCCTATAACAATTTCCTTTTTTTAAAATGTTTCTAAATTCATAATTTTTTTTTATCATTACTGTTTTTTTCAATTTTATCACTCATCTTTTTAACATAATTAAACAGCTACTCTTTTTCTTCCTTTTGCTTTTCTAGCTTTTAAAACATTTCTTCCACCTTTTGTTTTCATTCTTGCTCTAAATCCATGTACTTTCTTTTCTTGTCTATTTTTTGGTTGATATGTCATTTTCATAGTATAACCCCTCCTCTAATTTAATCATAAGTGTTAAAATTATATATTAAAAGTATACTTATTGTCAAGTATTTATATGATTTTTTTAAATATTCTAATATTTTTTTTATTTATTATTGATTAATTTTTTATTTTTTGATATTATAATGTCGTAAATTTGGTGTTTATATATTTAATACCTTTTTTTCTTAAAGAAAGTTTATACTGGAGGTTTATATACCAATGGAAAGCAGTTTGAACGACATATTGAACGAGGCAAAAGAACTACTAAAAGGCGAACTTTCTCTAATATCTTATAAAACTTGGATTTTACCTTTAGAAATTCAAGAAATAGAAAATGACAATGTCATTCTTATTTCTGATGATGCTTTTAAGAAAGACGCGGTAGAAACAAGGTTTAAAGATTTACTAGAAAATGCTTTTAGTATAATTCTTCAGAAAAAATGTACTATTTCAATAGTCTTAAAAAATGAAAATGATACACAAGATAAAACTTCAAATTTCTCAAATGTTAATTATTCTAAAACATCTTTAAATCCTAATTATTCCTTTGATAATTTTGTTGTTGGAGATAATAATAGATTTGCACATGCTGTAGCATTAGTTGTTGCAGAATCACCAGGTACACTATATAATCCTTTATACATATATGGTGGAGTTGGTTTAGGTAAAACGCATTTAATGTATGCAGTAGGTAATGAAGTTGCAAAGAATCATAAAGATTATAGAATTCTTTATGTTACAACAGAAAACTTTATGAATGATTTTATAAATTCTTTGATAAAAGATAATGGAATGGAAGGTTTTAGAAACAAGTATAGAAATATTGATTTACTACTAATTGACGATATTCAATTTATTTCTGGAAAAGATCGTTTGCAAGAAGAATTTTTTAATACTTTTAACGATTTAAAAGACCATGGTAAACAAATAATTCTTACAAGTGATAAACTTCCTAGAGATATTCCATTATTGGAGGATAGATTAAAATCAAGGTTTGAAGGTGGAATACTTGTAGATATTGCAATGGCCGATTATGAGGTTCGTTTAGCAATTTTAAGAAAAAAAGCTGAAGAGAAAAAGGTAATTATAGATGATGATATTCTTAAAAATATAGCAGCAAAAATAGATTCAAATATTAGGGAACTAGAAGGAGTTTTTAATAAAGTTGCAATACAAGCATCACTTACACATACACCAGTAACCTTTGAAATGGCTGAAAAAGCAATTAATGAATTAATAAGGCATAATTCATCAGTAATTTCTATTGAATACATACAAGAAGTTGTTTGTAATTATTTTAATATAACGATGAAGGATTTGAAGAGTTCTCAAAGGTCAAATAATATAACATTTCCAAGGCAAATAGGAATGTATCTTTGTAGAATACTTACAAACGAATCTTTTCCTAAAGTTGGAGAAGCTTTTGGTAAAAGAGATCATACAACAGTAATGCATGCATTTAAAAAAATAGAAAAAGACATTAAGGAAGATCCAAATACAAAATTGCTTGTGGAAAGTGTTAAAAAAATTGTCCTAAATAACAAACAAGCATAAAATAAATGATAAACCATCTTTTTCCAAAAGAATATTTGTTAAACATTTTTTTGTTTGCAAAAATTTCTTCTTTACTTACGGAAGAACTCGATAGGTTATCCATAGCCTTTTGTGAATATCTTGTGGATAATCTGTTGAAAAGTTGCTTATACACAAAAGAAAAAGAATAATGTGAATAAATTTATTTTTTATCAACAATATTATCCACAAACGAATTACTTAGGGAAATAAGTTTTACACATACTTATCCACATTATCCACAGGCACTACTAATACTATTACTATAACTATTATATTTATATAAAATAAAAATAGATTTTGAAAAAAGGAGATAAGAATAATGAAAATTATTTGTGAAAAAGATAAATTATTAAAAGCAATAAATGCTGTTGTTAGAGGTGTTCCTACTAGAACAACAATGCCAATATTAGAAGGTATTTATATACAAACAAACAATAATGAATTAAAACTAACAACATATGATTTAGAATTAGGAATTGAATACATAATAGAAGCAGAAATAGAAGAAGAAGGAAATACAGTAGTAAATGCAACAATGTTTAGTGAAATAATAAGAAGATTACCAGATGCTGATATAAAAATAACAATAAATGAAAATAATTTATTAGTTATTGAATGTGAAGGGTCATTATATAAATTATCAACAATGGATCCAGAAGAATTTCCAGAATTACCAAAAATAGAAATAGAAAATTCTTTAGAAACTGATCAAATATCATTAAGAAATATGATAAAGAAAACAATATTTGCAGTGAGCAATGAAGAAAACAGACCAATATTTACAGGATGTTTATTTGAAACTAATAAAAATAAATTAAATATAGTTGCAGTTGATGGTTTTAGAATGGGATGGGTAAGCAAAAACCTAGAAAAAGAAACAGAACAATTTAAAGCAGTAATTCCTGGAAAAACACTAAATGAAGTAAATAAAATATTAACAGATTCTTTTGATAATATAAGAATTGGAATTTCAAAAAATCAAGGTATTTTCGAAATGGAAAATTGTAAAATAGTAACAAGATTATTAGATGGAGAATTTTTCAAGTATGAAAGTGCAATACCAGGAACATGGGAAACAAGAATTAAAGTAAATAAAAACATTTTACAAAGTTGCCTAGAAAGAGTAAGTTTAATTTCATCATCAAGCATTGAAAAAGAAAAAAAATATCCTGTAAAAATAACAATAGATGTTGGAAAAATAACACTTTCATGCACAAACCAAACAGGTGATGCAAAGGAAGAAATATATTTAGAAACAGAAGGTAAAAACCTAGAAATAGGTGTTAACCCAAAATATTTTTTAGATGCTTTAAAAGTAATAGAGGATGAAGAAGTTTATATAGAATTTGGAAGTGACATTTCACCATATATTATAAAGCCAATAGAAAAACTAGAGAATGAATATGTATATATGATTTTACCAATCAGATTAAAATAAAGGAAAAAAAATGTATATAAAAAAAATAAAACTGGAAAATTTTAGAAATTATGATTACGAGGAAATAGAACTAAATGAAAAAACAAACATATTTTTTGGGGATAATGCACAAGGAAAAACAAATATTTTAGAATCAATATTTGTTGCAAGTTTAGGAAAATCATTTAGAACAAGCAGAGAAGAAGAATTAATTAAAGAAAATAAAAAAATAGCAAAAATTCAAATTGATTTTATGAAAAATAATAGAAAAGAAAAAATTAATGTTGAAATACAAGATAAAAAAAAGTTTTTTATAAATGATATTCCTATAAAGAAGCTAAGTGAACTAGTTGGAAAAATAAATATAGTTTTATTTTCACCAGAAGATATTGAAATATTAAGAAATGAACCAATCAAAAGAAGAAAGTTTTTAAATATTATGATAAGTCAATTAAGACCACAATACATATATCTAATGTCTCAATATAAAAAAAATTTAGAACAACGAAATAATTATTTAAAACAAATAAAGTTTGAAAACAAACCAAAAGAAAATTTAGAAATATGGGATGAAGGATTAGTAAAAACAGGAATAAAAATATATGAATATCGAAAAGAATTTATAGAAAAAATAAATAATAAAATAAAAAATATTCATCTAAACATAACTGAAAATAAAGAAGACATAGAAATAAAATATATATCAGATATAAATGAAAAAAATTATCTAGAAAAATTAAAAGAAAATCAAGAAAATGATATCATTAAAGGATACACATCAGTAGGAGTTCATAGAGATGATTTTAAAATATATATAAATAAAAAAAACACTGCAAATTATGGCTCTCAAGGGCAACAAAGATCAAGTATAATATCACTTAAACTTGCAGAAGCAGAAGTTATTTATGATGAAATTGAAGAATATCCAGTTATTTTACTAGATGACTTTATGTCTGAATTAGATAAAAAAAGAGTAAAAGGTTTTATAAAAAATATTAATAAAAATCAAGTGTTAATTACCACAACAGAAGAAATAAATCTTGACACAATGGTGTATAATCTGTATAAAGTAGAAAAAGCAAAAGTAGAAAGGATAGATAATGATGGAAAAATTTGAGCATGAGTACAAAGCAGATCAAATTCAAGTTTTAGAAGGATTAGAAGCTGTAAGAAAAAGACCAGGTATGTATATAGGAAGTGTATCTGTAAGAGGGTTGCATCATTTAGTATATGAAATAGTAGATAACTCAGTAGATGAAGCATTAGCAGGATACTGTAAAAATATAAATATAACAATAGAAAAAGGAAATATTATAAAAGTAGAGGATGATGGAAGAGGAATACCAGTAGATATTCATCCTAAAACAAAAATATCAGCAGCAGAAACAGTATATACAGTATTACACGCAGGAGGAAAATTTGGAGGAGATAGCGGATATAAGGTTTCTGGAGGTTTACATGGAGTAGGTTCATCTGTTGTAAATGCTTTGTCAGAATGGACAGAAGTAACAATAAAAAGAGATGGAGGAATTTACCAAATGAAATTTGAAAGAGGCAAAACCGTTATGCCCCTAACAAAAATTGGTGATTCAAATGAAACAGGGACTACTGTAAGATTTTATGCCGATAGTACAATTTTTGAAACATTAGAATATGAATATGATGTACTAGAAAACAGATTAAGAGAAATGGCTTTCTTAACAAAAGGACTAAGAATAACCATAAAAGATGAAAGAGAAGAACCTGTAAAACAAGCAGAATTTTGCTTTGAAGGAGGATTAGTTTCTTTTGTTGAATATCTAAATAAGAACAAAGAAAAACTATATGAAAAACCAATATATATTGAAAAAAAAGGAGAATTTCCCATAGAAATTGCAATTCAATATACCACCTCTTATACAGAAAGCATATATTCTTTTGTAAATAATATAAACACAATAGAAGGTGGAACACATTTAGAAGGATTTAAAAGAGCTTTAACAAAAATATTTAATGATTATGCAAAAAGTCATAATATATTAAAAGAAAAAGATGGTAATTTACAAGGAGAAGACATTAGAGAAGGAATAACAGCAGTAATTTCAGTAAAAGTAAAAGAACCACAATTTGAAGGACAAACCAAAACCAAACTAGGAAACAGTGAAATTTCAGGACTTGTTCAATCAGCAATGGCAGAACAACTATCAAGTTTTCTAGAAGAAAATCCAGCAATTGCAAAATCTGTTTTAGAAAAATGTATAAGTGCATCAAGAGCTAGAGAAGCAGCAAGAAAAGCAAGAGAATTAGTAAGAAGAAAAAATGCTCTAGAAGGTTCAACATTACCAGGAAAGCTAGCAGATTGTAGTGAAAAAGATGCATCTCTTTGTGAAGTATATATAGTAGAGGGAGATTCTGCAGGAGGAAGTGCAAAGCAAGGAAGAGACAGAAAATTCCAAGCAATATTACCATTATGGGGAAAAATGCTAAATGTTGAAAAAGCAAGAGCAGATAAAATATATGGTAATGATAAACTAAATCCTGTAATATTAGCAATAGGAGCAGGAATAGGCGCAGATTTTGATATAACAAAAATACGATATGGAAAAGTAATAATAATGGCAGATGCAGACGTTGATGGTTCACATATAAGAACATTGTTATTAACCTTCTTCTTTAGATATATGAAACCTTTAGTAGAAAATGGAAATGTATATTTAGCACAACCACCACTATATAAATTATCAAGAAAAGGAATGAAAGATGTATACTGCTACACAGATGAACAATTAGAACAAAAACTAACAGAACTTGGTAGAGAGGGAATGAACATTCAAAGATACAAAGGTTTAGGAGAAATGAATCCAGAACAATTATGGGAAACAACAATGAATCCAGCAACAAGAACTTTAGTTCAAGTAACAATGGATGATGCAATAAAAGCTGATGAAATATTTAGTATTTTAATGGGAGATGATATTGCTCCAAGAAGAGAATTTATTGAAAAAAACGCAAAATTTGTAAGAAATTTAGATATATAAAAAATCTAATAGCTCAGGTTCAACCCCTGAGCTATTATCGATAAAGCCTATATTAATCTTCAGCTAAAACCAAAATAAATAACTTTTTCACCTGGTACATATTACTATGCATTCAAGCAATTGGCCACTTATTTTAATCATTCGCTCGACTATAAAAACATCAAAAGAGACCACATTCCTCCCAAAGGGAATAAAAGCAATCCCTAAGGTAAATAAAAATTTAGATATTGATATAATCTTAACTCAGCTATAATATATACATTTTGACCATATAAACAAAGAAAAAACAAAATATAGCCTACATATACACATTATAACCTTCAGCTCCGACACCTTATAACCAAAAATAGCTATAAAATATCTTTGCTCGAACCATATAAAACCTTAAGAGACCCTATATGGCTCTTAGTTCAATTAATACAAACCTTATGATAATATTATGGCTTTTTTAAAAAAATATATTCATGAAATATTTGGAAAATTTGAGATTCAGTACATACCTGTCGAAAAATGTCGAACGATTTTTGTTGACAAATAAAAGAAATTAAGATAATATATTGTGCAGAGAAAGGAGTAACATTGAAAAATAAAAATAATACTGTCCAGCAATGGTTACCATTTGAAACAATTTTAGAAAATGGTATTATCAAATTAAAAAATAATTCTTATATTAAAATTCTAAATATATCGCCAATTAATTTCAATCTAAAGTCAAATCTTGAAAAAGAATCCATATTAAATTCATATAAAATATTTTTAAAAACTTGTAATTTTGATATTCAAATTTTAATCCAAAGTAATAAAGAAAATCTATCAAATCATATTTCAAAAATAGAAAAAAATAATTTAAATAATAATAATTTAAAAAATATTTCTAAAAAATATACTGAATTTATTCAAGAAATTAATAAAAAGAGAAAATCATCTTCTAAAAATTTTTATATTATAATAAAAGAAATTTCAGAAAATAAAAAAATAACAGAAGAAATGGAAAAAATAATTTGCGAAAAATTAAATGAAAAATATTTTAAAATAAAAGAAAGTCTTTCAAGGTGTGGAAATATTGCAACACAATATGATACAAAACAGGAGGTGGAAAATATTATTAATTCTTTTTTAAATACAAGAAAAGAATTAAATATACTATGAAAAAAATAACAAAAAAAATTGAAGGAATTATTACAAAAAAAGATGAAATATCTCCAGCATATATAAGTACAAAAAACCCAAAAAACATTGAAATAGATGGAATATATTATTCTGGAATAATTATTGTAAATTATAATAGAGAAAATATCGATTTAATCTTAAAAAAAATAATTGATACAAACATAAATATGAATATTTCAATATTTTATGAAAAACAAGACAGTTATAAAGTTATAAGAGACTTAAGTTATCAAATTGCAAATGTTGGTGTAGATTTGAAAGATGGAAAGACAAATAATATGGAAGTTGATATTGCAGCATTTACATATAATGATGCAAAATACATAAGAAAAGAAATACAAGTAAATAATGAAGATATATATTTTTTGTATATTTATTTAACAGTCTTTTCAAACAGCGAAAAAGAATTAGAATTTTTATTAAATAAAATAGAAGGAATAATAGAAAGCACTGGAATGCAAACAAGAAGAGCAAATTTTAGAGAAGAACAAATATTAATTTCTTGTTTTCCTTTTATGATAAACCATAAAGATTTAAAACCAGCAGCCAAAAGAAATGTTTTAACATCAGGATTAATAAGTACATATCCATTTATATCTTCAGCAATTTTTGATGAGGAGGGTATTTTTTATGGAACAAATATATACAATGAATCATTAGTTTTTATTGATAGATATAATGAAAATAAATATAAAAATGCTAATATGTGTGTTTTTGGAACAAGTGGATCAGGAAAATCTTTTTTTACAAAATTACAAATAATTAGATATAAATTATTAGGAATAGAGCAATATGTAATAGATCCAGACAGAGAATATAGTAATTTAGCAAAAGAATTACAGGGCACAATAATAAAAATTGGAGCGTCAACGCAAAGCTATATTAATGTATTAGATATTAGACAAGAATCGATAGAAGATGAAAAAGGTTATTTAGCGACAAAAATTAGTAGATTAATAGGTTTTTTTAACCTAATATTTGGAAACTTAGACGAAGAAGAAAAGGCAATTTTAGAAGAAAAAATAATTGAATGTTATAAGCAAAAAGGAATAACTTTTGATGACAATACACTTTATAAAAATGATAAAAATAAAATAAACATAAAACAAATATTCAAAGAAAGCAAAGATATGCCTTTATTAGAGGATTTATATGAAATATTAGGACAAGATAAAAAAACAAAAAAAATGCAAATAAAGCTAATTCCATTTATAAAAGGCTCATTAAATTTTTTTAATAATTACACAAATGTTGAATTAAATAATGAATTAATAATTGCTGATATTTATGAATTAGGAGAAGAAAATTTAAAATATGGAATGTACTTGTTTACAGATTTATTTTGGGACAAAATAAAAAAAGATAGAAAAATAAAAAAAGCAATTTATTTAGATGAAGTATGGAGATTAATTGGAGTAACCTCGAATAAAGATGTTGCGAGCTTTATTTATAAAATATTTAAAACAATTAGAAAGTTTGGCGGAAGTAGTATTGCAATAACCCAAGACATTTCAGATTTGTTCAGTTTAGAAAATGGAATATATGGAAAAAGCATAATAAATAATTCTAGTAATAAAGTTTTCTTTTCACTAGAAGAAGAAAACATTAATATATTAAGTGAATATACGAAATTATCAGAAAAAGAGAAAATTGAAATAAGATCATTAAAAAGAGGAGAATGTTTAATTTTTGCGGGAGACGAACATATTTTAACAAAAATAGAAAGTGCTGAATATGAAAAAGGAATAATTAATAAATAGAAATATAATAAAAAAAATAAAAAAATAAAAATTATTAAAATAGTTATTTAAAATAAGGAGATATTAATGAAAATTATAACAGCAATAGGAAACGAAGAGATTAATAAAAAAATGAAAGAAAATAAAATGGAGATAATTGGAAAAGATATTCAATATATGGAGGCAGTTATAGAGGTAATAGAAAAAAATCCAAGTGTAGAATTACTAATACTTAGCAGTATTTTGCCTGGAGATTTAAACATATATGAATTTATAAATATAATAAAATATAATAATCCAAAATTAGAAATAATAATTATATTAGAAAAAGAGAATCAAGAAATGAAACAATTCATGATATCAAAAGGAATTAATAATTTTTATTATAATAACAAAAATACAATAAATGAAATAATAGAAAAAATAAAAATAATAGAAAATAAAGAAAAAAATAAAAAAGCACTAGTAATTTTACATATAGTATGATATAATTGTAAATGTAAAGTTATAAATAATTATAAACAATAGGAGGATGACTAACAATGAATGTTGTCGAGAAAGTTAATTTAATATTAAAAAAGGCTAATATTTCCAAAGTAAACCTATCAAAGTATTTAGGAGTATCAAGACAGATGGTTTACAATTATTTTGATGGTGACGATTTATCAAAACTTCCAAATGAGAAGTGTCAACTACTATTTAATTTACTTGACGTCACATCAGAAAAAGAAATATTAGACATAAACATAACAAATGATTATCTTCAAAAATTATCTTATTCATCTTGCCATCTTCCATAAATGCCACATGGTAAAACTAAGTCATTTT
>OLOV01001287.1_pt1 | contig 20036 bp, 18 predicted proteins | sample 1672931 | NCBI WGS metagenome assembly OLOV01 (sample SAMEA3136738, study PRJEB25190) | human gut metagenome | biome: human gut; feature: human-associated habitat; material: faeces | place: Austria | collected 2013
CGAAAGCTGATGGGGATAATCATCAAAGCGATCTCGCTTAATTCCCACCTTTTCCAGCATATCAATGCAAATAGTCTCCGCCTCACGGCGTGAAACCTTGCGATGAGATTCCACAACCTCCATCATTTGCCGGCTGATACGCAGCGTTGGGTTCAGTGCCGTCATCGGGTCCTGAAAAATCATGGAAATGCCATCGCCACGCATCTCAACGTTTTCTTTTTCTTTGTTTTCAATCAGGTTGCGGCCGTTATACCAAATGCTTCCACCGGTAATAACGCCGGCAGGTTCAGGCAAAAGCTGAATTACCGAAAGTGCAGCCGTTGTTTTTCCCGCTCCGGTTTCACCTACAAAACCCAGACTCTCGCCTTTGTACAGCTCAACGTTAAGCCCGTTCACCGCATGCACAACATCTTCATCTGTCATATATTGCACACTCAGGTCTTCAATTCTCAGCAGAGGAGTATCGTTCATGTTTTTCCTCCTTATTTCAGCTTGGGATCCAGCGCGTCGCGTACGCCGTCGCCAAAGAAGTTAAACGCTAACACCAACACAATAATTGCAAGCCCGGGAAAAATGGCAAGATATGGTTGAGTCTCTAGATATGTGCTGCCTGCACGCAACACGTTGCCCCATTCCGGAATATGGGAAGGAATTCCGATTCCCAAGTAGGAAAGCGAGCTTGTAGAAAGCACCACTCCACCGATACCGATTGTTGCATTCACAATGATTGGTGAAAGCGAGTTGAGAATAATGTGTTTAAAAATGATCACGCCGTCGTTCGCTCCACAGGCTTTTGCGGCCTCAACAAACTCAGCATTCGCCATGTTGAGCACGGTGGCACGCGTTACTCTCGCATAAGATGCGATGCGACCAACGCCAAGCGCAATAATCAGGTTTGGGACTGTAGCGCCAAAGGATGCGATAATTACCATTGAAAGCAGAACTCCCGGAATCGCATAAATAACGTCCATGACACGCATGATGCAATCATCCAGTTTTCCGCCATAGTACCCCGCCAATGCGCCCAACGTTCCTCCAATAAAAATGGGATACGTTATCGAGGCAAGGCCAATCAGCAAGGAGATTCGGGCACCATAGATGATTCGGGAGAATACACATCTGCCGAATTCATCGGTACCAAACGGATATTGTAACGACGGTTTAAGCAGCAATGCCGAATAATCGTTATCAAATATAACATAATCTTCAAACGTGAGTGAGCTCCATACCGAAAGCGCAATCAGGAACACTACAATAAACGCTCCTGCCACAGCCATTTGGTTTTTAAATAGACGGCGTACCACATCTACCCATTTAATGGATACATCTTTGTTCTCTTGTTTGCATCGGCGGAAAATCACAAGTGCAAGCGCAAGCGCAAACAGGTTTCCGGATATACCGGAGAGCGCCAGTGGGATGGAGAGCCAAATCAGGCGTTTATCGATCTCCTTCTGTGTCACACGCTTTGCGATCATAACCGTAGCAATTATATAGAACACTGTAAGCGCGGCAAGCAACCCCATTCCCAGAAAAAACGTACTCGCTACATACTCTTTAAAGAGGTTTAAGCAAGATACGAGTGCTGCCGCCACATTCGTCATGATCATGTAGATGCAAAGCTGATATTCAATCGTTGGATTCCTTTTAAGCAGAATGCCGCCTGCGGCAAACGCAAAGAAGTTGCCGGTAACAAGGAACAGGAACATTGGGATGCCCAACAGCCTCGTCAGCCTAGAATTGTCGCCCGAAAGCAGTTCTGCTTTCAACTTTCGGGAAACAAAATAAATGTATCCCAGCTCGAACACATATGCACCTGTCAACATTATGAAAAACGGGTTAAAAGATTTTTCATACATGTCATAAATATTCAAAGCAAAGATCAAAACGAATACCGCCGTTGCCCCTAAAGCAATCGCAATCACCCTGTGCTCTGTATGCATGTTAAGCATTTGTTTTTTGAAGCGACGGTAAAATTCCGATGCAACATTAACTTTTGCAGGCTTACGCACGTTTTTCATGTCGCGCTCCTCCTTAATAATTCCGCAGCCGTGTTTTCAGGCGCGGATCCACAAATGTGTAAATCAAGTCTACGATCAGGTTTGAAATGGAGATCGCCGCCGCAATGTAAATGACGCCTCCGATTACAACAGGGGTATCCGGCAGGAGCGTGCTGGACGAAATGTATTCGCACATACCCTTAATGTTGAACACCTTTTCCGTTGTAGCGGCGCCGCTCAGTGTTGCAGCAAATGACATACCTATAACTGTAATAATTGGCAAAAGCGCATTTTTCAGGATATATCGCGATACGACCTTGTTTTCCGGAAGTCCTTTTGCGCGTGCCATCATAACATAATCTTGCCGTGCGACTTCAAGCATGGAGGAACGTGTCATGCGGGCAATTTGCGCTGACATGCCAGTACCAACTACAAAAGCGGGCATAATAAGTGTAAGGAGATTTTCTGCTTGGTACATCGCCGGAAGCCATTTTAGTTGAATCGAGAATTCCAGAATCAAAATTAATCCCAGCCAGAAATTTGGGATGGAAAGCCCGAGCAATGCAACTAGCATCAAAGCGTAGTCTAACCCCGAATACTGCTTTATTGCGGAAATAATGCCCGCAGGCATTGCAATGAGCAGTGCTACCGCAAGCGAAGCAATTCCCACAACAAGCGTCACGGGGAACTTTCTCGATATTGCTTCCCCGATGTCCTGATTTCCAACGTAGGAAGACCCAAGGTCAAATGTAACGACTTTCCGGAATGTGTTCCAAAGCTGCACATGATATGGCTCGTTCAGGCCATATACGCGGCGGAAATTTTCAACCGCTTCCTTCGGTGCGTCAGGCCCGAGAACACTTGCCGCAGGGTCTGTTGGTGAAATAAAAATAATAGAAAACACCACGATCGTCACACCCATAAGCACAAATACCATCATAATAATGCGTTCAACAATATATTTTACATATGGTTGCGCATAGATAATTGCCAGAAGATATAGGGGGAAGGAAACAATAAGCGAAAACGCGAAAAACAGTTTTGATTCCAGCATCTTCTTCAGTGTATCCATCAGCCGGGCGCCTTGTCGGCTATGCTGGCGAGCGATTGCTTCCTCCGCCTGGCGGCGAAATTCATTTTCCAATGCATGATCCAGTTGCTCCGATGACATGGAAATGCCAAAGTATTCGTTTTTACGCGTAAGCTCTGAATGCACCTCTTCGCGTAATACCGCAGCCTCAGCAGTCCTGCAGAACTCCCGATACCCGCCTCCTTTTTTCTGCCCCTTCCGTTGTGCGCATGCATGGATGATTGCTGTGGGAATCAGTGTAAAAAGGCCGCAGATCCACATCAAAATAAAATAAACATGGTTGTTCCGCATCCGTTCAAACGTTTTTGCTGCGGCAGCTATTGTTTTGCTGTAAGACCATCGCGCGTTTCTCATGCTCTCTCCCTTCTTTTCTACTTAAATGCTGCTTGTTTCGTTTGAATTACTTGTTTTTATACAGTGCCGCATCATCCCCGAACGTGCTGGCCAGTCCCGTTCCTGCCACAAATGCGTTGTATGCTTCTTTATAGTCCTTGCCATGATAGCGCACGGTCGTCTCCGTAATGCGCTCTGTGTTCGGCGCCATCATCGCCTTCCATGCCTGCGCTTCCGCACTGTAGCGCACATCAATTTGCACCGGGCCTTTGACCGTCATCGGCTTGATTCCTTCTGCCTTAAGGTTTACAAGTGCCGCTTTTACTTCATCACGGATCATCCGTGCCGTAACATTTGGATGAATACAACTTGCAGCACCATTACTGATGCATTCTTTTACAACAACAGCATGGATGCCTGGAATATTTTCCTTTGCATCAGCTGTTACAATATCATCACCAGAAATAAATACAACAGGTGTCCCATAATAACCGATCATATATCCGATCAGTTCATATTCTGAAATAACCTTGCCATTCAAACGCATTTCCACCATAGAGCCATATGCATAGCTGTGACTAATCACACCCTTTGACCCTTTGCGTGTATGGTATCCAACCAAAAGCGCCGCATCGAACCCTTTTTGCGCTCCTTCCGCCATGGTGTATGGTCTGTCAGCGCCTGAGCAAAGCACAACGCGTTCGTCCAAGTCCATGATACGCAAATTATCGCCGCCATTATGCGCGTCATTTACAAACACCGTATTTGCTCCCGCCTCAAATGCGCCGGCTGCCGCAGCGTTAATATCCCCCGCCATCAGCTTTCGCGCGTAATCGTATTCCGTATGTCCGGGCATTACCTGTGCTAGTTTGTAAATTCCCGAAATCCCTTCAGCATCCATTGTAATGTATACTTTCATCCCATCTCTCCTCACTTATTTGCTTCCTCTGTTGTTGTGCCTCGGTTTAAATACACTAAAGAATATCGAATTCTGTTTATGATAATATATTATTGTATCCAAGCTTTAGTTTGCAATTGCATTTTATACTTTTTTTGCATAAATGCCATTGCATTTTATCTGCAAATCATTTATTTTATAATTATTGATAAATACAGTTTACAGGAGGACTCATGAACAGCCGATACCGCCGCTTTTTATTCCAAAGCAAAAGCAATTACCATATTTATGTTGGCGAGGGTTATACAGGTTCCGTGGAACCGCATCGTCATGAGTTTCATCAATGCATGTATATTATTGAAGGGCAAATTTTGGAAAACCAGTTCGGGCGGGAAATATTACAACGTCCCGGTGAATGCTTTTTTACGCCAATTAATGTTGAACACAGCCTGTATATTTTTGAGAACACACGATATTATTGTCTTTCCTTTTCGCAAAATATAGCAGATATCCTGTTTTCATACTTTCAGGGTTTGCGCCGCGACTTTCAAAATCTTCCATCTGCAATTAAACTTTCTGATGAAGTGCAGGGACGGTTGTGCCATTGTTTTGAATGCCTGCTTGACGAGCAGAGCTACGATAATACCTCGCCCTTTCAGGCAGGGCATTTCCTTGTTATTTCGGCTCTAATTATCATGCTGCGCGATGCCTATACTGCTGCCCATCATCCTTTTCCGATGTTGCCAACCCAGACCAATGAAGAATATCCCGAATCCGCGGTGCAGCGTGTCATACAGCATATCAACGCAAATTATGACCAGCCGCTGTCTGTCGATGAATTGGTACATATCAGCATGCTTTCCAAAAGTGCTTTCTATAAGGCATTCCAACAATGCACAGGGCAATCTGTAAAGCAATATCTTGTTGAGGCACGCATAAAGGAAGCAATGCGCCTTATGAGTGTTGGCCGGCTTTCCTTAAATGAAATATCTCATCGTGTAGGTTATGATGATTTTTCTACGTTTTATCGAAACTTTGTGAAGGTCAACGGAGTTTCCCCCGCGCAATATCGTAGCAACATTACGCTGATTCCCAATCAAGAATAAAGGCCTTTCTGCACACGCAAAAGGATATTAATGAGAAACGTCGAATTACGTTGCCGTGAGCTTAAAGGCGGGCGACAATATTTCCACGGACGATATCACGCCGGCAAACGCCGCGCTTTCCTCCATGCCATCCAATATTCCGCTTATTGCTGAATATGCCTATTCGCGCTATGATCCCGATTTTGCAGCCCCTTGCAAATGGACCCTCAAATTTTATTACGGCGCCGCAAAATACTCGCGGATTATCTTTATGTAATCCTCTGCGCACTTGGAAAAATAATCGCTCCTGCGCCTTGCCGCAACAAGCTCTATGCTCGTACTCGGTTTCCCTACGGAAAAGCTCCGCACTCGTTTCTGTGAAGGGATATACTTCAAATGTGTTTCTACGATAAAGCCGCAACCAAGCTCATTTTCCACAAGGTGCAGTGTGCCTTCGATGCTGCGTGTCTGCATTGCAATCGGCGGCTTAATCCCGGCTTCTGCAAGGAGTTGGCGCGCAATGCGTCCGGTGGTTTGGTCGCTCTGTTGAAGGATGAATGGTTCATGTTTAAAAAGCTTCAGGTCAATCCATGGATAACGCAGATCCGGAAGCGTTTCCCCATGTCCAGCAAGCGGATGATTTTCCGGCACCATGAGCAAAATTTCCTCCTCTGAGAGCACCTCATACTGAAGCTGCGGATGGCGTGATGTATAATTAAATATCACCAGATCCACCGTGCCATCAAGCAACATTCGTTCAAGGTTTTCGCTGGAATCCTCTTGCAAGGTTATTGCTGCGTTTGGATAGAGCGCCTTAAATTTCAGCATCGTCATCGGTACCATGTAAGACGAACGGTTGAATTGATAGCCCAGTGCAAGGCGTCCGCATGCCTTGGATGCGAACTCCGCAAGCTCATTGTCCATATCCGCCTGAATGCGCAGAATGCGACGGGCGTAATCAACATACCGCTCGCCCGCATGGGTCAGCAAGTAGCGGTTTCCGTTGCGTTCAAACAGCCGTACGCCGAGCGATTCCTCACAGGTATGCAAAAATTTTGAAAGCGTTGGTTGCGATAGATATAGCGACTCTGCTGCTTTTGAGATATTCCTGTACCGTTCAATTGCCAACACATATTCAAGTTCACGAAACGACATGACCTACCTCGCGGTATTACTTAAATCTATATTTTTAATTGTAACTATGAATTTTACATATGTCAAATCATGAATTATACTGGTTACAATTTAAAACTTTACGGTCGCGACGCAAAGTTTACCCATCTCCCCCTCATTATAGGATCATTTATCAAGGAGGAACCAACTTTGGCAACCAAGGATAACTTTTTCCAAACTTCAGATGGGCTATGGCTGTATTTTGAAGTAACTGGCGAAGGGCGCCCGATCGTGCTTATCCCCGGCTTCGGCGAAGCGCTCACCATGTGGAAATACGCTGTACCCGTGCTTTCTCAGCGTTTTAAGGTGGTTTGTCTTGATCCCCGCGGCCATGGCCGCTCCATGAAAGCCGCCGGAAACAACCGTCAAATTCGTATGGCGCAGGACATCCGCGAACTCATTGACCATCTTGGCCTCGAAGACGTGCTGCTCGTCGGCCACTCACTTGGCGGTGCGCAAGTGGCAACGTATGCTGAAACGCAGAATGAGCACAAACTGCGCGGCATGATTCTTGCCGATGCAACAATGTTTGGTTTCAGCGATGCAGAATGGAACCACCATAAAGCCAACCATTACAACATAGACAACTGGATTGCCCGCATGACGCCCTATTGGACGGATCCCGTTGCGTATGCGGCAAAGGGACGCGCAAACTCCCCGCTTTCCCCCGAAGATGCAGAGATGATGTATCAAGCTTCTCTTCAGATTCCGCCGTTCGTTGGGCTCGAGTATCATCTGGACACCTATTTCACCGATAACATGACCCCGCTTTCCAAGCGCACCATCCCGGTTGCCACCTTCGTCGCGCACTCCGCTTACCATGATGCGTGGGAATCCGGCCATGAGGCAATCAAGCGGCTTGTAAATTCCCCGCTTGCGATGTGCTATGAGTTCCACTGCGACAATCACTTTTTCCCCATTCTTGAAGCTGATAAGTTCAACGAATGCGTCCTTGATTTCAGCGATAAAATCGATGCGCTGAACCAATAAACTTTTTGCCATTCCAATTTATTTGCAGGAGGTATCCACGTGAATATGGCAGTCCTTTCCCTTATCTTTTTGGTGCTCGTGCTGGTGCTCGGGTTCTGGAAAAAAGTCAATATGGGCTATCTCGCAATGGGCGCAGCGCTCATCCTCGGCCGCATTGGCGGCGTTGCAGATAAGGCCATTATCTCAAGTTTCAACACAAGCCTGTTTGTTTCCCTCATCGGTCCAGCCTTCCTGTTCAGCATGGCGGTAAATAACGGGACGATCGACCTGCTTGCGAAAAAGATCCTTCGCCTTGCCGGAAAAAGCACACACATCGTTCCCCTGCTGATTGCGTTGTTGACCTTCGCGCTCAGCGCACTCGGTTGCGGTAATATCCCCACTTTTGCGATCCTTCTTCCGCTGTCCATCGTTATCGCGCTTGAGCTCGGCATTGACGCCATCGCAATGGCACTCATCGTCACCGTTTCTTGTAACCTCGGATGCATGTCGCCCGTGTCTAATGCCGGCATCATCCTGACGAACCTCATTGCAGAGACCCAATTCGCCGGACAGTATTCTTGGGAAATCTTTGGAAATGCCTGCATCGCCTGGCTCATCTCAGTTCTCGCGTTCTATTTTATCTACAAGCTTTACAAGCCCAACGCTGAAAAACTTGAGATGTTCAAGGATTTGCCCAAGTTCGACAAGAAGCAGAAGCTTACTCTTGTGGCCTGTGCCGCTGTGGTGATTGTCGTGTTTGCCTTCGGCGTCAACATTGGCCTTGCTGCGCCGCTTGCCGCCGTTATTCTCGTCATCTTTGGCGTAGCGAACGATAAGGCTGCCATCAAGATCATGCCCTGGGGCACCTATATCCTCGTTTGTGGCGTGAGCATGCTCATGGCTGTTGTCAAAACGCTTGGCGGCGTTGATTTGTTGGTAGATGGCCTCACTTCCGTGATGAGTACGCATACCGTCAACCCCATCATCTCGCTTGCTTCCGGCATTCTCTCGTGGTTCAGTTCCACCACCGGTGTGGTTATGCCCACTATGATTCCCACGGTGCCTGGCATCATGGAAACTTTCCCGAACATCAGCTACAGTGCGGTTATCTGCGGTATTACCATCACCTCCTTCTTTGCGGCTTACAGCCCTGCCTCCACCGGCGGCGCCGGCGTGCTTGCGCAGTATTCCATCTTTAACAAAGAAGCAAGTGAACAGGATTCCAACAAACTGTTTATCCGCCTGTTCCTGACCTCGGTTGTTGCGGTGATCGCAAGCGTTGTGCTTTCTGCAATCGTCGTATTCAACATCTTTTAATTTCCGCATTTGTTAAAGGACGAATGTATTATGCATCTTGAAATTCCCTGTTGCATCCTGCGCGGCGGCACCAGCAAGGGCGTTTACCTTATGGAAGGCAGCCTGCCGCCCGCGGGAGCCGCGCGCGATGCAGCTCTGCTGCGCCTGATGGGAAGTCCAGACCTCCGCCAAATCGACGGGTTGGGTGGCGCTACCTCAGTAACAAGCAAAGTTGCCATCATCAGTCCCTGCGAAGATGCGTGCGCAGATGTGAATTATACCTTTGCGCAAGTAAGCATCGATAAGCCAGTGGTATCCTATGCCGGAAACTGCGGTAACATCTCATCCGGCGTTGGGCCGTTCGCAATTGAAAGCGGTCTGGTTTCGGCATGTGACGGAGTAACGCCCGTGCGCATCTACAACACCAACACGCAGAAAGTCATTATAGCTCACGTACAAACGCCGGGCAAAAAGGTTTGCTATGATGGCAATGCCTCCATTGCCGGTGTACCCGGCACGGCGGCACCGGTTCGACTTTCATTTGAACGCCCTGCAGGCTCGGTCACAGGCATGCTGCTTCCCACGGGCAACACAACGGACACCCTGGATGTCCCCGGTGTCGGAACGCTTCGCGTATCCATTGTGGATGCCGCAAACCCGCTTGTTTTCGTGATGGCACATGACCTTGGGCTGACCGGCAAGGAGCTGCCCGCTGAAATAAATGGGAACAGCGCCCTGCTTCTGCTGCTTGAACGTGTCCGCGCGGCTGCCGCGCTCCGTCTTGGTTTCATCAATACGCTGGAAGAATCTGCCACGCGCTCTCCGGGTGTACCAAAGCTCACGCTTATCGCCCCTGCGGAAGACTATACCACACTCACGGGAGAAACCGTTTCTGCCGCATCGGTCGATATTCTTGGACGCATGATGTCTATGCAGAAGGCGCATGAAACTTATGCTCTTACAGGCGTGATCTGCACGATTTGCGCGGCATGTATCCCGGGAACGCTCGTACATGCGCTTGCCGCAAACCGTCAGCGGTCGGATCATCTTGTTATCGGCCACCCAGGCGGCACACTGGAGGCCGGCATTGATTGCTCCCTTCGCCCCGATGGTATGCTGGACATCAAAGATGCCTACAGTTACCGCACCGCCCGCCTCCTCATGCGCGGCACGGCCTATATTTAACAGAGCCGGCACGCGGAAGCGGAATAGGTTTCGGAGTTCCATTAAGCCCTGGGTGCCATGGGCTAAAACTACAGCGGCGCAAAAAACAACATGGGAGCCGGCCACGTGGCTCGGTTCCCATGTTGCTATGTGGGGCATATTATGCAAATCTATTGATGCGGATCAACAGTCCGTTTCGTCTTTTTCGATTGATGAGCTTCGGCAGCTCGTTTTGCCCTTTTCGATTCTTCATAAAGCATTTTGCGTATTTTCAACGCGGCTCTCAGCTTTCCTTCACATTCTTCACAAATTATGCGGCCTTCACCACAATACTCGCCGCACACCATACAGTATAAATCACATTCACGCATTTCCGACTTTCCCCTCATCCATCGATCGTGCTAAAAAACACTGCGCTTTTGCCTGCGAGGTAGCGTTCACTCGGTGGCTTCCCCATTGCTGATGTTCTTATCTTCCGGATGTACTTCCCCGGCAGATCTGTTGCAGAACACGGTTACCCTGGTTTTGCCGCCGTAAGTGCAGGTATACAGCACCAAATCGTATCCGCTGTTTTGGACGGCTTCCACCTCCGTGGGGTTGAGCGTGTCCACGAGAGCAACCTCATAGGTGTTTACCGTGCCATCCATATCCGTGAAAAGCACGGCATCGCCCGCTTCAAGTTCAGCCAAGTAGCCGAAGTGCCGCTTGTAATTGTGGGCTGCGATAACAAGATCGTCCGTTTTCGATGAGTCGAACTGGCGACAGGGCGCAATTTTCAACTTTTCATAATCCCATTCGGACATGATGGGCAAATCAAGTTCCAACACGGGAATGGATAAATAGCCGATATATCCGTGCCCGTCGATTTCCACCACCGTCAATTCCGGGTCAAACGGCTCGGGAGTTTCCGCAGATTCCCCGGCCTCCTGCCCTGCTGCGGGGGTGACCAAAGGCGCAGGCGTGATCCTTTCTTCAATGATGGCGCGCACATCGATCAGCCGTTCGTTGGATTCCCGCCCTGCCTGCCTGTCCTCATAATAATTTGAGAAAACAAGGAGCAGCGCTGCGAGAATTAGCACCGCTCCTGCAAGCACGAGTATGACACCCGCCCGTTTATGCACGTTTGTCCTTCCTCTTCTTCAGGATCATGATGATGCCGAATGCGACAAGCAGCACGCCGAGCCCGCACAGCACCGGGATCGGCCAGTTCAGCTGACCCGTTTGCAGAAGCGTTGCGGTGTTGGTGATCGTTACCGTGCCATAGCGCGCATTATAATACAGCGGACAAAATCTGTGTTGCATTGATGCTGGTCGGGTGAGAAGCCAGGACAAAGTCCATCAATTCATCTACCTTGAAGCGGCCGGCCGACAGGAGCGTGTCGATCTGCGCTCCTTTGAACGGCAGAACAATCCCCACGCTCCGCAAGTCCACCTGGGCCCGTCCGCCTCCGCTATGGAGCGCCGGGGCATACAAACTAACCTTGGCAACCTGAACCGGGACATCGTATCCGCAAACCGCCTCTTTGATTCCATCCGCCGGGTCATCCGGGATTTGAAAAACTGGCTGGCGGAAATCTCCGAAAAAATGAAAGAGCAGTCGGTGCGAGAGCCGGAGGAACAGAACCTTGCCGAAGTCCTCTCCGCCTATATGACGCTCCGCCATGACGGGCGGGCTGACTGGTCGAGAGCCGGACAGACGAAAGCTCAGGTCAACGATTTGAAGAAGATGTCGGCGGCAATCATTTTCTTGCAGTCCCGCAACATCACCACCGTTCAGAAACTGGGGGCGCATCTGGACGAAGCCAGGGCAACGGCAAACGGCCTGCGCAATCAAATCAGGAGCAACGACAGACGCATCTCCACCATTGACGCCATCATAGAAGCCGCCGTAGTTGTCCGGGAGTTGAAGCCCCTTCACGACCAGTATATGAAAATCGGCTGGAAGTCGAGGAAAGAGAAGTTTGCCGGAGAACACGTTGACGAACTGCAGCGGTTCAACCGGGCGTTCCGGCTTTTGAAAAAGTACGAGGTCACGCTCCCTCTCGATGTGAAGCCGCTCCGGGCAGAGCAGGCCGCATTGAAGAAATCCAGCGCAGGCCTGACCTCCCAGCTTGAAGCAGTGCAGAGCAGTCTTGACGAGTTGAAACAGGTGCGCTGGTGCGTCCGTCAGGTTCTGCCCGACGCCTTGCCCACCATCATTGACGGGAAGCAATCGGTGCTGGAACAGCTTGAAGCCAATCATCGGAAAGCACAGCGGGCGCAGGAACAGAGCCAGCATACGCTGACCCGCAAGCTGAATGTCAATGTATCAGACTTGTTCAATGATTTTGGCATCGTCTATATTGGCAACCAGCGGACAAGCGACCGCAAGACTTTTACTCTGCTCCGAAAACAGGGGCCAGAGGCCGGTGACGATATGACGATGAATGACGATTAAATCAGGTATGCCCCGGCATAGAAAATACCGTCATTTATCGTCACTATCGTCATTGAGGATTACACACAGGGAGGCATCCGGAGGAGTGTCTCCCATTTTTATGGAGGTATGCAGATGAACAACGACACGATCAAAGCCACACGGACCAACAACAAGCAGGACGGCAGCTTCTCCATGCAGATGGACAACACCACCTATGTCATCGGCGTCCATTTCAGCAAGACCAGCAGAGAAACGCTGGAGGACAAGGTGAAGCGGCTCATCCAGCGTGATGTGAAGGACGGGAATTTCTAAATCCAAAAATTTTTGCGGGTGTTCCCTTTTTCTATCTTGACAAAACTCACCCGAACCGTGGTGCTCATCAGTAGCCTCGGAACCCCACAGCCACTGGTTGTTGTAAGTGGTACCATCATTCACGATTACCTCGCCAACAGGGTACCCCGGTTGGTTGTGATAGCCGTATACCTCTTCGATTCCCTCTTCCGTAACCAAAACAGCACATTCCTTTGCTCCGTCCCCTGTCTCTTCTGCATGCTGAAAAATAAAATAAATGGTGTTTTCAGCGCCGCGCTGATCCACCTCAAGTGCAAAGGCTGCAAGGGTCGCGCTGTGTCCGTCATGGCCGCATTTGTGTGACACGCCGGGAATCTCCGATCCATAAGGAAGCGAAATTGTTTCATCGATCGGGAGCGCGTCAAAATCAGCCCGGAACGCTATTTTATGTGCTCCTGGCGCAGCGGAGTACTTTGCATAAAACCATGCGCCTCGGTCAACGATTTCAAGAGATGTATGTTTGTCCAAAAAATCAATCAGGTACGCCTTTGTCCAGGTCTCGTGGTTGGATCGTTCCGGGTGCCGGTGCAGCGCATGGCGCAGAGCAACCGCCAGTTCATAGTTTTTAGGATCCATAGCACATCGCCTCCACAGCAATGGAACATTCAAATGAAGAATTCCGGCAATGGTTTACGCGAATCCATTGCCGGAAAAAGTGTTCATTAGCGCTTAACGCCCAGATATTCTTCCTGGACGCTTGCGTTTTCGGCTAGCTCCTGGCCGGTGCCTTCCAGTGTAATGTTTCCTGTGTTAAGCACGTAGGCGCGATCCGTTCGGGGGCGATGCTGTAATAGATTCGGATATTGGAAAAATCTTTTTTGATCTGCGGGAAAAGGGCCTGGGCATCATCCAGCAGGGTTTCGGAAAAGGAAAGGCAGTAATACACCGTATCGTTTGCGAATCCATATAGGCTGTGTTCCCGCCCCAGCGGGGTCAAGAAGGCCTCCCCCTCCACCTGATAGTATTTCGTTCCATCCTGTATCTGCGTAATGCGTCCTTTTTTCACAAACAGGCATTGCCAAAATGAATGCGTATGCGGATGCTCATAGGCACTGACCCTCACATCACGATAGAATAATGATAGTACCCGCCATTCTGAAAAAGGAACCGCCGCTTGCTGTTGTTCATGCCCGCTACCTCTCCTCGTGCCCTATTCATTTTCTGTGACAACCACATTATAGCATCAGTTTGTGGAGTGCGTACCTCCTTTTTCCCAACTTTTCTACAAGTTCCCATAAATTTCTACTCAATTCGCATCCATGATGCCAATATTGAAAAAGCAAATCCGGTAAGGTATACTAAATAAACTTGGTTCGTATCTGTGTCCCGGCATATAAAACATAGCATTGAGGTGGCCTATGTCAATCTGGATTCAAAACGCCAAAATTGCAACCATGGATTCCGCCAACCCGCTGGCTGAGTCGGCAGTCGTTGTTGGCGGTTTCTTCGCATTTGTCGGCAGTCTGCAGAATGCGGAAGCCTATCTGCAGACACATCCCTGCCCCGACATTTCCGTTTTGGACTGCGGCGGCGAATTTTTGATGCCCGGTTTCAACGACAGCCATATGCATTATTTGCATTATGCAAAATCCAAATCCTCCGTTGATCTCACAGGCTGTACTGCGCTTTCCGAGGTTATCCTCCGCATGCGCCGCGGCTTTGAGCAAAGCTACCGCCCGGATTCCGGTCTCTGGCTGATCGGTGAAGGTTGGAATCAGGACTATTTCACCGATGAAAAACGCTTCCCCACCGCCAGGGATCTCAATGCGATCACCACGGAATATCCCATTCTCATCATGCGTTCCTGCTTTCATATCGGTGTGCTGAATCAAAAAGCAATGGAGCTTTACGGCATTTCTGCTGATACCGCAAGCCGGTTCGGCGCATGTGTGGAAACGGATGCGCGAGGTATCCCCAACGGCGTAGTAAAAGAAGAAGTCCTGGATGATATCAAGTCCTTTCTCCCCGCCCCGAGCGCACAGCAATTGTTGGATTTGCTGGTAGATACACAGGCCGATCTGTTCCGCAGCGGCATCACCAGCGTTCAATCGGACGATCTGAAATATATGCCCACGGATTCTGTGTATACCATTCTGTCGCTTCTGCGCGAGGCAGGCGAAACCGGACGCCTTCGCCTGCGCATTGCCGAGCAGGCGCTGCTGCCACAAAAAAGTGAACTCGATCAGTTTTTATATGAAAAGGGAATCGACGACAGCTATGGCAACCGCACGTTTAAAATATCCTGCATCAAGCTGCTCGCGGATGGCTCGTTAGGCGCACGGACGGCGCTTATGCGTAAACCATACTACGACGCTCCGGATACGAAAGGCTTGGCGGTATACGATCAGGCGTCTCTTGATGCCCTTGTGCTCGAGGCACACAAAAAAAACATCGCTGTGGCAATTCATGCAATCGGAGATGGTGCAATCGAACTCTGCCTGAATGCGTTTGCGCGCGCACGGCGTGAGTATCCGTATTTCCATCCCCGCCACGGCATCGTGCATTGCCAAATCACGGACGCTGAACAGTTGCGCCGCTTTAAGGAGCTTGATGTTTTGGCCTATATCCAGCCAATTTTTCTCGATTATGACATCCATATCGTTACCGATCGCGTAGGGCCAGAGCTTGCCAGCACCTCCTATGCTTGGAAAACCTATATTGATTCCGGTGTACATACCGCTTTTGGGACGGACTGCCCTGTGGAATCCTTCCGGCCGCTTCCGGGGATTTATTGTGCTGTTACCCGGTGCGATCTCAAGGGCAATGGGCCGTTCCTTGCTGAACAGCGGCTCACACGCGAGCAAGCGCTCTATGGCTATACCGCTGCCGGTGCATATGCTTCCCATGACGAGGCCGTAAAGGGAAAAATCAAAGCGGGGATGTATGCCGATTTCATTACGCTTGACACCGACCTGCTCACTTGCCCCGCCGAGGCCTTGCTTCGTGCGAATGTGACACGTACCTATATCGATGGAACGTGCGTCTATAATAATGTGCAAAGATGAAAGCCGCTGCTTAATTTTTTGATGTGACGCTGGCTTCCCCACCGCTGTTTTCCCGCATTTACGCCAATAAGAGCTTGCCACAGCGAAAGCTGCGGCAAGCGGCATATAAATTCCAATCCGAATGATGCTCTTGAAATAAAAGCTTGCGCAAATCAAAAATGCTCTATATAATTTGAATTAATATCCATGAACGAATGCACAAAACGCTCTTTTCAGAGCACGAAAGTTAATAGTAGCAAAAATACGGAACTACCTTCAATATGAATTACGTTTCTTTTTAAAATACCTTGTATCAAGGGATTAAGGAGGCAAACAAATGCGCATATTCATCAGTGCCGACATCGAAGGCATCACCACTACAACGCTTTGGGAGGAATGCAACCGAACACAGCCCACCTATGCAGCCGCAGCGCAACAGATGACAAACGAGGTCAAAGCAGCCTGTGAAGGAGCCATTGATGCGGGAGCTGATTTTATTTTAGTAAAGGATGCACACGCAAGTGGAACCAATCTTGATATCCGCCAGCTGCCTCGCTGCGTAGAGCTGATCCGCAGCGGATGTGGCCATCCGTATACGATGGCTTACGGTGTGGATCAGGGTTTTGATGCCGCCATGTTCATTGGATATCATTCAGCCGCAGGCAGGAATGGCAGTCCTCTCTCTCATACTTTTTCGCAAAAACCACTCGAAGTACGCCTGAACGGAAAGATATGCAGCGAATTTATGCTGTTCAGCCTGGTTGCCAACTATGAGAAGGTGCCTACCGTGCTTTTAACCGGCGATAAAATGCTCTGTGAAGACAGCACCGCCATGTATCCGCTGCTCAAAACGGTTGCAGTAAAGGAAGGCTTCGGAAGCATGACGCGCAGCATCCATCCCGAGCTTGCCTGTGAACGCATCCGGGCAGCCGCATGCGCTGCCTTAGAGCAGGATCTATCCAAAGGCCTCATTGATATGCCAGAAAAATTCATCTTTGAAATTACATATAAGGAACATGCAAATGCCGTTTCCATGTCCTATTATCCCGGCTTTTCCCTCGTAGGCGACCGCACCATTCGCATGGAAACCGCAAATTATGTTGATGTCGTCCGCGCGGTCAAGTTCGTGCTGTAAGAATAAGTATACTCTTTACCAAGTATGCCCTGCAAACATCGGAGACTTTCGGATAACGGAATGGCAGCGCTGCGGCTATTGGTCGTTTCCGGCAGTCTCCAATGTAACGTGTTTATCGCCTTCATAAAATCATATGCCGAATACATTATCCTGAGAGACTGACCGTTACACTGTTTCAAGAAGTTTGGTCTACAGCAATGAATCTTGCTTATTATCGGAATTTCATACAAATTGTTGAATGCGGCACGATTTCAGCCGCTTCACGGAAGTTATTGATTGCACAGCCTGCATTAAGCTCGCAGCTAAAAACAATGGAACGAGAGCTTGGAGCTGACCTACTTGAACGTTCTGCTCGACGGGTTACCTTGACAAATGCCGGCAAAATCCTTTACGAGAAAGCCAAACTCATACTATCGTTGCAGGATGCAGCGGAAAAGGAAATCCAAGCATGCGTATGCGGCAGTCGAGGAACTGTCATGCTCGGTGCTACCCCGGCTATGCCAGACGCTTTATTTTCAAGCATACTGACTTCCTTTCGCAGAGAAAATATGGATGTCTTACTCGATTTATACGAAATGAGCTCCGCGGCCATTATTGAAATGCTGAAAGAAGGCGGTATAGAAGTTGGACTGATCCGGAATTATGGAGAAAAGAATTCGCAGCTTACAGTATGGTCAGCTTATGAAGAGCATCCGACCGCCGTATATAAAAGGGGAAACCCTTGGCTGTCTTCCGCTATTTTACGCGTACCAATAAAGATGCTGCGCGATGTCCCGCTAAGCGTATCACGTGAATTCTACCAAGCGCTGAAGGAAAGCTGCGATGAATTCCAGTTTGAGCCCTCTCTCATCTCAATATGCACATCACGTGCTGCCACCTTGCTTTGGGCCGAAAGCGGTTTAGGGGTTGCTATCGTTGACGAATCTCTTAACGAGTCCCGTGACGAAGGTGATTTATGCTTTCGCCCGCTAAATAGCAAAAATATGCAGGCACAGCGCTTGCTTGTAACGCACGAAGCGCATCAACCTTCCGCTGTTGCAAAAACTTTTTTGGAATACTGCCGTCTTAGGTTAGAACTTAAAACGGAAAAGCATATTGATTCTATATAGTTCCCATAAATAAGCCATATTTTACTTTTTTTATTTATAGCGATACAATCAATGCAACGAATAAAGGCATGCGTTTACGAGGTAGTTAGCGTTCCCGCACAAGTTGTCAGTTGTTTTTGCATCAATTTTACAATAGTGTTTTTGGAGCTGTTTCCCCACAAAAAAACTTTGGTAGCAGATGACGAACTAGTATCCAAATTTTCTCGGATGACTCAATGATTTAACTAAAGGATTAGTATATGCATTCTTTAATTTAAAATAAAAACAAGGAGGAACGGATCATGAAAAAGACACTGTGCCTATTGTTGGGGGTCATGTTACTTCTCTCATGTTTCTACATGATTGCAGGTTGCAGCACTCCAACTGATGAGCCCCCCTCGACTTCCACCCCTGGACCTGACGCTTCTGCCAATCAAGCTGGCGGCGATGAGGGAAAACTAAAAATCATTTCTTACGCAAACGGAGGAGAGCCTCCCGTGCTGGAGCCCGTTATGAGCAACTACGCCAAAACCTCCATTTTGGTTTATAATCTGTTTTGCGGGTTGACTCGCATTGGTCCAGACGGTGTAGCAGAACTTGCTTACGCTGAATCGTATACTACGAGCGATGATGGGCTTGTTTGGACGTTCAAGCTCCGCCCGGGAGCGAAGTTTTCCGATGGAACCGAACTCACGATGTACGATTTTGAGAAATCTTTTAAATATGTTCTTGACCCGAACACAGCTGCCCCAGGAAATGACCTGAAGCATTATGTAAAGAATGCTCTTGAATACAATGAGGGAAAATGTTCTGCGGATGACGTAGGTTTTAAAGCGCTTGATGCAGAAACGCTGGAGATTTCGCTGGACAATCCAACCCCGTACCTTCTCGACCTCTGCTGCACCTATATCCCGCTGAAGGTTGACGAGATCAAAAACAATCCTGACTGGGCCAAAGATCCTGCTACGTATATTGGCAATGGCGCTTTCCGCGTGAAAGAGCTAAACCCGCAGGTAAGCGTCGTTATGGAGCGAAATCCCTATTACTATGACGCTGAAAACGTCAAAATTGATCAAGTTAATTTCATGTTTATCGATGATGCAACAGTCGAGCTGCAAGCCTATAAGGACGGCACCCTCAATGTATCTGACAACCTGAACGCCGAAGCAATTGCTACCTATAAGGACACCGAGGAGTATCAATCCGTAGCAAAAATCGGGTGCAAGTATTTTACCTTCCATTGCGGGAACGTTTCGGATGCTCGCGTCCGCCGTGCTATGGCCTTGGCAATTGATCGTCAAACAATTATTTCAAACATTTTGGGGTTAACCTATGCTCCTGCTACTGGTATTGTCCCGTATGGTATTCATTGGGGCGATAAGCAGTACCGTGATGTTGCCGGGCATTTGTTGACAGAGAATGTCGAAGAAGCCAAACAACTTATGATCGATGCAGGTTATCCCAACGGTGAAGGCTTCCCCACACTGCGGATGATTACACAGAACAACCAAGAAGACATCGACACAGCACAGGCACTCCAAGCAATGTGGAAGGAAAACCTTGGTATTGAAACGCAGATCACGACGTATGAATCGGCTGTTTATTGGGATGTGTTTGATACGGATGATTGGGACATTGGCCGCGATGGTTGGACCGGAGACTACGATGATCCAACAACCAATACCTTTCTCTGGGAAGCATATCGCGAAGTGAATCCCGATGGCACGCTGAAAGATGCACGTTGGTATAACCTTCCCAATTCTATCAAGTACGATGAAACCATGAAAAAGACATATTCTGAATTGGACTATGAAACCCGCATGAACCTATTCGTTGAAGCGGAAAAGACTCTGCTTGAAGATATGCCAGTCATCCCATTGTTTTTCTACGATGACTCAATGCTCTGCAAGCCAGAAGTAACGGGTGTACTTAAGAGTTACATCGGCCATGTATTCTTCCAATATGCAGATGTCAATGTAGGCTGAAGCACCTAAACCCTGTTTAATTTTCGTCATTGCACGCCTCCGTCCGCTACCGGTGCGGCGGGCGGAGGC